>Ga0247844_1004493_pt1 | contig 18870 bp, 18 predicted proteins | sample LaCtaG_FD_192421 | JGI IMG/M metagenome (GOLD analysis project Ga0247844, IMG submission 192421) | Freshwater microbial communities from meromictic Lake La Cruz, Castile-La Mancha, Spain - LaCruzMarch201714.5m_1 | ecosystem: Environmental > Aquatic > Freshwater > Lake | place: Spain: Castile-La... | reverse complement strand
ACCTTTTGTTGAGCCAAAGACAAGTCTTCCTCAATAGCTTCACTACCCATTAAAGACTCTACGTGCTTTTCGGCAGCTTCAATAAAAATCTTATGGATAATTTCACCTTGACTCATAGACAAAAAGGCATCGCGGATAGCTTTGGATTCTACAGCCTCGATAATTTGATTAGCTAGCTTGACCTTTTGTAAGGTAGAAAGCTTTTTAGGAACTGCCTGCAATTGTGGCTGCTCGGCATATTCTACTGGTTCTGCGCTCATTGGCTCTCCTTCAGTCGGCAACTTCTTCTTGCGCATTTTCGGCTCCCCAAGTTACTGTAAGTTCTCGTATTTCCTTAAGGAGCAGGGCATTAAACTCCTTTGATGTCGCGTTCTCGATAAGAATACTCTTAACTTTTGAGAAAAACAAGGAGTGTATGCGTTTTTTTGGAATACGTCCAATAATATGCCCATACACATCGATATCATCTTTAAAGCTTAAGGCGTCTAAAGTCTGTGACGCAGCGACCTCAATTTGCTCACGAGGGAACTTACCCTTACGAAAGGGAGCTGAGGCAATGTCTGCCGCCAAAGTCAGACATTCTATAGCTGCTGACTTATCTCCCCTCATGGTCAATCCTCAAGGTCGATGTTGACAGTTTCATTCTCTGACATCTTCATGGCAGCCGTCATGCACTGGCGCTCAACTGCCAAATAAGATGAAGTGCCAGGTACCAATGAGTCTTCTGTTTTTTCTTGACCATGAAACTTGTGCTCTGCGCCTTTATCGTCCTTATATGCCCACCAGTGTAGACTAGGTTTACCTGAATCTCCAGTTGGATGATAAATGGTACCTAACTTTTTTGCTAAGTTAAACAGCGACCTGTTCTTGTTAACAATTTGACAAGTTTCCATGTTTACCTGAAACTCAACAACACGACCTTCAACGGTATTACGGCTCTTGAGAACGCGGGCACGAATTGTCTTACCAATCTTGACTGCATCCTTATCGCTATTTTCAATGGCTGTGTTGTCTGCTGTAAGGCCAGCATCCTTGCGCTCAACAGATTCCATAAGAAGCATAAGGTCGGCTTGATGCTTAAGCTTTTGCCCACCTGTCACAATCCACTTTTTAGGTCCACTTGGGTCTGAAGCCATATCTTGAATAGCGTGTTGAATCAAAAAAACAGCTACCTTGTTCTCAGCAGAGATACGAGTCATAGCTTTAACGAGAGGCCCCATTACCTTAGCCATACCACCAAACTTATTACCCGTAGCCTCAATCTCGCCCTCTTTAATCTTCTTTTCGTCATATGCCGCAGTAGCACCGCCCAACGAGTCAACACCAATAGCGCATAGACTTCTCGGAGATTCTTTGACTCCCTCCTCAAGCGTTGACAACTTAGCAAACACTTTGTCTGGTTCGTTAGAGCTGATAATCAATAAACGGTCTAGGTCGATACCAAACTGAGCAAGGCGGCGTACACGGTCGGGCTTGTTATGCAGATAGTATTCAATATCAAAGATTACAGCACCTGCTTCTGGGTTAGCCTTCATGAGTTGGCCAATCCAATAGTACATCAGGAATGATTTACAAGCACCGGGGACGCCGGCAAGAATAGTGATACGGTCTGTTGGGATTTTTCCCGTACCCCAGTTAAGGGAGGGGTCACCTGCGTCAAAGTTAGTCTTATCTTCCTGAGACGCAAGGTTGGCCGCCATCACTGCATAGTCTAAGTCACGGGTCAATTTAGAAAAATAACTTGGAAGCTTAGCCATAAAATCCCCTAACTTTAAGTAAAAAACGCTCAATCAATTTCTTTTTTGACTCCCATTGCTTCATTAAGAATGCGACGAGCATCTGCTTTATAGTCTATAAGGCGAGTAACTTCAAGTATAAGTTTTTTCTCTTGTTCAGCAGTCAAAGTAACCATTCTTGAAATCTCTACCGACCTAGGCTCTGTAATTAGTGGACACTTAGACCATGTGACGTTTATGCTAATAAGCCCGCCAAAGAGAGAAACTTTTTCTTTTTCTTCTTTATTGGTTAGCTCTGGAGAACAAATTGCTTGAGCAACACGGTCAGCAGCCTTGGCTTTAACAGCTTCGCGGCCAAATAGCCAGTAGTCATCTCTAGTCAATTGACGAAAGCGTTCCAAAGTAATTTCCATGCGTTTAGCCTGAGCTACGTCAATTGTATTGGTGATTTGCTTAAGGAAATCAACAAAGGCAATTGCGTTTGGCTGCGGCTGATGACGCAATCCAAAAGAAGGAACGTGTTGCATTAAGATTGACGACTCAAGCACAATTCTTTCATCACACGCTTGCAGAATTACAAAAGACATTGAAGCTGAAAAGTCTGTTACGCAAACCACCTTCTTATTAACAGAACGAATAGCTTGAACAAGCTGAGCGCCGTCCAATACAGAGCCACCGGGCGAACTAAGGAATAGATTTACGGTTGACCCTTGGTGTGTCATAAGAGCCGAAATCGTTTTAGAAACGGTAGAGCTGTTAATTTCTCCTCGTAATACAATTGTATTGTCGTTTAGTACAATAGAATTTTTTGATTCTGCTAATTTTTGCTGGCACTCAAGACTTTGACAAGAAACGTCTGAAGCGGCCTGCGATAATACGGATTTTTTGCTGTTATTGGTAAACTCAGACGCCATTGCTATTGGAGCAAGAGCAAACAAAATAGACGGCACAAGGGATTTAAAAAACACAAAACCTCCAGTTATTTCAACAATATAAGAAAACACCGTGCCTCTTATATTAGGATTAAACCATGTTTCCTGACATTTGTCTAGTATCATTAAAGCCGTAACGCGAAGCTTTTATACTAGACTGAGCCATAATGAGATTCATCTTAATTAAATTAAGCTGTTCGAGCATTGCCTCATACATTGCTTCGCGTTGTTGGGATGTCTGCACGTCTGCATCAAGATTGACAAAATGCTCTCTTAGGTCAGCAGTGGGTTTAGCGATGTTCATGTGCTGGCAATATTCCGGGAACCGCTCTAGGGCAGCTAAAGCCTTCGAGCGTTTAACCTCGGAACGCGCCATATTAAAGCTATAGGTCACGGAACCCAAATACCCACTCAGGAGACTCATGCCTTCGGACAGAGCTGAAATGGCTCTGTTGGCATCGTAGTCCGTCTTAAGTTCATGGATACTTGATGCAATGACAAGATAGTTATTAAGAGTGTCAATATACTCAGGAATGACATCCTGAGAATCAACCCGCTTAACTTCTTTCATAACTCCCCCTATTTTCCGTGTTTATGAGTGTTCCGGAATTACCGGAACACTGCATCGAGAGCATCATCAATAGATGCTGTTGCTTTTGGCGTTGGCTTAGGCTGCGGAGCAGGAGCACTGGGTTTGGACAACATTGCAGGCACATCGTCTTCTTGAGGGGTTGACGTTGTGACTGTATTATTACGGCGGTCTGGGTTTTTACCAGTAGCAAGGTACTCTTGTACCTCGCCCAAAGTCCACATGTAGTTAGACGCAATCTCAACAACGTCCGGCAAGTCAGACTCCTTAAGGGTCTTAAGGGCCTGTGAAGGTTCTGTTTTAAAAACTGCCAAAACAGGGTCGTCAAGTCCTTCAACCTTCTGCTCTGTTCTGTAAAGGTCAACAGAATACTCAGTATTCAAGCCTGAACCAGTACGCGAGATGCGCAACCAGCCTGTAGGAGCCATAGTGTTAAACAAGTTTGTGCCCTTACGGCGCAAAGTTTGATACAGCCCCTCTTGAGCTGGCTTGTCACCATAAGCTTCTGTACCAAACAAAATCCTGATAACAGTCTCTGGAACCTCAAGAGCCTCGACCTTATCTGAACCCAGGACGTTCACAAGGAGAACACCCCTGCGTGTTGGTTTATGGTTTCTTGCTTGAGCGTCAAGTTCCTTGTACTCAGCACTTTCCTTGTTTTTGATTTCTTTTTGCTTCTTCTTTAGTTCCATAAAGAGTTCAAACTGTGGGTCTTTTTGACCTTGAACTTGCAATGATGGGCGTGTCCAGTTAGCCATAGTGCCATCTGGCATCTTTCTTTTGTAGGTAAACTTGTTAAAGCCATAGTAAAAGGCAGGGTTTCCGGAACCGTCCTTCATATAGACAATAGGGATGATTTTGCAGATAAGTGGCTTTCCGTCCGGCACGCTCAGTGCCTTGGTGCGTCCACCAGCGCCAGAGCCAGATTTTGCAGTTTCAGGAAGAGCATCAGGGTTAAAGTTATCAAGAAATGACATAGTAATTACCTCCAATTAAACATGCTTAACAATAAATTCAAAAGATGTGTCAGCGTTCTCCGCATTCACAATAAGAGTATCGTCAAAAATTAGATTATCTTTAGGTGTATCAGAAATGAGTAATAGTTTTGAAGACATGGTCTTCAATGTAGAAAAATAATCTTCAGAAATATCATGAACCACCGTAAAGTATACCTTAGTGTCCGCACGCTGTGTGTCAAACATACAACTCAAGGTCGTACTATCCTGACAGTTGACCAAGTAATCTAAAACACGCGCATAATCATAAGCCTCCTTTACCACCAAATCAACATTGTTATAAGACCTAATAGGGTCATCAGAAATACGACAAACTTCATTGTAGTGCATCATGACTTCTTGCAATAGCATAAGAGATACCGATTCAGATAGCTCCATGATGTCTTTAGAGGGTTCTGGGAGCCTATGGGAATATCCCTCTTCTCTAAGATAGTTTGCAGCATCTACAACAAACAACCCAGGCCATGGCATGTATTTGGCTTGAGCCTCAAGGAGCTGCTGCACAACTTTCTGAAAAATACTGTTGTCTTTTGACTTTAAAACAACCCATACTGGCACGGGAGTGTGTTTACTATAGATAGTTGACTGCTTGTCTCTAAATGCCCAACGGCTTTTCTCAAGTCTTTGCATTTGGTTTGCCTTTCTTCTTTGGGGACTTTTTCTTCTTTGGTTTAAATTCTTTTTCTACAATAAACTGACCATATTCCTTATACCAGTAAGCAATCAGTAGGGCGTCTATAATTCCCTCGTGAGGCTTACTACTTCTTTCTGTAGCAAGAAAATCCTCTAAAGGGAAGAACTTTTTTGCAACCTCTAGGCTTCTAGCCTTGGCGTCTTCTAAGGTAGACTCTGGGTCATGAAGTTTTGTTGCCCAACTGCGAGGAGCCACTAAGGCAACATTTTTAACAACGATAAATGCCATGGCGAACAATAAACCGAAGTTATAGCCAGAAGTCCAAGCCGAACTAACACCCTCCCCTGGCCTTGGCGCTTGTCTTTCTAAGACAACTACATCTGGCTTATGCTCAATTATAAGGCGGGAGACTTCAGCCAAGTTAATTGTAGACTTTTTGTTTTTAAGGTTTTTATCAATAGGCATTCTGCCTCGCGCAATAGATATAAAACCATCTAAGACAGCATAGCCGCCTGTAATCCCAGGGTCAAAAGCCATAATCTTCATAAATTATTCCAGTCAATAAGATTTTCCGTTTTATTTATAACAAATTCTGGCTTCTTTGTCAATTCCCCTGCATCTTGCATCAATTTTTCTATAGTAGACAAGACTCTGTCGTTGTGCATCTCAGGGTCTTTAAAGCAATGGAAGATAGCCTCTGTCCCTGTAATGTGCAAGTTGTCTCCATGATTATCTCCACCCTCTTCCCGACAGCACGGACAAGCAACCTGTAGTCTGCCGCCAATCTCTGTAGACAAGCCAAGATATGTATTCACGTACCAATTCATTTTTTTAACGATATCTTTTCTGTCATGTGACGCAGGCGATGCCTGAGCGTCTTTCTGGAAGATTTGATGCCATTTTGTTTGTTTGTATTTTTCTTCAAAATCAGGAGAATAAATAATATCAAAAAGTTCTGTATTGTCAACTCTGTCAGAAATTTTGACAACTTGCTGTACCGAACCAGACCTGATAGCATTTGGAAACCGAGTGAAACGAGCGGGGTCACTACATGCGCGGTCATTTTTTTCTTCGCATAAAAAATGAATCCTGTAAAAGATGTCTTTGTATTGCAATAGGCCATTGCTCTTAAGTTCTCCCACATGATGGTAGAGTGGCTCTTTGAGGGAAATGATAAAGTGATAGGACTTGCCGCCGGAATAAACGCAAGCAGAGTAAGGTAAATTTAGCTTTTTCATAAAAGGAATTTGCTCTTCGAGAGGTAACTTATCAAATTCAATAAGAAAGTTCCTAAGAATAAATACGTTTTCTGATGTTTTATTGATATTGACTTGCTTGGCCGCATTGACGGCAATATAAGCACCCTTTTCGTAGTCCCTGTCAATAAAGTTGACTATAGCCTGCTCTTTGGGCATAGAGAAATGCTTTTGGAGCAGATAGTCCGTTGCCCAGACATACTGCTCTTCACCATATAAAAGAGTCATGTACTTGATAACCGGCATCAACGCTTCCTTGCTGATGCCGTCCCTTGGGGTTTTACGCATAACCTCCCCTTAATCAAAAATTATCATCTTCGTCGCCAAAACCCATCGAACGCTGTTCTTTTCTTAATCCACCCGACTCCGCCTTTTTACGTTGCAATAACACTTCAGCTACCGCGTCTGCAAGAGGAATGTCATACAGCTCATGACGCAACACGGCCTCTTTACTATAAGCAGGAGTCATTTTAGTACCCGCAAACAACTGTTTCTCATCGGCAGATAATTCTCTATTCATAAACTTTTCTACAAGAAAAATAATTTCTTCGTCTTTAGGTGGTTCTACCTCACGAACAATATCAAACCTTCCTGGTCTGCTGGTTAAAGTTTTATTCAATACATCCAAGTAGTTAGTGGTGGCTACAATAAGGGTTGGAATCTTAAATACATCTGAGTTGCCGTCTAGGAAGTTAAGCATTTCAGAGTCAACTCGTCCTACTCTTTCTTCAAGTCCAGACCCGCCAATATCCTCAATGACCAACAAAACAAGGCTGGCTGACGACTCCTTGGCATTAGAAAACATATCAATCAGCGTTTCAAAACTAACTTGCTGCGAGTCAACTCTGAGAATACAAGCTTTGGGCATCTTAATAATTTGGCGACAAAAGTAGTTAATGAGACTAGACTTACCAATCCCAGGTTCACTTCCAAACAGAAACCCCCGCTTAGGAGCAATCTTTCTTTTTTTGTAAATATCCAACTTTGACATAAAAACATTAAAGTGCTTTACAAGTTCTCTAGAGGTATCTGTCTCGTAATACTGAATCTCAGTTAGCTCCATAGGCTGAAGGCCCTCTTCAGGGGTAATACGCCACGCACCTTCGGTAATCTTGTAGGTTTCTTTTGTTTTAGGGGTCTGAATGTCCATATCTAACAAATGAGGTTCAGACACCTTAACGACGTTTCCTAACTCGTCTATTGACTCAATAGTCTTATTGACAACGAGCTGGTAGTTACCCAGCTCGACCTGCAGACCCGGCTGAAGTTTAGTAATACTGCGTACTTTTGCAATCTTAGACATAAAAACCCCATTAAATGCTAAAAATCAAATCGTCCATTGATACATAAGTTCCTGAAACAGCTCCGGAAGCCTCTGCACGCATCTGCGGGTCGAGAACATCGCTGTGCCAGATAACATTGTCAGAAGATTTAGTAACTGCCGCCACCGCGACAAACGAATCAGTATCGTCAACCCAATATTGAGAAATAGTCAAAATTATTCTTGGAGCATCATCATCAATATAATGCGCGTTCTGCGAAGTTTGCGCCAAGCCGCCATTCATGTATCTATTTGCTCTCATCTTTTGTCTCCTGAATCAATCTACAAACCCATCTTTCTTGTTGTTTAGGTTTAAATTTTGGGTCGTGGGCATCAAAGCATCTTAGTCTACCCGTAGCGTCGCTAAAGCCCAGAGCATAAATGTCTATGCACATTTTGCCGTTTTCCAACACATATGCCAAAATGCTTTGAATCCTAGCGGGAGCTTCATCAACATAGTGAGCATCTTGGGTGGTCTGCCCTGGACTGCAAAGATTTACATAGTTAGCTTTCATTGTTCCTCAACGTCCTCCGCTGGAATCAACACAAAGTTATCATTCATCTGCCAAGTTGTAATGTCTTTTCCGTATTTGTAAGGATAACGGACTTTTTGAATCTTAATCCAAGTACGGACTTCATTGTTGGCATTGACCTTCTTTACAAGCATAAGGCCATGAGTGGCGTGGGTCAATGACTCTTTTGACTTTCTAAGGCAGCTAAACATATCCCATTGGAATGCCGAGCGACCTGCTGGTGGGTACATCTGTTGAAAGCAAATAACAGGGGCGTACTTAGGAGACTTTCTACTGTTGATTCTAAGGCCAAATTGCTGACTCATAGTTTCAATCTTTTTAAAGTCCTCTACTTTGCCTTTGCCCGTGTAGCCAATATCAGCCATGGCGTTGGAGAGCTGGTCAACAAAAATTAAGTCAGGATTAAACTCTTGAGCACACCTAAACGTATAGGTACAAAGGGTCAGCCAGCCTAAAGATAGCCCTTGAGAAGACTCTGCATCTTCAATGCGTGAATACTGATAGACTCTTCTAAATGCTTTTTCGTAAGAAATCCCAAGCATTGCTGCTAATTTACGGCTGATTTCGTTTCTATATGCTTCAATAGGCAACTCGTTAGAGATAATCAGGATTCTTCTTTTAGCTGCAATAGCATGGGCTACCGACTGCATACAGAATGTTGATTTACCGTTACCAGTAGGAGCACCAACAACCACAAATGCTTTTCTATGTAAAGTAAGTTGAAACTCGTCAGAGAAAAAAGCAACACGGTCTTCAACCATATCTTGGAAGTCTTTGGCTTCTGATAGAGCCTGCTCAACGAGCCGCTCTTTAAAGTCATCTTCTGCTTCCCTCTGTTGGCGCTCAGATTCAGCCAACAGTTCTTTGACCTGTGTAGGGTCCACAAGGATGTCCTTTTGGGTATCTCCAGTCTTAATGGAGACGCTCCAAAGGGTATCTAACCCTATATCGCCAAATTGTGGGCTTGTTGATTCGTCTAATTCTGACACATCACCCTCAACTATAAGTTTGCCAACGCATCGGCATCACAATTCATAACTTTAGTTCCATTAAAGGAACAACTCTCTTCATGTCTGGATAATTCTTTCCATTCCATAACTTAGGAGTCATCAAAACCATAACAATCTTTTTTGTTTTAAGGTGTTCTTCGTACTTGGCTATTGATGAGCCAAACACATTGATGCCCTCTATCTTATCTGTGCCAGTATCCAAGGTAAAACTCAAGTAATTATTTCCTGCTTTTGAAAGCTTGGTTTCTACTTTTGTAATAATACCCACAACTCCTGCAAGTATTCTAGGCTCTTGTGTATAAGTAATATATCTTCTGGCACTGTCTGAAGACTCAATTACTTTTGACCAAGACTCAACAATATCCATACGAGGAGCCTTAACGCCACCCTCTGTATTCTTAGCGTCCGTTTCTTTAAACTCAATAGGGCGAGTAAACAAAATATTGTCATCTACGTCGCCATCTTGAAAGCCAAACTTCTCAACAATTATCTTACTGATATCTTTCAATAGAGCAACGCTGTAGCTGTAAATAGGGTTGTTCTCTGACCTCCACAAAGACAAAGTAAACTCGTCTTCAATCATAGAGAGCGTAACTGTCTGAGTTCTTTTGAGTTTTCCGCCTGTTGACTTAGATTGCATAGCGTCGCGCAACTGAGAGGCATGGATAATGATGTTCTTAGTGTCGTCTGTCTGCAGTGGCAAAATCTCTTTAAAGGCTCCTGCATACAAAAGATTGACTACGGAGGCTGCTGTAAAGTGAGTGCGTTGCTTGGCTTTCTTTGAATCAGCCAGAGCCAACAAAAAGTTACCCCATTGGTGGTCTGGATTAGACGTGTCTACGTGCCCAAGAATAAACTCACCGACTGCTTTGGCTGCCTCAACACCGACACCTTTAATCATAGCCAAGGGGGCACGAATCTTATCACATTCTACAATCCACTCATGAGAATGAGAGTGAATGACTGAGGGCTGAAGAACATACTCACGGCATTCAGACAAAAAGGCTAGAATTTTTTCTTCTTTGCCGCGATTAACTGTAAGTTTACCTAACCAGAAGTAAGCAGGATAGTAGCACTTAATCATCGCCTCAATATAAGCAATGACACCGTAACTTGCGCTGTGACTTTTATTAAAGCTGTAACTAGCTGAAACTACTACAGTATTTACTAAATGCTGTGCTTGTTCCTCGGTCCACCCTCTGCCAATAGCTGCTTGTTTAAGGTCTTCACATAGTGAGTCCATTAGCTTCTTGTCTTTTTTACCAGTAGCTCTTCGCCAATCATCGGCCTGTTGGTCATTCAGTCCAAGAATCAACTTGGCAATTGCCATGAGCTGCTCTTGATAAACAAGAACCCCATATGTTTCTGACAAAATTGGCTCTAACTCAGGATGGACGTAATAAGCAGATTTACGACCGTTAACACATTCAACATAATAATCAGCGGCAGTAAGAACACTGCCATCAGGAGCAGGAGCATCCAAAGCACCTGGGCGACAGAGAGCAATAAGGGCAGCCAAGTCTTTGACATTCTTTGGTGGAGCTTTTTTAATAAAGGGAGCGACGGCTCCACCACTAATTTGAAAAATACCGGAAATCTTGTTTTGATGAATGACATCTGTGAAAACTTTGTCATCATGCTCTGGCTGCTTCCAGTCAAATACGACGCCCAGGTTTGCTTGTATTGCCTTAAAACTATGTGACAAACTTTCAAGAGTTTTAACACCGAGAAAATCGAATTTAACGCCGCCAACATATTCGACCCATTTCATTGTATAGGCTGTCGCTAACTGGCCGCTGACTTTTGTCAAAGGAATGACGCTTTGAATGGGGACTGGAGTAATAACGACTCCTCCGGCATGAACTCCACGAGCTTTGGGGATACCCGAACAAGCCATAACGACTTCCCAAATCTCTTTTTCTGTTTCAATATAATTCTTAAGTTTTTCAGCAGCTTGTGAGCCGCTTTCCAAAAAGCCCTGAATATGCTCGCCCGTAGACTCGTCTTCATATCCAAACAAGAAATGGAGGTCAGACACTCCTTGTGGAACAAAAGGCATATCGTCTAGCACATCTTCTGTAGTGGAACGCACTTTACCAAATATCCACCGCTCAACTTCTCGGATAGTCAGCTTAAGGCGCATAGCAACGTCTGTAGAAATTAAAGCCATGTTGTCTTGATACTTAGCCTTTAGGTAGTTCAAACAGACTTCGCGGATAGAGATGTCGAGGTCAATATCAGGAAATGAGCCGCCTTTAACGCGGCCTTCGTTTAAGAAACGTGAAAAGGGAAGCTTCCATTCAATAGGGTCGATAATAGAAATACCAATTAAATACAAAACCAATGACGAACAGCCAGAACCGCGAGGGTTGGCAAGGTAGCCGCGCTCACGCATAGCAATACAAACATCATGTACCGTAAATACGTATGGCAGGAAGTCGTAACCTAGCTGAGTCAGTACGCGAATTTCTTCTCTAAGACGCTCTGAATAGATAGCAGCTTTTTCTGGGTCTTTGGGGAAACGGCCTGTCTCAACAATTAGCTTCTTTAGATGCTGGACAGACGAAGTGTCTGAAGACACATTGTAAACAGACTCCATCGTTGGAAGAAGGTGCCTGTTCTTGCTAGTTAAGAACTTATATCCCTTAAATTGCTCAAAAATATTATATGAGTTGTCTACCCACTCTTCAATATCCCTTGAGGTAATGTCGGGCATTTGTTTCATAAGAGAATCAGCCCACACTTCTGTTGGCTCTAGTGAGTATGAGCAACTAAACCGCCAGTTGTCACCAAGACGTACATCTTGTACGACTTTATGGTCTTTGACAGCAATATGGGCGTCTTCTGAAATAACGACAGGGTCTTTGTACTTACGAGCCATTTGAACCATAAACTGGTTGCTGGCTTTTTGCAGGTCAATAGGCAAGCCGCACTCGTCAAGGTCATTTGGAAGAAACATACCTGACTTAATGATTTCTTTTGAAACTTTGTTGTACTCTGGCTTAATCCATTTTTGGTCAAGGATATGAGGCATAACTTCTACAAAGAAAGACTCTGGACTAACAATAGAGCGGATTTGCTGATAGATTTGTTCCGCCAGCTCAGGATTGCCTGCTTTTAAAGCTCTTGAGACAGCAGAACCATAGCAGCCGCTGCCTAAAACAATCTCACTTCCAATCTCTTGTAATTCTTCCCAAGTCAACAGGGGCTTCATGTCGCCATACTTAATAAGAGCGCGTTCATGAGCAATAGGAGTTATTGAAGAAAAGTATTCATATGCCTTCTGTGTTTTAAATAAAACAGTCATGTGGCACGTAGCAGGCTCTTCTTTTCCATTTTTATAAATCTTTGGTGGCTCCCAAGGAGACATCAAGTAAATCTCAACACCGTGAATAGGTGTCAAGCCAGCCTTCATAGACTCTTCATAGAGTTCTGCCAAGCCGCCCATCTGTCCATGGTCAGTCAGTGTGGCAGACCTACGGCCTAGCTCCTTGGAACGCTTGACGAGGGCCTTAATTGAAGACCCTCCGTCAAGAGATGCCTGAGCACTGTGACAGTGGAAACACATGCACAGTGAGCGGTATTTGGGCTTGTTTGGCACCAAGATGTCCATTTTTGTTACTCTTTATGGCTGAGTTTTTTATTGATTCTGCTCATTGAGTCTTCTGCTGCTTCTTCAGAGACATCATTAAGAAAGTTGACTACGCGCTCCATATCATGAGCATGGTAGGACATCAAGTGCATTGCAAGATTTTTGACTGCATCGGAACAGCTCAATACCACGGCAACATTGCTCAGGTCTTCTGCGCTGATTGGGAAAGTTGTCTTAAGTCCTGCTTTTTCAGAAGCAAGCCAGCCTGTACCCTTATCGTTCATCTGAACAGACAGAGGTGAGTCAGCAGTAGGGCGTACAACATCAAGGTGTGGCATTTTGTGCAAGGTGGTCTTCATAAAATCCTCCATTAAACATAAATAACTTCATCAAATAAACCGTCATCTAAACCGTGTTCGACAACAATAACAAGTTTCCTACCTGAAACGCTTCTTAATCCTTCAAGACAATCAACCTTAAGTTCAGTATGCGCTCCCGCAAAAGCCTCGTCAAGCAAAAGTATCGGGCTGTTGAACAGGTCGCTCAGAGCTAACTGAAAAGCCAACATGGCTCTGTTCTGTTCTCCTCCGCTGAGTTGGTCAAGACTATCATACTCCATCCCCTTATGGAAGACCGAAGTAGACATCTTTGCGCGTACACTCTCGTCTTTGTTGAGACGAACATTATTGAGTGTAATTACAGTCCCCTGGTTCGGGAACAGCAATTCAGTGTACGCTTTGGCGTGCTGGTTGATAGCATTCAATATGTCTGCTATCGACTGCGTCGCTGCAGTATCGCTCAGTTCCTTGAGCTTAAGGGCATGTTTGAGTTTCTGCTCGGCAGCAAGCTGCTCTTTGAGCGCCTTCTCATACTTGCCCTGTGCCTCCTTAGCACTTACAAGACTCTTATCGGCGTCGCTTTGACATTGCTTTAACTGTTTTTCATAAATCTCATCAATTTCAATGAGTTTTATCTTCTCTTCCAATTCTGAAACCATGGTTTCACAATTAGCAAAACTCTCCTTGACCTTTTCATACTCTTGAATTGCCGACTCTAGCTTAGATTGTTTAAATTGAATGACTCGCGCAAGGTCGTCCGACTCTTGAGTTAGCTTGGCAATCTTCTGGGTAGCTGCATCAATATCGCTATTGAGCATCTTACCCTTAATCTCGTAACTCTTAACGACATCTTCAATCTTCTTAATCTTTTCTTGAAATTGTTTAAGCTGCTCTTGAGTCTGGGCTGCAGGTAGCGGTGGGTCTGACAGTTGAGTTGTCTCGGCCAGTAGACCCTTCAGTTCTCTGTGCAAATGAACAAGAGCACTGCGTTCACTATCAATTTTGTCTTGAATTGCTTGAGCAGCGTCTATTTCTTTTTGAATCTCAGAAGCTGACTTCCCCTTATGTTCATGAACTTTGGCTAAAGAACCGTTAGAAACAATGACTGGCTGAGCGCAGTGAGGACAAGGCAGGCCCTTAGAGCTTAGCTCGGCCATGTACTTTTGTTGCTTTAGCTCTGTAATCTTTTGTTCCTGCTCGTGAAGCTGTTTAGAAAGATTAGAGATAGTTGACTCTATATTCCTACTTTCACCGTGCTTTTCTGTAATTGCTTGAATCTTTTGAAGCTTCTTGACAGCCGCCATTGATTCTATCAACCAGACACTTTGTGCCTGAATAAGAGCATAGGCGGCGGCAATCTTTTCAGGAGTGTATTTACAATCCGGCGTTTCGAGGGAAGCCAGCTCTTCTTGTTTAGCCTTTAAGATAGCTTTTTGTTCTTCTATATTCTTGATATTGTTCTTATATGTACTATTAGAGTCATTAATAGCATCTTTATTTGTAACTATGATGTCATGAAGGTCGTCGAGTTTCTTTTGAGTGTCGCGTAGCTGAGAGTTTGCCTGAGCTGCTTGTTCACTAATCTTTTGACGCTCTTCTGCAGTGAACGAAGGTTTTTGCTGTTCAGTAAGACGCTGAAGGTTGGCTTCATGAGTGTTTTTAGCATTTTGAGCCATCTCGGCCAATAAACCAAGCTGACCTGCAGCTACCTTAATGCTGCCCTCAAGTTCTTTTATAAGGTTAGCAATCTTGAGTTTGTGAGTCTCTGGGTCTTCTTCCCCAAAAGCAATCTTCTGAACAAACCTAAGTTGGTCGGCAGCCGTGTAAGACAGCAGTGACCCCTTGAGTTTTTGCTTGATGTAAGAGCATGACTGAAATATCTCTGAGTTCATCTGCAGGTAAGTGTCAATGATGGCCTGAGCAGCCTCGTTCTCGTAATTGCCCACATTTAGCCTGTTAGGAGAGTTCTGGCGCAAGATAGAATGCTCATTGAGCTGTAGAGTCACCACTGGCTTCTTAGTGCCTGTAAGTGGCTTTACACCCTTAACGAGTGCATCTCCGTAAAGTGCCCACACCAAAGCTTCAACGATGGTACTTTTGCCAGTACCGCTATCGCCCGCAAGACGGATAAGACCTGTCTTGGGCAACTCAAACTCTTTATCTTCTACAGACCTAAAGTTTTTAATTGTTAATTTCACAGCGACCTCAAACTAAGACTTCGTTGAATACAGCCATTAGCTCTTCGTCAGTTCCGACCATTTCCTTTAGGAGTTCGAGGTAAGTTTTCTTAGTGACTTGAATGGTTTCTTTTTGTTTGTTGGTTGGAGATAACACGACTTTGACGTTTTTGTCTATAAGTTTTGTATATGACTGTGTTTTTCTAAAAGCAGTAAGTTCTGATGACTCACCCTCTACAACCAGACGAACATGGGTATTATTAGGAACCTTAAACTCCTTTGCTTGCTCAACGGGCAAGGTCACGGTCAACTTTTTAGGCATACCGACATCAATTCTAGTGTGTGTCATCTTTTCTGCAAACTCAAACAAGCTGATTGCCTTTTCATCGGTTTCAGCAAAAGTTGTCATATATGGAGTACCAACATAACAAATATTTTTTTGTAGCCATTGATGTTGATGAATGTGACCACTAACAACTAAAGGAAAGGTTTCTGGCCATTTGTCGCCATGCTCCATCTTGATTCCGTTTAACTCAACGCCGTAAAAGTCTTGATGACAAAAGATTGCTTTTGTTGACTGCCAATCTTCAACAGTATTAAGCGCCTCGACTAGTCTATTTGGTGGGACATAGGGAGCAAAAATAAAGTTGCCCTTCTTGATAACAGAATCAACAACTGTCACGCCATGAAAACGCTTAAAGGGAGTTAAAAAGTGGTTAGACGTAAGAAACTGAGAATTATTAATGTAATCATGGTTACCAACAATAACCATCGTCTCACAAAGTTGTCCAACATCGTATAGTAAATCAGTGACTTGATTAAACGGCTGAACATAAGTGGTCCCATGGTTATGAAGTAGGTCGCCAAGAAAAACAACAAGGTCTGGACTTGTCTTCTTAATCTGTTCTTTTATCTTTTTTGACAGTAAATCGTTTTCTATAACGGACGCATTTCTATAGTGAATATCCCCGATACATAAAATTTTCATAAATTACCTCAATCATTTTGTCCACCTACCGTCCATAGCAATGACAATTTGAAATAAACCGTTCTTATACAAAACAACACTAGCATTTAACCAACTAGAAGCACCATCGTTATACGACAAACGCAATTTCGTTGAAGTTCCTGCTACTACCCATCTATGAACAATCTGTGGTGTGTGAGTATGGCCTGAAACTCCTTTGCCGTAAGTCCTTTCTAAAGCCTCTGGACTACCTCGGCTACCATTAGCAGCCTTATCGCCATGAACACTTAAGTTGAATCCTTCTACGATATAGTCTTTGTTTCTGTCAAGCCAATTATATTCACTGTCTGGGTCTACAGCATCCTTTAGGATGCTCCTAGAGCCTTTAATACGAAGGTTCATTAGTTCATGAGCCAAAGCATAGTTGACAGAGTCAGTAAGATACCTTCCCTCGTCTAAATAGCGAACAAGGTGGTCTGGAGCATGGTTTGACGCTACGATGTTTAGTTCTCCGTCGCTAGGCATCTTGGCTTTTATCTCAGCCAGTCTTTTGCCAACAACGAATAACTCTTTCTCCAGCGTAGAAAGTTCATGAGGTCTATTCAAGCGGTCGATAGGCTTATGCTCTAGGTGGTGACTAATAGACACTCCGTCCATAATGTCATGAAGAAAAACTCTCTTAGGTTGAGTCGCCTGAAATACTTCGTACCAAGCCTGCATTGTTTTGGGACAATCAAATCCAGCGTGCAGGTCACCCATAACAAACGCTTCTGCTCTCTCTTCTTGAGACAAACCATCAGGAAAGTGGCGTTTGCCGTACAACACCATAGAGCCGTCGGTGTCTGCTTGTACTTGAGTCAAATGAAACTTTTCTTTATCCAATGTGACAAAAAGGCCACCAATAACGTGGTCTTGTGTAGAAATACGGCCAAGGCGATTCTTTTGATAGTCAGGTAATGTAATGGCACCTGTCGAATGAAGCATACGGGGGTGAAGGTTATTGCCGCTAGGGAGAATCTTCATATGTTGTCTTGGAGATGCTACAAGAACGGAATAACGCTTATCACCATCAACGCCATAACGAGTCAAACCAGTTAGAGGCAATACTTGCTGAGGGTTGACCTGAACGTCCAAAGCTTTAAGATTGCTGTTAAAACCATATTCAACAAAAGCTTTGCCTTCTTTATGGAGTCTTTCTACTTCTGGAGCATAGATATGGTCTTGAGGTTCAAGACTGCGTTTATGACCGCGCATAAGCAATACGATAAGTTTTGCTTTCTTTTGTTCACAAAACTTCTCCACAGTAGCCAAGAATTTCCTGTCTACTGGAGCACCAGCAACCGCTGCTGTAATGAAGTATCGACCGTAACTAGAATCATAGAATTTGCGAGATTTTTCGGCCTTTTCTCGTGTCAAACCCTCTACAGGTTTTTTCTTTTTAGACGTAGCCATTAAATTCACCTCAACATAATTTTAATCTTAGAGCTTCTTAAGTCCATCCTGAAATCTTTCAGCGGCTTTTTCTTTTTCTTTCCGCTTCATGTCTTCGTTATTCCACTTAATTCTCTCCGGCATTGAGTCATAATAAGTATGCCTGTTCGAGTATAAATCCGTTGTACCTGCTGTATGAGCAGTATCTACAGCCTTTTGTTCAAGTTCGCAAGAATTTTCTTTACATGAGCCAACAAAACTGTTGACTTCGTCGTCAAACAGTTCTGTTTCTTTTTTACATTTTTTACAAATGTACAATCTTAATGGCACGTTATCTTGACTCCGAGATAAGAGACTTCAATTTACGCAGCTCATCCATCTTTTGCAAATCTGCAGTCAGACTGAAGCAAGCGGTCGTGCTGCACATAATAGCAAGCTCACAAGCATTGCGTAATACACTCATGCAAGTTTCGGCTGCATCACAAACTTGTAAATCTTTATAATCTCCAACTTTGACAGAGCCATCTTCTTGAACGGCATATGTCTCATTCTCTTTACGGGGCGGTGTCTCGATGCCAAGGTTCTCAAATACTTTGTCGGTAACTGCAGACAGGGCTTGAACTAGGTTTTCAGGCAAGCCACAAGCCAAGGCGGCTTGTTGGTACATGACTCCACACCCTGGAACTATACCACCCCTTCTGGCGGCCTGAGCTGCCTTAATAGAATCATCAACTCGGTCGGCTCGTTCCTGTACGGCTGCAGCATGTCCAGCTCCCACTACGATAGTAACCAGACCTTCAGTCAACTCAGCATTACGAGCAGCAATTACGTCCTTATCAAATGATGAGCGCGAAGCTTCCATGGCATTGAGGTTCTGTTGAGCGCGTTTAGGGATAAAGTGGTTCTTACTACGTCCGTGCAATACCGTCTTATAAGGATGCACAACCGCGTGTTTACAGGTACCCAGATTCTCCATCTTAGCGCGGCCATAAGATGCACCATCAAAGATTTCGGCATTAGTGACAGCAGCTATATCCATAAGGATTTGCATACCACTATTAAACTCTGCGGTTTGACGTACCTTAGAGACAAAAATACTTAATTTACCTGCGTGCTTGCGATTAATTGGAATCAATTCGTTACAGACACTTTCGGCTACATCGTAGGCAAAAACCAACAAATTAAAATTGTTTTTTGTTTTAATACCTAAGTCAGTTACGGCGGCATTAAGTTGTTCAATTGAATGAATTTCGCCGTTATAAAGTAAGATATATGGATTTTCTATTTGAAAAGGTAGATTCTCTCCTGGCTTATCAGAACAACTCATAGCCAAAGTAG
>Ga0247844_1004487_pt1 | contig 18899 bp, 11 predicted proteins | sample LaCtaG_FD_192421 | JGI IMG/M metagenome (GOLD analysis project Ga0247844, IMG submission 192421) | Freshwater microbial communities from meromictic Lake La Cruz, Castile-La Mancha, Spain - LaCruzMarch201714.5m_1 | ecosystem: Environmental > Aquatic > Freshwater > Lake | place: Spain: Castile-La... | reverse complement strand
ATGCCGCCGAGTTTTTTGTTGCGCCCAATGGCAGCGATGCGAGCGTCGGCAGCAAGGAGCAGCCGTTCGCCACGCTGGAAAAAGCCCGCGATACCGTGCGGGCGCTGAATGCCGCAGGCAAATACCCCGCCGAGGGGGTCACGGTCTGGCTGCGCGGGGGAGTTTATCTCCGCGATCATTCCTTCGATCTGGCGTAGCAATAGGCGTATGAAATCACTCATTCTCGAGCAACCCGGATCGCTCGCCTGGGTGGACGTGCCCGAGCCTGCACCCGCCGCAGACGAAGCCATAGTGCGCGTGCGGCGTTGTGGCGTGTGTGGCACGGATATTCACGCGCTTGCCGGTAAACAGCCCTTCTTCAGCTATCCGCGCCGGTTGGGACACGAGTTATGTGTCGAGGTAATTTCCGCGCCAACGGACAGCGGTCTCTCAGCGGGAGAGCTTTGCGCCGTCGAAGCCTATTATTTTTGCGGCACCTGCCCTGTCTGCCGCGCGGGAAAGACCAACTGCTGCATGAATCTGAAAGTTCTTGGCGTCCATATCGATGGCGGCCACGCGCCGGTGATGCTCGTCCCGGTGGACAAACTCCATCGTAGCGGATCGCTCGAGCCAGAGCAAATCGCGCTTGTTGAGCCGCTCGTCATCGGGGCGCATGGCGTGGAGAGGGCAGCCATCAAGAACGGCGAGTCTGTGGTCATTCTTGGGCTCGGTCCGATTGGTCTCGCAGCCGCCATCTTTGCCAAGGCCGCGGGGGCAAACCTTGCCTGCGTGGACACCAAGCCGGATCGCTTGAGTTTTGGCTGCGACTCGATGCGGATCGGCAAAGGCTTTCTTGCCGGTGAAGATCTGGCGGAGAAATTGCAAAAGCATTTCGGCCAGTCGCCATCCGTGGTCATCGACGCCACGGGCAATTCCGCTTCGATGCGCGGCACATTTCAAATTGCCGGGCATGGCGGTCGGATTGTCTTTCTCGGCTTGTTCATCGGCGATGTCAGTTTCGACGATCCGAATTTTCATCGACGCGAACTGACTTTGCTCGCGAGCCGTGCCGGATTGACAGGCACATTCCGCGAAGTCATCCGGCTGATGGAAACCAAGCAAGTTGACGTGCTGCCACTCATCACCCACCGCTTTGGCTTTGGTGAAACAGCGGAGCGGCTGCCACAGATTCACGGCGAGCGGGGACTCGTGAAAGCCATGATCGATTTCGACAAGTTTTAACCACCCATTTCGACTAAAATGAAAATAACCAAACTCGAACCGATCATTCTCCACGCGCCAGTCACGCGCGGCGGCATCGCCGACAGCACGCATAAACTCACACACTGGGGTGCGCCCGGGGTGGCGATTCACACGGATACCAAACATGTCGGTTACGGGTTTTCTGGAACACACGCGCACCTGCCGACCGACCGGCTCATTGTGGACTGCATCGTCCACAGCTATGGACCGCTGTTGATCGGTAAGGATCCCCGCGAAGTGCTTGCGCTTTGGGAGAAACTGCACAAGCAGTCCGAGATTTATTGGGTGGGCCGGGCTGGCATCACGCATCTGGCGCTCGGCGCGATTGACATTGCGCTGTGGGATTTGAAGTCGAAGGAGGCAGGCGTCCCGCTATGGAAACTGCTCGGCGGGTCGTCCAGGAAAAAAGTGGAAGCCTACAACACAGACGGCGGCTGGATGAACTGGCCGCTGAAAACCGTTGTGTCCGACTGCAAACGGCTGGTCGAAAAAGAAGGATACCGCGCCGTGAAACTTAAGGTCGGCGGACCGAATCCGCGCGAGGATCTGCGCCGGGTCGAGGCTGTGCGCAAGGCGCTTGGTCCCGACATCCGCATCATGACCGATGCGAACGGGCGCTGGGCATTGCCGCAGGCAATCCAGACCGCCGGACGTCTCAAAGAATTTGACATTGCGTGGATCGAGGAGCCAATTTATTTCGACGACTTGGAGGGCCATCGCCGTTTGGCCGCGACAATTGAAACGCCGATTGCGCTCGGTGAACAGCTTTACACGGCGCAGCACTTCCGCGATTTCATCCATGCCGGCGCGGTGCATTACGTCCAGCCGGACGTTGTCCGGCTCGCGGGCATCACGGAATTCTGGCAGGTCGCGGACATGGCGCATTGCAACAGCCTGCCGGTGGTTCCGCACGTCGGGGACATGTGCCAGGTGCATCAGCATCTTTGCTTCGCCCATCCGGCATGCTCGCTCCTCGAATACATTCCGTGGTTGCGGGACTGGATGGAAATGCCGGCGAAAATCGTGGAGGGCTTTTACGTTGCCCCCGAAACGCCGGGCGCAGGCATGACGCCGAATATGAAGGCGCTCAAAACCATCAACAAAATATGAACCGACAAAATCCTCAGAATCCTTTTTCACTCGCTGGCGAAACCGCTCTCATTACCGGCGGCGGGACGGGCATCGGCTTGGGCATTGCGCGGTGCATGGTGAAAGCCGGGGCGGGTGTCGTGCTGGTGGGCCGTCGCGAAGCCGAATTGACGGCGGCGTGCGCGGAATTTGGCTCGGGAGCTTTCTTTGTGGCGCAGGACATCACGCGCTATGATGAGCTTGCCGAACTGGTGGAGCGTGCCGAAAAATCCGCGGGTAGCCCGGTTTCCATTCTGGTCAACAACGCGGGGATCCATCTTAAAAAATTCGCGGTCGACACCACGCCGGAGGAATTCCAAACCGTTTTCAATACGCACGTCCTTGCCGCTCATGCGCTGACGCGAGTCCTGATTCCGGGAATGGTTCAGCGCGGGCGGGGCGCGATTCTGTTCACCTCCTCAATGGCGGCTTTCATGGGGGTGCAGCAGGTCATGGCCTATGCGGCGGCGAAAAGCGCCTATTTCGGGATGGTCGCTACGCTCTCGGCGGAACTCGCCGCCAAAGGCGTGCGCGTCAACGCCATTGCCCCCGGCTGGATTTTCAGCGCGATGACTCAAAAAGCACTCGATGGTGACCCGGCCCGCAAGGCGAAAGTGCTTTCCCGGATACAAATGGGCCGCATGGGGCAATCCGATGACATCGGCTGGGCGGCGGTTTATCTCTGCTCGCCGGCCGCAAATTATGTGACCGGCGTCACGCTGCCGGTGGACGGCGGAGCGGCGATAGGATTTTAAAATGAAACAACCAGCACCGAAGAAAATATGCTTTTAAAAGACAAAGTCATTTTCCTCACCGGCGGCTCAACTGGCATCGGTTTTGACTGCGCCAAGGCCTATGCCGCTGAGGGCGCGAAAGTTGTCCTCGTCGCGCGCGGTAAGGAAGCGGTCACGAAGGCCGCAGCAGAGCTGGGGGGGGACCACTTGGGTTTCCTCTGCGACGTGTCAAAGGAAACGGAGGTGAAGTCGGCGATCGAAATGACCCTGGCGCGTTTTGGCAGACTCGACGCGATCCATAATAATGCGGGCATTGGAGCGCCCGAAAAGCCGGTCCACGAAACCACCGACGACGAGTGGGACACGATCTTCAACATCAACCTTAAGAGCGTCCTTTACACCACTCGGTACGCCTTCGCCGCGTTGAAAGCCAGCAAGGGTTGCATCCTTAACACGTCGTCGCTTGTCGGTGTCATTGGCCAGGAAATCCACGCCGCCTACACCGCGACCAAAGGCGGCATGAACACGCTCACGAAATCGATGGCGCTCGATTACGCCAAATACGGCATCCGCGTGAACGCCGTTTGTCCCGCTGGCACGTGGACGCCCATGCTCCGCCAATGGTGCGGGAGCCAGCTCAACCCTCAGTCCATCGAGCGGTATCTGGACGAGATTCATCCCCTTGGTTACTGCCCGGAAGGTGATGTCATCGCCGACGCCTGCGTCTATCTTCTCTCCGCCAAGGCGCGTTTTGTCACCGGCCATATCATGCACGTCAGCGGCGGGGCGGAACTGGGCTACCGGCGGATTGACTAAAACGCTCTTAAAATGCGGAACATCGTTGACTCGCACGTTCATATATGGAACCCGCACCGGCTGCGCTATGCGTGGTTGGATGATTTGCCGCAATTAAACCGCCCCTATTTGCCGGAAGATTTTTCTGCGGCAAGCGCGGGCGCCGGTCTAGTCAAAATGATTTTTGTCGAGTGCGGTCGTGAAGCGGCGCAAGCCCTCGATGAAGTAGATTGGATTTCCACGCTGACGAATAATGAACCACGCATCTGCGGCATTGTCGCCCATGCTTCCCTGGAGAAGGGCGAGGCGGCACGGGCTGATTTGGAAAAGCTGTCTTCGCGCCCGCTCGTCAAAGGCGTTCGCCGGTTGTTGCAATGCGAGGGCGAGGCGGATTTTTGCCTGCGACCGGACTTTGTGACCGGAGTAAAAATGCTGGCCGATTTCGAATTCACTTTCGACCTGTGCATCCGCCACGAACAGCTTCGCTCGGTCACTGAACTTGCGCGTCGCCTGCCAGGCGTTCAATTCATCCTCGACCATTTTGGCAAGCCCCCGGTGCGCGATGGACGCATCGAACCTTGGGCGACACAACTCAGAGATTTGGCGAAGCTGCCAAATGTGAGTTGCAAAATATCCGGCCTCACGACCGAGGCGAACTGGGAAACATGGAGCGCGGCGAAGTTGCGGCCGTATTACGAGGTCGCACTGGAGGCGTTTGGCTTTGACCGGGTGCTGTTCGGTGGTGACTGGCCGGTGAGCACGCTGGCGACGGATTACCAGCGTTGGGTGGAAGCGATACATGAGCTAGCATCCGAGTTCACTGACTTGGATCGCAGGAAACTTTTCCAAACCAACGCGGAGAAGGTATATCGCCTCGGGTGTCCTGCCGCATTGGTGTAAGCGGCAACCTGCACAGGGCGTTCAACAATCTCTCCATGGAGAGGGCTCGGGGCGGCACTCGTTCCTCTACAGGCCGCGCTTGATCGTGCGACCGGCCGCGCACCGGCAAGCCGCTGGATCTGGGACGGCATCCATCCGACCTGCGCTGGCCATCAGATCAGCGCCGACGAATTCCCAGCATCAGAACATGGCACAAAATGCGATGCCCTTGCACACTTTGGCATCTTGTGAGAATTTAAGATTTCTTTCATTTTGCTGCGTGTCAGAACCTCTATGAATAAACACATCCTCTCCACCCATGTCATCGCGCTGCTTCTGCCTCTCAGCGCTCTTCATGCCGCCGAGTTTTTTGTTGCGCCCAATGGCAGCGATGCGAGCGTCGGCAGCAAGGAGCAGCCGTTCGCCACGCTGGAAAAAGCCCGCGATACCGTGCGGGCGCTGAATGCCGCAGGCAAATACCCGTCAGAGGGTGTCACGGTCTGGCTGCGAGGGGGCGTTTATCTCCGCGATCATTCCTTCGATCTCGATGCCCGCGATTCCGGGAAACCTGGAGCACCGGTGGTCTATGCGGCGTGGGAAAAGGAAACGCCGCGGCTGGTAGGCGGGAAAATTATTCCCGCCTCCGCATTCAAGCCAGTCACGGACCAAGCATTTCTGGATCGTGTAGTGAGCCGCAGCGCCCGACGGCACCTGATACAAGTGGACCTGAAGGCGCTTGGGATAACCGACTATGGCGAGCTGCATCCGCTCCATGCGTTGGATTTCGGTTCCAGCTCGCATTATCTGCCAGCGCCGATGGAGCTCTCCATTGACGGGAAGGCAATGACCCTGGCCCGCTGGCCCAACCTAAACGAAAAGTCGCCATTTCTGGGCGTGGTCGAAGCCGCCTCTCAGCTTGTCGTGAAGGATGAAAAGGGCAACCCCATGGAGTATTCCACGATTTCGCTGAAGGATGTGCCTATCAAGCCGTGGGGATTTGGCGACCAGGGGGACGTCCCCGCGATCTTTCCGCAACAGGCACTTTCCCATGCCGTCCAATGGGGCCCTCTGGATGACGCCTACATCGCCGGGGGATTGGTCCGCGCTTATGCGTTCACGAGCCGGAAAATCGCCTCGGTGGATTCCAAGAAGGGCACCCTTACCTTTGACACGCCCATCAAGGGACTGTGGTCCACCTATGTGGATGTGGCGGGGCTGTTTTATATTTTCAATCTGCCGGACGAGCTTGATGTGCCCGGCGAATATTATCTCGACCGCAAGACCGGGGTGCTGACCCTCTATCCTCCGGAAGGCTGGAGCAGCAAGTCGGAGGTGGTCGTCTCCACGTTGAACGATGTGCTGGTGGCAATGGAGAACTCTTCCCATGTCCGGCTGCGGGGGCTGACGCTGGAGGCGACGCGCACAAGCGGCGTCTACATCGAGCGAGGCGAGGACAATGTCCTGGAGAACTGCACCATCCGCAACACCGGCATCGTCGGGGTTCAGATCGGCTTCGGCTGGGATACCGGGCTTGCAGATAAATCCTCCCAGGGTTTATCTTATCCGCCCGAGGCCAAGGCCGCCGGCCCCGGCAAGCCGCTGCCGCGTCTGCCCGGTTCCTACCGGCATGTGCTCTGCACCGGCATGGAGAATCTTCCGGTCCGTCTTCCCGGCGCGACGGCGCTCGACCGCGAGGGCGGGCGGCGCAACGGGCTTGATGGCTGCACGGTTTATGATACCGGCTGCGGGGGCGTGCTTCTCGGCGGCGGTGACCGCAAGACGCTGACCCCGGCGGAAAACTTCGTCCGCAATTCCAACATCCATCACACGGACCGCCGCATCCACATGTATTCGGAGGCGATCATGGTGGACGGCTGCGGCAATATTGTCGAAGGCAACTACCTGCACGACAACCTGGGGGGGCTTCTCTACTTCCTCGGCAACGACCATCTCATGCAATACAATGAAATCTGCCGTGGACTCACTGCGTCCAAAGACGGCGGCGTCATCGAGACCCGCCAGAATCCCAGCATGCTTGGCAATAAGCTCCGGTATAACTACATCCATGACAACGAGCGGGGCAGCGCCGACCATAACCCCCAGAACTGCGCCGTCTATCTGGATAATTCAACCCACGGGGTAGAGGTCTTTGGAAATGTGTTTGTCCGCAACATCGGCCGAACTGTGAGCCCGTGGAGCCGCACCCAGATTGGCATCACGGAGGGACATAACCATGTGATCGCTAACAACCTCTTCATTGATAACCCGGGGGTAAAGACCAATGACGGATGCGATTACAAGAGGGCTCTTGCGACATATAGCTCCGGGGCGAAAATGCTGACGCAGGATGTGGACGTGACCAAGCCGCCTTATTCCACGCGGTATCCCGAGTTCTACCAGACCTATCTTGGAGTCGCCGTGAACAAGGATCCCAACACCCCGCTCTACAACCGGGTTTATAATAATGCGCTCATCGGCAACAATGAGGGGGTCGGCGAGAGCCGCTATCCTGACAAGGAATATCGCCACCACAACGTCGAGATCAATTCCAACCCAGGGTTTGTCGATGAGGCCGCCGGAGACTACGCTCTCCGCCCGGACTCGGTCGTCTTCAAAGAAATCCCCGGCTTCCAGCCCATCCCGTTCGAAAAAATGCAGCAGGCTAATAAATGGGTCGAAACGACCGCTGCGAAAAAGTGAAATGACTGAAACAAATTGTTCGGCAATCCCGATCCGCGGCGCTTTACCCTGGCACAATTTCCTGTGCGGGCCGTCCGCGTGGAATGAGGACGATTACTGCGACTATCTGAATGGGTTGCAGTCTGCCGGCTTGAACTTGGTCGTTTTTCACAATTACACCGGCGGGCAAGAGCGGTATGCCCCCTATGTCGAGCCGATGGTGCGTCTGCGCTATCGAGGAGTGGAAGCAGAAGCCACTTTCGACACTTCCCTCACGGCCCGATGGGGATCCCGCCCCCTTGCTGTGGAGTATTTCGCATTTGGATCGGAGAGACTCTTCCGCCCCCCATCCGGAACCAGGGCCTTCGGGGCTGATTCGGCGGTTTGCGCACAATCTCCATCCGAACGTTATGAGGGAGCTCAACGGCTCATGCGGAGGGTTATGGAGATGGCTCATGAACGGGGGATCCGGTTTGCCATGGGCTTCGAGTTCGGGATTCATCCTCCCGAATTCCTGTCCCTCGTCGGACCGGCTGCGATGCTCAATTCCAGCGGAATTCTCGATCCATTCAGCGCTCCGGCGATCGCCCTGCTTAGGAGCGCCATTGACGACATTCTTGCTGCATATCCGGGAGTGGATCAAATCTGGTTCTGGCAGCATGAGTTTGTTCATCTTGCCGGGCCGGGTCGGCAGGAGTTTACTCGTGAGCGCGGTGAGTTTGAACAACTGCTTGCCTCCGAGGGGGGGGGGGTTGATCCGCATTATCGCTTTGGGGGAGTGTGGACGCTCGCCTATCTGCGGCAGGCCTATGCGTATTTGAAGCAGCGCGCACCAAGCGTGACGATGGTTCTTAGCGGTTGGAGCAATGATGGCCAGCTTCCTTCAATCCTCGGCGAGCTGCATAAAAGACTTCCTCTTGATATTGTCTTTTCCTGCCTGCAGCCTGATCAAGGCGCGCAGCCCAATCCTGCCATCCTCGCGGAGATTGCGGCCACTCGCGAAGTCTGGGGGATGCCATGGCTCGAAGGGGATGCCGCGATGTGGCATTTTCAACCACGATCCGGACTGGTGGTCGAGAGCGTGCGTCGTGCGGCTGCGGATGGCTACCAAGGGGTGGTCGCTTTGCATTGGCGCACGGAGGAGGTCAAAAGCGTGTTTCAGGCTTTCGCTCATGCGGCCTCCAACCCGGCATGGACCGCCTCTGTCGAAGAGATCCACGACGAGTTTTGCCGCGCGGAGTACGGATCGCAAGCGGGAGAGGCCATTGCTCCGTTGCTAGCCGAGCTGGATCGCAAACAGCTCTTATGGGGGCGTATCAGCCCGGAGTATTTGCCGTACAATCCGTGCACCTTCGGACGGCTCAATGATCTGCAGAAATCAAAGGTGCGTGACCTTCTTCAAATCATCGAGAGCCAATCCAGTGCGCCCGCTAACGATTCCCAACGCGAAAACCTGACTTGGCTTGCGAACAACATGCGATTTTATCTCCAGCTTGACGCTGTTGGTCGAGCGATGGAGCCGGCCTTCCGATGGCAAGAGCGTTGGTGGCAGGCGAACCAGAATGCTGAGAGCCTCCTGGCCGAATCCGGAGAAGTCCTTGCTTCGCTCGATGCGGCCCCGTTGCGAGATCTATTCGAGACGTTCATCTGCAGGGTGCGTTCTCGTGGCGAGCTCGGGGTCCTTAGCTCCTTGAACCAGCGTGTCTGGTTGCTCCACAAAGAGCTGAAGGAATTTATCACCGATGTCTTGGCCGGCCAGATGGCTGTTAGCACCTCGTCATAAATGAAACCGCCACACGAGAATGTCATGCAGTTAAGCCCCGAAGGGGCAACATCCAACAGTCCAGGGCAAGCGTCTGCGCCGCCCTGAGCATTTATACAAATGAGGCCTGCCCTGAATGGGCGGCATTCCATACGTATTTAACTTAGCATTCATATCACAAAATGAACCATACCGCCACACTCCTTGCTGCCCTGTCGTTCACCTCGCTGGCCGCCGTTGATATTCCTCCGGCTGCGCAGAAGGTCCCGGAGAAAATCGAGATCACCGAGGGTGCGTTCAAACCCAACTGGGAATCGTTGCTGCAATACAAGTGCCCGGAATGGTTCCGCGATGCCAAGCTGGGGTTCTGGGGCATTCTCAGCCCGCAGGCGGTGGCTGCGGCTGACGGCTGGTATGCCCGGACAATGTATATCGAAGGCGGAAAACCCTATCAGTTCCACCTGAAACATTTCGGCCATCCCTCCCAGTTCGGTTACAAAGATCTGATTCCGCTCTGGAAGGCCGACCGATTCGATCCGGACCGGCTCATGGAGCTCTACAAGAAAGCCGGAGGTAAATATTTTGTGGCACTGGCCACCTTCCATGACAACGTTGATAACTGGAACTCAAAATATCACCGTTGGAATTCCGTGAATCTCGGACCTCAAAGGGATATTGTCGCCATGTGGGCCGCCGCAGCCAAAAAGCAGGGCTTGCGATTCGGCGTGAGTGAGCATTTGGAGCGCAGCTACAGCTGGTTCAATACAAATAAAGGCAGTGATAAGAAGGGGAAATATGCCGGAGTGCCCTACGATGGTAACGACCCGAAATATGCCGACCTCTACTTCCCGCCACATGAGGATTCCAATGTTGGTTACCCCAAAGATCCGCCAGCATGGTGGCCGCGGCAATGGTTCTGGCGGATCCGCGATCTGGTTGACAGGTTCCAACCGGACCTGCTTTACACCGATGGAGCCGTTCCTTTCGGTAAGACCGGCCTGAGCCTGATCGCCCACTACTACAACGCCAACACTGACTGGCACAATGGCAAGCTTGAGGCGGTTTATAATATGAAAAACATGAGCCATCGCGTTGGCCATGACCACGGCGAGTATGTCGATGGCATAGCGGTGCAGGACGTCGAGCGGGGGGGGATGCCCGATATCAAGGAGCTACCCTGGCAGACAGATACCTGCATTGGCGATTGGTTCTATAGGGCGGACATCAAATACAAAGGTGCCAAGGAGGTGATCGCCTACCTTTGTGATGTGGTCAGCAAAAATGGCAACTTACTCCTCAATATTCCCATCAAGGCCGATGGCACCATCGACAGCGAAGAGGAAAAGGTGCTGGCGGGGATGGCTGATTGGATCGCAGTCAACGGCGAGGCGATCTATGGCACACGGCCATGGCGGGTATTCGGCGAAGGCCCGAGCAGCATGAAGAAGGAGGGCGGCCACTACAAGGAGGGCGGGTTTGCCAAAATGACGGCTTTGGATATTCGATTTACCACCAAGGGCGACTCGCTCTATGCCATCGCTCTGGGCTGCCCGAAGGATCGCAAGCTGAGGATCCGGTCTCTGGCAAAATCATCAGGCCAGATCAACGATGTCTCTCTGCTCGGGTATGAAGGTAAACTTGATTACTCTCAAACCGACGACGCGTTGGTTGTCACTTTGCCGGAATCACCCGTCAGCAAATACGCTGTCGCTGTAAAAATCAACGGCCGCGATCTCGTGCCTGCAAAAAGGTAAAAAGATTCCCGAAACCATGCGGGCACATAGTAGCGAATCAGCGTCGATAGAAACGTCGGCCACCATAAAACACGAAATGCCAAACACTGACACAATAGTGAATCCCCTTTTGCTGCGGGACGACAATATGCGCGACCCTGCGGTTTACGCGGATCCCGAGGGGGGCTATCATCTCTTCTATACCAGGGTGACAAACGACAACCCGTCCGGCGAAGCGTGGACCTGTTTTCAGAACTGGCATGTCGCCCGGGTCTTTACACGGGATTTTATAGAGTTCAGCGACGACCATGTGATATTTGGAAACGGGTTTGCTTCTCCAGGCGATCTTGTGCGCTGGCATGGCCGCCTCCTGCTTCCGTTCCAATCCTATCCGGTCCAACCCAACCGGCTTTGCTATGCGGTTGGCTCCGAGGATGCAAAATCCTGGGGGGAGCCCGTGTTTTTTCTGGACGAGGCGCGCGCATTGAAGTGGAACCTCGATGGACGCCTGATTGACCCGTCATTTGTGGTTTGCGGCGGCACGCTGCACTGCTTCTTCGTCGGCTCTCAGGGGATCGTCTCCGGCACGCGGGCGAATCTGCTCGGGCATGCCACCACGCGCGATCCGGAGCTCCTCTCGTGGACGATCCATAGCGTGGATGCCCCGCTCATGGGGATTTCCCGCGAAGCCCCGGACGGGGTCGAAAATGTGATGGTCTTTCCGCACGGCGGTGCATGGACGATGATCTTCAGTGAAGGCTTACAGGCCCAGCATCTGGCGTGGGCGAGTTCGCCGGATCTCTATCGCTGGAAACGCGAGGGATTCATTAGCATTCCACGGCAGCCCTGGATGGCACGAAAATTCGGAGCTCCCTTCGTCTGGCAGGAGGATGGACGCTGGTTCATGATCCTGATGGGCGAGGAACAGGGCGCTTCGCCCGACCTTCTTCGAAATGGGACTTATGCCACACGCTTGGGACTGCTCCATTCGTGCGACGGCTTGAATTGGGACCTCTGCCCGGAACGCGGCTGAGGCCGCGATTTGCAAGGAAACAACACTCTTCCACGATGAACTCGAATGGAACACGCCCCATGAAAATCCGGCCGATCCTGATCCTGTTCGCGCTTCTGCTGGTGACAGGTGCCAACCTCCGCGCGCAGACAAGAGTCCTTGTGCTCGGCGGTTCTCAGCCATATCAAAGCTGGGCGGAGGCGGCGTTTCCACCTTCCGGCGTCGCGACCAATCTGCAGGGCATCATTCAGGGCGACAGCGCTGTTTCCCAGCCGGTCACGGTGCAATCCACGGACACCTACCAGACGAAAACCATGTGGGTGTCACCGATTCAGAAGAACTGGACGTTTGAGTCCAAGACGTTGATGAGCTGGTTCTACTGGCCGAATAATCACGCGAGCACGCTGGCCCTGCTCGCCAACAATTGGAATTATGTGGTGATGATGGACGACCCGCATGTCGCCTCGATCTTTCCCGAATACCACCTCGAAGGCGTGCTGCGGATCAGCCAGGCTGTCCGACAGGCAGGCGGCACGCCGGTTCTGGCGATGACCTGGTCGAGCGGTGCCACACCGGTGAGCAAGTTTGGCGAGATGGCCTATCGGGTGGGCGATGGGGCTGGTGCCATTGTGGCTCCGGCCGGCTATGCGTGGAATAATGTGAGTGCCGGGCTGAAAGATGCCGGCACGCGGCCTACAGCTCGCGGCGCTTATGTGACGGCGGCGACAGTTTACAGCCGCTTGTATAACCGCAGCGCCAAGACCTCCAGCTACGTCCCTGCTGGCATGACGGTCGCTGACCGCGATGCCATTGCGGATGTCGCGATGGCCACGGTGCAGACCGAAGCCACCAAGGCCCACTACACAGGAAAACTTCGCCGCCCCACGCACTTTGCCTCGCGGAATGGCGTTCAGTCGCTCGTCAAGGACCGGACCTTTCTGTATCATTATTACCAATCAAGCACTGAAAACGGCATCAACGGCGGGTTTGACGACTTTGGAACAGCGCTGCCGGTCTGTTTCAGCAACATCGGAGTCATACCCACTCATCCCTATCTGCAACCGATGTACACCCTGCCGCTGTATGTCCCAGGGCCAGTCCAGTTCTGCTATTCCCGGGAATTCGACCTGACGAACGCCGGTTGGTTCACCAACCCCGAGATGTATGCCAACTATGCATGCTTCCATTTTCAGGATGCCTACTCCGGCGCTACGACTGCCATCGCGGGCGTTTTGCTGATGTCAAACGCGGCGGCTCTCCCGGGCTATGACACGCCCGGCAACGTGATCTTCAACGGCGGCGCGGTGGCTGCGCAGGTCGGCGGCAGCGGCTGGACTACGGGCCAGGTCGATACGCTCTTGGCCAATGCTTTCAAGACCAGGGGCTCGCTGGGCATCGACACTACCAACGGCGATCTCACCCAGTGGACTGCCTTCACGACCTCTAATTTTGGGGGTGCCCTCGGCCTGACCAAGGTCGGTCCCGGCACTCTGACGCTCAACCAGGCCAACACCTACACCGGCCCGACGCTCGTGAGCGGCGGCACGCTCGTGCTGGCCAACAGTCTGGCGCTCCAGAATTGCGTCATTGATACCGGACCGTTGACTGCGAGGGTCTTCCCGGCGGCGATAGTGATGGCTCCCGTGGTGGTGCCAGCGCCAGTGCTATTCTCTGGAGGTTAAGCGTGCATCTCCAGTAAAGCGGTCTTCACACAGAAAATCGTCTTTGCAACTTTCACGCCATCGCATCGCACAGAAAACCCATGAATCCGCTCACCCTCTGGTATCGCCGCCCGGCCGCATCTTTCAACGAGGCTCTTCCGCTGGGCAACGGGCGCTTGGGCGCGATGGTCTATGGCGGGGTCAATGAGGAGCTTCTCACGCTCAATCTCGATACCCTCTGGTCGGGCACGCCGCGTGATTTTTCCGTTCCCGGCGGCCGCGACGCGATTGCCCTTGCGCGCGAGGCGGTCTTTCGCGGGGACTTTGCTGCGGCGGAGGATTGCTGCCGCAAGGCGCAAGGACCCTACGGGCAATCCTATCTTCCCATGGGAAACCTTAGAATTCTGTTTGCCAACGGAGAGAACGGCGCGCTCCAAAGAGAACTTAATTCTTCTGCGGCGTGGGGCGACCGTCCCGGTGGCCTTGATGGAATAACAGGCGGGACGCCTGCTCCAACCGGGGATTCCTACGAGCGGCGGCTCGATCTTTCCACCGCGACGGCTAAGGTTTCCTTCTCGGCTGCCGGTGTGCGCCAGACCCGCGAATATTTCACCAGCGCCCCCGACCAGATTCTTGTGGCGCGGTTTCAATCGTCCAAACCGGGGAGCCTTTCCTTCACGGCCACGCTCGACAGCCTGCTCCGTGGCGAGGCGACGGCACGGAATGCCCGGGCGCTGCTTTTCAGCGGCGAGGCGCCGGTTCACATGGATCCGGCGGGATACCGCAAAATGCTCCGGTATGGATCGGGCTCGCTTGGTGACGAGGGGATTTCCTTCGCCATCGAGCTCCGGTCGAGCACCGTGGGCGGCTGCTCATGGTGCGACGAGGCGGGCCTGCATGTGGAGGGGGCGGACGAGGTGATCCTACATCTTGCCGCCGCCACGAATTTTACCGGCCCTCGCACACCGCCCCGCAAGGATCAGCTTGATCCCGCGCGGACGACCGCGGCCACACTCGATGCCGTGGAGGGGGAAACATTTGAAACACTCTCCGAGCGCCACCGCGCGGACTTCGCCGCCCTCTTTAATCGCTGCGAGCTGGATTTGGGCAGTCCGGTGGCCGATCTGCCGACCGATGTGCGCCTTGCCCGCTTCGGCGCGGACGATCCCTCGCTCGTCGCCCTTCTTTTCCAATACGGGCGCTACCTTCTCATTTCGTCCTCCCGCCCTGGAACCCAGCCCGCCAACCTTCAGGGGATCTGGAATGAAATTCTGCACCCGCCATGGTGCTCCGGCTGGACGCTCAATATCAACGCCCAGATGAACTACTGGCCGGCCGAGGTGACGGGCTTGGGCGAGTGCCACGAACCGCTCTTTGATTTGGTTGATACGTTGGCCGCGACCGGCGCTGAGGTTGCGCGCGATGTTTACGGATGCCGGGGCTGGGTGGCCCACCATAATACCGATCTCTGGGGCATCGCGGGGGCCGTCGGGGGCGACGGCCACGGCAACCCCAAGTGGGCAAACTGGCCGATGGGCGCAGCATGGCTCTGCCAGCACCTTTGGGAGCACTACCGATTCGCCGGCGACCGCGAATTCCTCCGCTCCCGCGCTTTCCCGCGCCTGCGCGATGCCGCCTGTTTCCTGCTCGACTGGCTCGTGCCGATGGAAAGGGGAGGGATGACATGGCTCGTCACCGCACCGTCAACCTCTCCCGAGAATACTTGGCGGGCGGACGACGGACAGGCCTTCGGGGTCAGCATCGGCACGACGATGGACATCGCGATCATCCGGGAACTGTTCACCGCCTGCCGCGAGGCGATCCGCATTCTCCAGTGCGACGAAGAACTCGGAAACCGGCTTGGCGAAGCGCTTGCGAGCCTCCCGCCGATGCGGGTCGGACGGCACGGACAACTTCAGGAGTGGCTCGACGACCTCGACGATCCCGTCGACCACCACCGCCACGTCTCGCACCTCTACGGCCTCCATCCCGGTTCGCAGATTACTCGCGAATCCCCCGCGCTCATGGACGCCGCCCGGCGCACGCTCGACCAGCGCGGGGACGAAGGAACCGGTTGGTCGCTCGCATGGAAAATCAATTTCCATGCGCGGCTCGGCGATGGCAACCACGCCTTCGCCCTCATCCAGCAGCTCTTTCGCCCGGTCGACGCCACTCAAAACGATATGATTACGGATGTGGGCGGCGGGCTCTATCCAAATCTCTTCGACGCCCACCCGCCGTTCCAGATCGACGGCAATTTCGGCCTCGCCGCCGGGGTGGCTGAGATGCTCTTGCAAAGCCACGAGACGGCGAAACCGGAAACTGAAAACCTGAATCCTCAAACCGGAATGCTGAAATCCTCCGTCATCCTTTCTCTTCTTCCCGCGCTCCCCAAGGCTTGGCCAAGTGGCAGTGTGAAGGGCCTGCGTGCCCGAGGCGGGTTTATCGTGGATATCGAGTGGCGAGACGGATTGCTCACCCACTACCGCATCGCTTCCTCTGAACCGCGCGTTGTCCTCGTCAGAATCAACGGAGAAGTGCAAGCAGCGAGGTCGGTGCGAGTGTCGAAATCACGCTTGCCCCTGTAGCACGGCGCTGTGTCGCCGTGTTCGTTTGGGATTCCGCGCGCCAGCGCCCAGGATTCACCCCAAAAAATGGCACAAAAAAGAGCGCCTTGGCACAAATTGGCGTCTTGAAGAAATCGGCCGATGCCAATAAATTGTCGCTAGTCGAACCCTCCTTCTCACCATGAACCACTCGCCGCACGAATTCCCGACGCCCCAGCTCTCACCAAATTCCCAAATTCTCACCAAATCCCAAACCATGAAAACCAAAATCCGCGCTTTCATCCTTCATCCTTCATCCTTCATCCTTTTCTACGCCGTCCTCGCCCTGGCCTCCGCGCAGGCGACCGAGCAATCCTGGAAAAGCAATGCCGGGAACACGACTTGGTCGGCGGGAGCCAACTGGGTGAGCGGCACGGCACCCGGCAACAGCACCAGCACGGACACCGCCCTCTTCGACCAGACCAGCTACACCAGCCAACCGAACTTCGGCACGACTGGCATTGCGGGCATCACGGTGGGCGACGGCAGCACGGCCACGGCCAACCTCACGCTTTCGGGCGCGGCGCTGAGCCTGGGCACCGGCGGCGTCACGATCAACGGCAACTCGGGCACGGTGACTCTGAACAACGCCGTGAAACTCGGCGGCAACCAGACCTGGACCAACAACTCGAACAGTCTCTTCACCGTCGGCGCGACGGTCACGAATATCGCCGACACCACGCCGTTCACTCTCACCATCGGCGGCCTGGGCGCGACCACGATCAGCGGGATCATCAGCAACGGCGGCTCGACCGGCACCACCGCCCTCACCAAAACCGGGAGCGGCGCGCTCGTGCTCAGCGGCAACAACACCTACACCGGCGCGACCACGGTCAACGACGGCACGCTCACGCTCAGCGGCGCGAACGGCGCACTCGCCCTCTCCGCCTCGCCGATCTCGCTCACGGGCGGGCTGCTCAGAATCGGCGACGGCAGCGCTGGTGGCAGCACCAACAATAATAACCGCATCGCCGACACCCAGGCGATCAGCCTGAACGGCGGCAGTTTTGCCTTGCTGGGTAGCGGCACCGCGGCCACGCCCACGACTGAAACCGTAGGGGCGATCACCCAGGGGGCGGGGGCGGACTCCATCTCAGTCAAGTTCGCGAGTTCGGGCACGCCCAACGCCGTCACCCTGACTGCGGCGAGCTTCATCCACAGCGCCGGAAATGCGGCGACGCTCGTCAATGGCGCGAGCCTCGGCAAGGACACCGCAAGCACCACCAGCGTGGCGCGCTTCATCCTCACCTCCGCGCCCACGCTCGTCGGCACGACTGCGGCGCTCAGCACCGGCATCAACAGCTCTGCCAAGAACACGCAGATTGTCCCCTATCTCGTCGGCGAAGCGACCTCGACGACCGGCGGCCTGGGCACGGCGACCGGGATTGCCAACACGTTCCTCACCTACAACGCCACCACTGGCCTGCGGCCGTTGAACCTCACCGACGAGTTCACGCAAAATGCCATCACGACCGGGAACAACACCCGGATCACTTCGAACACGACAGCGAGCACTGGTGGCACGATCAACTCGCTCGTCATGAACAACACGACCGTCGGGGGCAACCTGACGATCACCGACGGGCAAACCCTCACCGACACCAGCGGCGCGATCCTCTTCGTCAATACCAACACCATCAAGCCTTCCAGCAGCACCGGCACGCTCGCCTTTGGCACGGCCGAAGCGATGGTCACCGTGAACGGCGCGCAAACCGGCACGATCAGCGCGCCGATCACAGGCTCCGGCGGCCTGACCAAATCCGGCCTGGGCATTCTCGCCCTCTCCGGTGCCAACAGCTACACGGGCAACACGACAGTCGCCGCAGGCATCCTCTCCATGAACGGCACGGGTTCCCTGCCGGGCTGGAACACCGCCGGAAATTACACGGTCGCCAGCGGCGCGACCCTCGCGGTGGGTAATGCGGTGACCGACGCCAACATCGCCACCATGCTTGCCACGAACAACTTCGCCGCCGGTTCGAACCTGGGCTTCGACACCACGGCTGGCAACCGCACCTACACCGCCACCCTCACCAGCACGCTGGGCTTGGCCAAGATCGGGACGAACAAGCTGACCCTGGGAACCGCCGACAGCACGGTGGCCGGCGTCCTGCTCGACGGCGCGGGCACCCTGGAGCTGCCGGGCAACGTGACTGCCACCAGCCTGAACCTCCAGAATAGCACCGGCGCGGCCACCTCCACGGGCACCATCACCATCGCCTCCGGGAAAACGCTCACGGTCAACGGCCCGGTTCGGGCAGGCAACGCTGCCAACGCCGTCGCCAACACCTATGCGATCAGCGGTGCCACAGGCACGCTCGCCGTCAACTCCGCGACCTCCGACTTCTCGGTCGGCGACGCGTATCAATCAGCGGGGGTGACACAAACGCTCGACCTATCGGCACTGGGCACGTTCACCGCGACGATCAGTCGCCTGATGGTGGGCTACGGGGAGAACTCACGCGACCAAGGCGTGCTCAAGCTTGCCAATACGAACACGATCACGGCCAAAACCTTCGAGATCGGCAGTGGAGTAACCGGATCTGGCTTCACCCTCGGCCGTCTCGACCTCGGTGCGAGCAACACGTTCAACGTCGATGCGATCAACGTCGGCAGCGGCTTCCAAGGCCAGGGCGGGATTATGTTTGCGTCTTCCGGCACGGTCACG
>Ga0247844_1004485_pt1 | contig 18902 bp, 25 predicted proteins | sample LaCtaG_FD_192421 | JGI IMG/M metagenome (GOLD analysis project Ga0247844, IMG submission 192421) | Freshwater microbial communities from meromictic Lake La Cruz, Castile-La Mancha, Spain - LaCruzMarch201714.5m_1 | ecosystem: Environmental > Aquatic > Freshwater > Lake | place: Spain: Castile-La... | reverse complement strand
CTCCGGCGCATCGCCCACGGCGGCGCCTGCCAGCGCCAGCAACCGCTCATCGGCCTGTGCCAGGTCTGCCTGCTCGGCTGCGGTCAGCTGGCTGCGATGGGCTTCCAGCCATTCGCGCGCGTTCAACATCAGGGCCGCGTCCCCGCCGTCGGGGTCCCAGTATTCAATGTGGCCCAAATACCCGCGCAAGGTTCTGGACGCTTCGCTCGGTGAGGGCTGATTCATTGACGGTATACCCCAGGCGGCGTTGGTTGTCGGTAAATGACGGACGGTCCGGCTCGATCGGATAGGCGGTCTTGATGCGCCCGTCCTGAGTCAGCAGTGTAGCCCATCCGGGCGATTCCACCGCCGTAACCGGATACTCGCCGAGAGCGACCTGCGCCGACTGCGCCCGCGCCAGTGCCGCAAAGGTCAACTCCGCCAGGTGCGCCGCCGAGGTGGCATGGCCATAGGCGATCCGCCGCTTGACGTGCTGGTCGAAACTGGTGTCATTCGTCCACAATTGGCGCAGTCGGGCCTCGTCAGTGAGGTCCCCCGGCAGTTGCTCGGCACGCTGCACGAGTCCGCCAATCGCTTCGCCGGTCAGCACGTCCGCGGCGGCTGACCTGGTGACGCCTGCCGCCGGCGCGACCACGCCAGCGGCGGGCCTGAGAACGAAGCCCACCGGCGGCACCAGTGCCCCCACCGCAGCATTCGCCGCCGCACCGCGTGCCAGGGGCACCCGCGCCACATCGGCGCTCAGGTCCGCCCCGATCTTTGGCGGCAGCCCCGCCGGGGCTTTCGGGGTACGGGGCTTTCGGGGTACGTCCCCTATTTCCCTGGTTGGTCACGTTGGGCTTCTTGCTCATGATCACCCCCAGCTTGCGCGCCAGGGTCACCGCGCTGTTGGGCACCCACATGGCCACCCGTCGGGGCCGCTCTCGGTCTCAAAGCGCTTGCGCGTTCTTGCCGACAGCACCTCGCCGATCTTTGCCATGGCCGGGTGGCGGACTTTGGCGATCAACCGCGCCAACTTGGCCCGGACCTCGGCGTCCTCGACCGTGACCTCGATGCGGGACCCGGCGCTGGCCATCAGCCTTCCTCCATGCGTAGCGCTCCGTCCGACTCATCAAGCAACAGCCGCTGTCCGGCCCGCGCCGCCGCGAGCAAGTCCGCGAAGTCGTGCCCGGCCAAGTGGTCGCCAGGCTGGATCTGGAAGTCCCAGCGCGTACGCACGCCAGCGGCCTCGATCCATCCACTACGCACGCGCACGCGGTCAGGGGCCACTTCCAGCAAGGCAATGGGCAGGATCATAGGAGATGATCGCATAGCGTTTTCAGTATCGCCGCACTCCGTGGCTCTACCGGGGCAATGTCGAGCGCCTCGGCGGTGCGTACCCAGTGCGACGGGCGTCGCCTCAGTTGGTCCGCGCGGTGGGGCCAGGGGCCTATCGGGCTAGGCCCCCCTATTTCCTTCCCGATCCTGATTCCCGCTCCGGCCATCAGACGGGCTCCGGCACCAGGCTGCCATCGGCTTCGTCGAACAACAGGCCGCGGCCGGACCGGGCCGCCGCGAGCAATTGCGCAAAGGCGAGCCCCGCCGCGACATCATCCGGGCCGAGGAAACAATCCAGCGGGTAACGTGTCCCTTGGCATTCCACCCAGCCGCCGACCGCGCGCACCTGCTGCGGTGTGACTTCAATCAGGGTGACGCGAACGATCATAGGTTTAGCTCATCAAGTAACCGGGTGATAACGGCCCTACTGCGCGGCGGTGCCGCCGCGATATCGAGCGCTTCAGCGGTTAAGATGGGCAGAGCCCAGCGACGCTAATCAGTCGGCCGCCGCTGGCCCCGTGGCGAGCAACGTGTCCGGGTCGAACCCGCCCAGACCGAACTCCGCAGGGTCCAGCTCGAAAAGCGCGGCCTGTTCCAAGGCCACGGTCAGCACGTCGTAGTAAGCCACCTTGCGACCACTGGCGAATGACCCCGACTCGTCCTGCGCCGCGACCGCGCCGGCTCGCGCCACTTGCATGACCTGCTCCAGCACCACCAGTGCCGCATCACGCTGATTGACCGTCTCGTTCACTAATCACTCCTTCCGGGCTTTCGGGGTACGTCACACATTGTTTCACAACTTGAGAGCAACCCCCAAGGTCATCATATTACCCCTCATCGCTTATCCTGAGGACCGTCATGGAACTGTTACGCATGATCGAGGGCGCCCTGACCGTTTTAGCCTGGCTCGCCCTGGCCGTTTTCCTGTTTGTGGTGTTCGGCCCGTTTTAGCGCACCATGCGGCGGTTCATCCGATACGGGCTCGCCCTCATTTGGGCGCTGCCGATGGCGGTCTTTCTACCCCAGACCCACGGCCTGAGCGAGGCCCTGGGGATACTGGTTGGTTGGAGCATCTTCACGCTCCTGCTGACCCTGCTGATCGGTCTCGCCGGGCTCATCGGCGACACCCTGTTGCGCTGGTGGCCCTGAGCGGTGGGGGCGCTTACCCCCCGCCAAATCCGCGCTCAATTCGCGCCAGTTGGCAGCCCGTAGGTTAGGCTGACGCAGGAAGCCCAACACTTCGCGGGCGGGGCGTTTGGCTTCGTTCCTCAGCCCAACGGTCATGATCGGCTCGCTAACCTCTGCCCATGAAAGTCCAGCGATCCTTTACTAGTGCCGAGCCCAAGACGCGACGCTATAGGCACCTTCGGGGGTGGTGCTTGGCCGACCGCCGCAGGCCCGGCTGGCTCAGTATCCGTATCGTGTCTCTTTAAGACTGCGAGGGGTATGGTTATGCCACCGCCCACCGGACTTTCAGGGCAACCTACGATCCTGCGCCAACTTCGCCCGCACCGCGGCGTCCTTGACCGTGACCTCGATGCGGATGCCGACACCGGCCGTCAGGTGCCCCAGGAACGCGGAGGCGCGTCGGGTGGCAGCGACTCGAACCAGGCGATGTGATCCAACGCATCCTCCCTGGCCTTGCGCCAGCCCTGATCGTAGGGATAGGGCTTGGCGTCCAACCGGGCCAGGAATTGTTGCCACGCCGGCAGGCCGGAACAGATCTCGGGTGGACTGATGAGGATCATAAGACTCGGTGGATCGCATCCGCGATCACGTTAACGATCGCATCGGTGGCTCCCGTCTCGCTGGCGAGGAAGCCCGCGCGGTCGGGATCAAGGCGATAAATGTAGTCGATCAGGCCCGCCCGTTGTAGTGACAACGTCGGCAGGTGCGCCTCCATCCCGAGAGTGTCGGTCTCGCCAGACCGCGGGGCGGCGAAGTAGGTCTACCCGCTTCAGACGTACCTGTGAGGCTCCATCCGCCCGTGCAGCACGCGCACGATCTCTATCAACTGTAGCGCATCGCCATGAGCTCGAAAGTAGATCACATGGCTCTGCTGTGGGTAGCTATAGAGCCCGTCGGCGATGTCCGGCCGAGCCTTCCACAGCGAAGGGTTGTTGCAGAGCCAATCGAAACGGCTCACCAAGGAATCGACATACCGATCGGCCTGATCAAAATTCCATTGTTCGGCGGAGTACACCCAGATCTCAGCGAGATCCACTTCCGCCCTGGACGACAGCCGATAGATCACTTCTTGGCGAGTTGCTCGCGGCCAGCGGCCTTGATCCGCGCGGCGAGCTTCGGCAGATCGTCAGCCTTATAGTCGGTGCACGCACCGCGCTCAAGGTCCGCGAGCCCCAGATTGATCTCCGCGCGGAGCTGGCGAAGCTTGATGTCGTTCAACGCGTCGTACTCCTCCTTGGAGACCACGACAGCGACGGCCCGACCGTGGCGCTCGATGACCACGGGCTCACGCCTGGCCGTCTCCAGCAGTTGGCCGAAGCGGGCTTTGGCGTTGTCGGCGGAAACGTGTTGCATGAGGATTTAAGAGAACGTGGTCTAGTGCGGCGGTAAAAATAGGCCGATCCAGACTTGGCTGCAAGCAGAAACCGCGGGTGTGGTTCCTGAGGGCCGGGGTCAGGCCGTGCTCTCCGGCGCAAGGTATCTGGGGTCGAAGGAGGGCGGCGAGTCGCACAGCGCCTGGGATCACGCCCTGTGACCCTGCACTCCGTAGGCAGCCTCAGCCGCCGAACCCAGGCGCGTCCGTGCGGGCGCGTCAGCGGGTAGCGCCTCGAACCAGGCGCTGTTGTCCAGCGCATCCGTTCTGGCCTTCGCCCAACCCGCGTCCTGCGGCAGCGAATCGCCCTTGTCGCCCCCGCGCCGCGAACCGCATGACCGCAAATGCCGCGCGCGGCTGCCCAATCGCCCACCTGCCGGACATCGGCTATACTTTCCCAATGGAAACGATCTTCGACCACGCTCCGACCCCCGATGAACTGCGGTATCTGGCCGACCCAGACGCGACGGCGTATCGGGCGCGCGTCACCGCAGACGAAGCGCTGGAAGCGCTGAGCATGTTGTTCGCCATGCGCGGCGACGCGGAGCGGTCGGCCGCCTATGCCCGCCGGATGTCTGACCAGGATTACGTCAGGTTCAACCTGCTGAAGCATGACCTGATCGCCCCCAGCAGTGTGAAGAAACGCGCCTCATCGGGCAATCGCCAAGGCGTCTAAAGCCGCCTGAATAGGACCCGGCACCGGCCAGGCGGCCCGCAAGTCGTCAATCTCGGTGTCGCGTTTGGTCATCAGGCGATGATCCAGCCGCTAAACCTGTTGCGCAACTGCTCGTTCCAACCCCGCCATCGGCTGTTGATCGATTGTGATGCCCCACGCCTCCTGGGCCAGCACCCGGGCACTGGTCCCACGGCGGGTGCCGGCGGGGCGGGGTTGGTCAGGTGCTGCTCCTTGTCGGGGTCCGCGGGCGGGGCTATGCTGAGCGGGTAACGGCCGGTCAACTGAGGCTCCTGTTAATACGTGATCAGTCACCAGTCGGGGCCGTGCGGTAAACAGGCTCCCGCATCGTCACATCATGTCGGGCGCAGGTAGACGACGCGCTTCTCTTCTCTCTATTTGCACCGCGCTGTGGAGTCGCATCATGGATTACCGGGATCGCATCACGATCGAGCCGGACAAGCGCGCCGGCAAACCGTGCATCCGCGGCCTACGCATGACCGTCTACGATATTCTGGGCTACCTGGCATCAGGGATGAGCGAGGCCGAGGTCCTCAATGATTTTCCGGTGCTGGAGCCGGAAGACATCCGCGCGGCGCTTGCGTTCGCCGCGGACTTCGAGCGTCGCCTCATGGCGGTGCCGAGCTTGTGACGCTCCTGCTCGATTCCAGCGAGTTGACCTTCCATGGATATCGGTAAGACCAGCCAATCCCGGTCGATTCGTCGCCACCTGATCGATGCCGTCAGGGCCGGGCGAGCGGACATCGTCGCCGAGACCTGCGAGCGGTTCGGCATCACCCGTCAGGCCGTGCACCGACATCTGGCCTATCTGACCCGAGAGCGCTTTTTGGAGGCTGTCGGGACGACACGCGGCCGCACGTATCGCCTAGGACCGAACCGCTGGCAGAAAGGTAACTACGCGCTCGGTGCCATCACCGAGGATCGCGTCTATGCCGGCGATTTCGAGTACATCGTGGAGGGACTGCCGAAGAACGTCCGGGATATCTGGCATTACGGATTCACCGAAATGCTCAATAATGCGATCGACCATTCCGGGGGGACGGTGGTGCGGATCGTCGCAAGGCGCAGCGACGAGTGGCTCGCACTACTGATTCGGGACGATGGCGAAGGCATTTTCAAACGCATTGCGCGTCTGATGGGTCTCGGCGACCCCAGAGAAGCGATCCTGGAGCTGAGCAAAGGTAAGCTGACCACCGATCCGGAGAACCATACCGGGGAAGGTATCTTTTTTACGTCAAGGGTCTTCGATTTATTCCGAATCACTTCAGGCGATCTGGCATTCAGCCATACGGACGCGTCGGACCGGGATTTCCTGGTGCATCTCGAAGGCACAACGGCGGGGACCACGGTCGGCATGATCCTCTCCCCCAAGACCGAGCGCATACTGGCGTCCGTTTTCGACGAATACACTGATGCCGATACGCTGGACTTCTCCAAGACGGTCGTGCCGATCCGCCTGGCATTGTACGAGGGGGAGCAGCTCGTCTCTCGCTCTCAGGCGAAGCGCATCATGAATCGCGTCGAGCGTTTCCGCAATGTCGTATTGGACTTCGCGGGCGTCGATATGGTGGGCCGATCCTTTGTCGACGAGATATTCCGAGTGTTCTCGCAGCGTCACCCGGAGATCGTGATCGCGCCGATCAATATGAATGCGCAGGTGCAACGGGAGGTGGGCCGTTTTTCCGAAACGGACGACCGGACGACGGGTAGCGGTGCAGAGCCGTAGGTTGGGGTGAGGAACGAACCCCAACGGTCGGTGGCGGGGATGTTGGGGTTCGTTCCTCACGGCAACCTACGGCACTACGGACTGATGGGTACGCCGGTCACCAGCACGTCGTCGATGTAGGCGAAGTCGCTGGTGTCGGTGTCCCACATGCCGAAGGCGATGCCGAACGCCGGGTTGTTGGCGGCGGCGGCCGGCAGGGCGACCTCGAACAGATGCAGTTGTCCATCGCTGGCCGGGTGGTGGTTGTCGATGGTCAACGGTTCATACCAGGTCTGGCCGTCGGTCCAATAGAGGATCAGGTACTCCCAATTTTCGAACGACTTGGCGCCCAGGTAGACCGACAGCACGAGATCCCGGTATCCGACGGTCGAACTGCCGCGCTCGACCCAGACATTGTTGCCGGTGAAGCGCATGGCGTGGGTCCCGTGCTTGGGATCACCCGCGTACCAGGCGACCTTGCCTTGGCGGTACCAACCCGCGAGCCCGGTCTCGAAGTCGCTGGAAAGCACCGTTTGGCGGGCGGCCGGCGGTGCCACCTCAATGAGACCGGCGCGGGTCAGGCTGTCGCCGCCGGTGTCGTTGCTGACCGTGAGGGTGACACTGTAGGTGCCGGGTGCGGTGTAGACATGGGTCGGCGCGGCCAAGGTGGAGCTGCCGCCGTCACCGAAGGTCCAGGACCAGGCGGCGGCAGTGGTCGAACGGTCGCTGAACTGGACCTGCAGCGGGGCGGCTCCGGCGGTCGGCGCGGCGTCGAATCCCGCCGTCGGCGGCGGCAGCGGGCCGGCCTGGAGTTCATAGGCACCCCGGTCCCAGGTGCTGCCGGAGGGTCTGGGAGTCAATTCCAGATCAAGGGCGACGGCGGCGAGTTCCAGGCCGGTATCGACCGCCGGGCTGGTGGCCGCCGGGCGCAGGTCACCGGCCGCCGGATTAAGCCATTGGGGATTGGCGATCAGGCGTCCGGGCTCGCTCGCGTAGGCCCCCGGGTTGGCGGCATAGAGGTTATGAGAGAAGGTGAACCGCCCGGCCGTACCCCATTCGACGATGCCGCCGCTGCCGACATCGAAGACGTTGTTGGCGAAGCGCACATCGGTGATGCCCCCGTATTGCTCCAGCAGCATGCCGCGATTGAATCCGCGCACGCTGTTGTTGGCAATGAGCACACCGCTCGACCCGCCGCCGTCCACGTTGAATGCGTAGATCCCGGCGCCGACGCCGGTGGTATCGGCGAGTTCGTTATCGAAGATGGCGATGTCGTCGCTGCCCGCATAGAGATGGATGATGCTGTTGGCCCCGGTGTTGGCCTTGCCGATGTTGTGAATGCGGTTGTTGTAGATCAGCACGGACTGCTTGCCGTCGCGGATGTCGATGGCGCCGTTGGATTGGCTGATCAGCGCGTAATCATGGATGACATTGCCCGCGACCACGTCGCCCAGGTTGTACTCCTTCAAGTCGACCGCGTTCTCCATGATCGCGTTGGCGGCGCTGCCCTGGGTGGAGATGTCGTTGCCGATTACATGGGTGTAATAGGCGTGATTGGCCGCCGGACCATGGCCGCCGGCACCGACATAGATGCCCTCGCTCGGGGTGTTGTAAAGGGTATTGTTCCAGATCAGGTTGTAGCGCGACGGCTCGCCCTGGTTACCGGCAATGAGGATCCCGGCACCCTGCAGGTCATAGAACCGGCTGTTCATGACGACGTTGAAACTTGAATCCTGGAGATGCACGCCGCCGCCCTGGTGCGAGCCGGTGGCGTCGATGCCGTCGACGATGGTCCAGTCGACCGGGTCCGCATCGTCATAGTCGCGATAACGGCCGATATAGATCATGGTGTAGATGGCCGGCTTGGTGCTCGCATCCAGCAGCACCCGTTGATTGGCCGGGTCCGGCGAGGCATTGCGGAAGATGATCGGCCGGCCGACCGCGGCGGTCAGATAACGGGCGTCGCCGGCGGTGCCGGACTCGTCGCGGAAGGCGGCCCCGGCGGCCCGGACCCAGGGTCCGTCCGCGTCACTGCCGGTTTCCAGGATTTCAAAGACGCCGTTGTTGGCGCGCCAACTGCGATAGACATAGAGCCGGTATTCACCCGGATGCCCGGCCAGATCGATCCCGGACAGATCGGTGCCGACCGGGAAGCGGATGGTATCGGTCCCGGCGACCGCAACCCCGGTGGTGACCGGGACGATCGGCGCACCGGACCGGGTCAGGGCGATCGCCTCGACATAGGTGCCGGGGGCGATCAGGACCTGATCGCCGGGTTGCAGGGCAGCGGCGGCGGCATGGGCGATGGTGCGCCAGGGCTGGGCGGCGGAGCCGTCGCCGGCGTCGTTGCCGCCGGGCGACACGTACCAGTGTGCGGCCAGGGCCGCGATGGGTATGGACAACAGCAGGGTGGTGAACGCGGCGATGGCCGCCAGGGGACGACGCAAGCACATGAGGGGGTACTCCAGATTGACGCGACTGTCGCGATCTTCCCGGAACGGGCATGACGAATCGTCGAACCACCGTGCTTCGGAATACTCGGAAGACACTCAGTCGCCCTCATATATTAGCCTATTAGCATTCATCGATATGTAAAGAAATGTGTTCGATGGGTTTGCACGGCATTGCTCGGGCCGGAGGCAACTGCGGCCCGACGGGCGGCGCTACGGTGCAGACGCACTCGCCCGCGGTCATTTGAGCGCCGCGCACCAGTCGGCGATCGTGCTGGCGCGGAACCGCGAAGGCGAAACGAACCGCATCCGGCTCTCCCCAACCTACGGCTCGGTAATCGCCGCGCGAATGCGCGGCGATCATCCCGTCGACTCAGCGTTTCTTCGGCGGCATCAGGTCGGTAATGGAGCCGTGAGCCATTTCGGCGGCGAGGCCGATGGTCTCATTGAGTGTCGGATGGGGATGGATGGTCAGCCCCAGGTCCTCCATGTCGGCGCCCATTTCCAGGGCCAGCACGGTCTCGCCGATCAGTTCGCCGGCGTTCACGCCGACGATGCCGGCGCCCAGGATGCGATGGGTCTGGGGATCGAACAGCAGTTTGGTGAGACCTTCATCGCGGTGGATGCCCAGCGCCCGGCCGCTCGCCGCCCAGGGGAAGACGCCCTTTTCATAGACGATCCCTCGCTTCTTGGCCTCGGTCTCGGTCAGCCCCATCCAGGCGACCTCGGGGTCGGTGTAGGCGACCGAGGGGATGGTCAGGGGGTCGAACAGGGCCGGCAGTCCGGCGATCACCTCGGCGGCGGTCTTGGCCTCGTGGGTGGCCTTGTGCGCCAGCATCGGGTTGCCCACCACGTCGCCGATGGCAAAGATGTGCGGGACATTGGTGCGCATGTGTCCGTCGACCGGGATGAATCCCCGCGCGTCGACTGTAACGCCCGCGGCTTGGGCGTTCACCGACTGGCCGTTGGGCCGCCGGCCGACGGCGACCAGTACCTTGTCGTAGGTTGCCTCACCGGGGTGCTTGCCGTCGAACACCACCTTGATGCCCGCGGGCGTCGCGTCCATGGCGGCGACCTTGGTCTCCAGCAGGATGCGGTCGTAACGCGGCTTGATGACCTTCTCGAAGGCGCGGACCAGGTCGATATCGCAGCCGGGCATGAGCTGGTCCTGCAACTCCACCACCTCGATGCGGGAACCCAGGGCGGCGTAGACGCTGGCCATCTCCAGGCCGATGATGCCGCCGCCGACGATCAGCAGGCGTGCGGGGATGTCCCGAATCTCCAGGGCGCCGGTGGAGTCCAGCACCCGCGGGTCGTCGTGGGGGAAGCTCGGGATGCGCACCGGGCTCGAGCCGCAGGCGATGATGCAGTGTTCGAAGGTGATGTTCACCCGGCCCTCGGCGGTCTCGACGCTCAACTGATTGGCGCCTTCCAGGCGTCCCTCGCCGGTGACGATCTGCACCTTGCGCTGCTTGGCCAGTGCCGCCAGTCCGCTGGTGAGGCGGTTGACCACCGCTTGTTTGCCCGCGCGCATCTGGTCGAGATCGATCTGCGGCGGGGCGAAGGTCACGCCCATGGTGCCCAGGGACTTGGCCTCCTCGATGATGGCGGCGGCGTGCAGCAGGGCCTTGGAGGGGATGCAGCCGACGTTCAGACAGACGCCGCCCAAGGCGTTGTAGCGCTCGATCAGCACCACCCGCTTGCCGAGGTCCGCGGCGCGGAAGGCCGCGGTGTAGCCGCCGGGTCCGCCGCCGATGATCGCCACCTCCGCGCTGAGGTCTTGAGTTGGAGTCTGGTTGGTTTCGCTCATGTTCGCTCTGCAAGGTGAGTTGGTTGGGGGTCCGGGTGTCGGCTCGGCGTGAACGCGCGCGATCCGGGCTGACGGACGGGATCGGTTGGGGGGATTATCGCGGATTTGACCCTCGGTCAGGATGCAGTGTTCAGTCCAGCCGCGACGCGCAGCGGCCGGATGTGCCCGTCGGTCAATGACCGCCACACCCATTCCAGGGGTCCATAACGGAAGCGCCGCAGCCACAGCAGGCTGCACAGGATCTGGAACGCGGCGACCGCGAGGAAGATCAAGGCCAGTTGCCACCGCTCCAGCCGCCCAAAGAGCGCGAATCCAAACCCGTAGAAGAGGGTGATGCCGATTACCGTTTGGGTGATGTAGTGGGTCAGTGCCAGCCGTCCGGTGGCGGCCAGTGCGCGCGTCAGCCAGGCGGCGCGGCCCCATCGGCACAGTAGTCCGATCAGGCCGACGTGACCGAGTGCCACCGGCAGACGCCCGAGGTCCAGGTCACCCTGGGCGAGCCCGGCCAGGATCAGCGGGTCGAAACTTAAGTGATAGGCCTGGTAGACATCGGCCCCGCGCAGCCAACCGCCCACCCCGAACCCCAGCAGCGCGAGCAGCCAGTAGAGTGCCGCGGGGCGCTGCCCGGAGAGAACCCCCCAGCGGTACAGCGCCATACCGATCAGCATCATGCCGCCGATCTCGAACCCATGCCGCTGATAAAAGACCGTGGACTCTTGGGCCGCGACCTGCGCGACCTGGGCGGCGAAGATGGTCAGGTAGTCTGAACTGTAGGTTCGGATGTCCTGTTCCAGTTGCAATCGCAGCCAGCCCAGGAACCGGGCGGCCTCCGCCGGGTCCGCGCCGGCCCCGGTCACCGCAGCGGCGGCGAGCTCGGGTGACTCGGGCAAGCCGCGCAGCCAGTCGATGACCGCCGGCCAGTCGATCGTTAGGTCCGCGACGCCCTGGAGTACGACCCCGATCAGGAACAGCGCCAAGGCCGGCAGGCGCCGCAGCGGGAAGAGAAAGAGGCCGAGCAGCCCGTAGGCGTAGAGCACGTCGTGCGGCCACAGCAGCAGATAGGCATGGATCAGGCCGAACACTGTCAGGATCAGGTTGCGCCGGTAGAAGCGGTCCACCAACGCCACCCCGTCGCGGGCGAGCCGTGCTTCGTCCAGATAGATCAGGGCGCTGGCCCCGAACAGCAGGGAGAAAACGCCGCGCACGGCGCCCTCCATGTAGACCTCGGTCGAGGCCCAGAGGGCGAGATTCAGTGGGCTCGCGGTACCGAGCAGGGTCGGCAGGGCATTGGCCCCATAGGGCAGACCGAAGGCGCCGACCCCGATCCAGAAGACGCCGAGCACGGCAAAGCCGCGCAAGGCGTCGATCTGGGCAATGCGACCGGTGTCGGGAAGACGCAGCGATGCTGCCGCGGGATCGGCCGCGGTCATGCGCGGGTCACCAGGATCGCGCGAAAATCGTTGACGTTGGTCAGGGTCGGACCGGTGATCACCGCGTCGCCGAGAGCCTGGAAAAAACGATGCGCGTCGTTGTCGGCGAGGCGTTCGCGCGGTCGCAGACCCAGGGCCGCGGCGCGGGCGAGGGTGTCCGGGGTGAGGCAGGCGCCGGCGATCGCTTCCTGACCATCCATCCCGTCGGTGTCGCCCGCCAGGGCATAGACCCCGGGCCGGCCGCCGAGCGCCACCGCCAGGGCCAGCAGGAACTCGACATTGCGTCCCCCGCGCCCCTGGCCGCGGACCGTCACCGTGGTCTCACCGCCCGAGAGCAGCACACAGGGCGGCGGGACCGGCTGGCCGTGCACCGCCACCTGCCGGGCGATACCAGCCATGACCGTGCCCACCGTGCGCGCCTCGCCTTCGATGCTGTCGCCCAGAATCAAGGCCGCGATTCCGGCCCGGCGCGCGACCGCGGCGGCGGCTTCGAGTGCCGTTTGGGGCGTGGCGATCAGTTTGACCTCGCCCGCGGCGAGGCGCGGATCTCCTGGTTTGACCGTTTCGCCCGCGCCGCTCGTGAGCAGCGCACGCGCCGCGGCCGGTACGGCGATCCCATACTGGTCGAGGATCAGCAAGGCGTCCGCGCATCGGGTGGGATCGGGGACTGTCGGACCGGACGCGATGTCGGTGGGATCATCGCCCGGCACGTCGGAGATCAGCAGCGTCAGGACTCGTGCCGGGTGGCAGGCCGCCGCCAGGCGTCCGCCCTTGATCGCGGAGAGGTGGCGGCGCACGCAGTTTATTTCGGCGATGGTGGCGCCGCTCTTGAGCAGCGCCTGGTTCAGCGTCTGTTTGTCCGCCAGCGTCAGGCCCGGCGCCGGCGCCGTCAGCAGGGCGGAACCGCCGCCGGAGAGCAGACACAGCACCAAATCCGTGCGGTCGAGTCCGTGCACCAGATCCAGGATGCGGCGGGCGGCCGCGCTGCCCGCGGCATCCGGCACCGGATGGGCCGCTTCGATGACTTCGATCCGTCGACAGGGTGCGCCATAGCCGTAACGCGTGACGACTAGACCCGCCAGGCGGCCCGTCCAGTGTTGCTCCACGGTCTGGGCCATCGCGGCCGCCGCTTTCCCGGCGCCGATGACGATCAGCCGCCCCGCGGGCGGGTTCGGCAGATAAGGCGGCAGACAGCGCGCGGGCTGGGCCGCGGCGATCGCCGCGTCGAACATGTCACGCAACAACGCTCGGGCGTTGAGTGCATCGGGGCTGGTGATCCTGGTTGCGGTCATCTTGGTATACTGTCTGATCTCTCGAACGCGGTCGCCTGTTCCATGTTCCGCACTGCCGTCTTACGGGTCTTTATCCTGGCCGTCCACTGCGCAATGGCGCTGGTCGGGCCGGGGGGCGGGGGTTGAGTTCCGACCCGCTGGAGTTCATTGCGCGCGACGCTTTGAGTGCGGGCGAGGCGCGGACCATCGCCGCCATCCTCGCCGGCAGCGACCCCTGGCTGACCCTGGGCTACGGCGCCGACGCGCTGGCGCGCGGGCTCCAGCTCACCCACCCGGACCTCACCCGCTATCTGGCGGTTCGCAACGGGGCGATTCAGGGGCTCGTGGGCGTCCGCTATCCCTGGCTGCGCGGGGCCTACATTGAACTCTTCGCGGTCTTGCCGAGCGCTCAGGGTCAGGGGGTTGGCCGCGCTGTCCTGACGTTTCTCGAGCGGACCTACCGCGGCCGGACCGCGAACCTCTGGCTCCTGGTGTCCGGTTTCAATGCGGGTGCCAGAGCCTTCTATGAGAAGCAGGGTTTTCGCCCCGTCGGCCTGCTCACGGACCTGGTGATCGCGGGACAGGATGAGGTGTTGATGCGCAAAGTGATTCAGACCCATTCGACGGCTGCGCCTCAGACGCCATCGGCCTAAGGGCACGGGTTGCCGACGGCGCAGGCCAAGCCGGCCGCTACGGACGCTGACCCGCATCCGCCGGGCCCGTGGCGCCGTTTCTGCTAGTCACCGCGTGTGCGATGGCGTCCACCAGGCATCCGAGTTCCTCGGCGGTGATGACCGTGAGGAGCCGCTGGATCAACTCCTGGGGCAATGCGACATAGACCCGGCCGCCGTCGGGGAGTTGAATGACGATCCCGCTGCCGTCGTCATCCCGTGCCGATTGGGGCAGGCTCGTGAAGTAAACTGACTGTTCGGCGGAAAACAGTTCGTCGTAAACCGCCTCGATGCGTTCAGCCAGTTCGCCGTCCAGGCCCGCTTCGTCGACCACCACCAGGGTTTCCAGATCCCCGGGCTCGATGGTCCAGGCGAGGCCCTGCTCGGTGAGAAAATCCTGAAAATGCTTGCGGGGCGCCTCTTGGAAAAAAACATACTCCAGCATGATCGGACAACCTCCTGCGAACCTATCATCGTACTGACGTGGACGCTCATCAGGCCATGATGGCGCGATGGCGGGATGCGCATCCGCGGCGCGCGTCCTTAGTGTAACGTAACGCGATCCGTTCCTGATCGGGCTGATGGCGCTATCGCCCCCGCGGCGAGTCAAGCAATGATCCAACAATGGCTTATGATGGCCCTCGATGCAAAGCGCGTCTTCTGGTTTCCACTTCCCGCCCGGTCGTCTGCTCGCCGTCCTCTTCCCGCCGACCTGCATCTTATGTGGAGCGCCGGGTGCGGATGGGCGCGACCTGTGCGCGGGGTGCGCGGCGGAGCTTCCGTTCAATCGTCACCGTTGTCCGCGCTGCGCGGTGCCGTTCGACCAGTCGACGCCGGTTGCCGCACTCTGCGGGGCCTGCCGGCGGCGTGCGCCTCCCTTTGAGCACGTATTCGCCGCCTTGCGCTATGAGACTCCGGTCCCGAGCCTGGTGGCGGATGCCAAGTTTCGCGGGCGTTTGAATACCGCCCGCCTGCTTGGCGAGATTCTGGCGGATGGGGTGCGCGACCAGGACGCGCCCTTGCCCCAGGTGCTGCTGCCGGTGCCCTTACATCCGCGGCGGTTGGCCGGACGCGGCTACAATCAGGCACTGGAGATCGCCCGCGTGGTTGGGCAGGCCCTGAGCATACCGATGGCGGCCCGGTCGTGTCGGCGCATTCTGGCGACCCCGCCCCAGGCGGGTCTGGACGAGCCGGCGCGCCGCCGCAATCTCCGCGGCGCCTTCGCGGCGCAGACGCCGCTGCCTTGGACGCACGTGGCGATCGTCGATGATGTGATGACCACCGGGAGCACCGTGAGCGAACTGGCGCGCGTGCTGCGCCGGGCCGGCGCGGTCACGGTCGTGGTCTGGGCCGTCGCGCGGACGGCATGATGACGTTACGCCGCGGGTTGGGACCGCTCGACCTGGACTTGGAAGAGCGGTTCGAGGCGAGCCTGGCGACGGCCCGGGCGGTTTTCATCGCTGCTATTCGGTGAGTTCCGGAGACTGGTAGCGAATTGCGCCAACGCGGGCGCATCCGCCGCATCGGCTTTGCTCAGACCCGGAATGGCTCACGCCAAGGCGCCAAGACGCCAAGGGTTCGCTGGCGGCTCACCGCGTGGCCTTCTGAAACAGGCGCAGCGCATCGATGTCGCGCTCGATCGCGGCGACGGCGCTGCGATAGGCCGGGCTCTTGGTGTCTTGGAAGGCCGCGGCGAAAGCGGCGGCGTTCATGCTTTCCGGCAGTCGGTCGATGGCGGGCATGAGGTCGTCGGCGGTGAGTCCCTTGCGGGCGGCGTCCTGGACGGCTTCGGCGTCCTGGCGTTGGCCGGTGGCGAGATTGGCGAAACGGGTACCGGCCCGGTCCGCGGCCAGGTCGGCAAAGCTGAATCCGCTGCCCCCGCGGGAATCCGCGACCTCTTTGAAAAGCCCTACCAGGTCCGAGAGCGCGGTTCCACCCTGGGCGGCGAGGGCCGCGGAAGTCATGAAATGTTGCGCCAGGTCGCCGCGGCCAAGCAGCGCAACGGGGCGGAAACGGGCGCGGGCGGAGCGGGCGTCGGGCTGGCCCGGATCGCGGATGTGCTGTTGGTTCGTGTAGGCGGCGAGGGCGAGGATCGCTGCCCGGTTCTCCGCCGCCGGATCGGACCGGGACGCGCCTTGGGACGCCTCTTGGGCCGCGGACAGCACCACCGAGAGCAGGTTAGCCAGCGCGATCGTCGGCGGCTTGGGGTGGGCGGCCGTGTAGCGGACCAGCACGTGCTGATAGGTGAGAATCCGGGCTCGCTCATCCGCCGACACCAGACCGCTGCCCAGATTGGCCAAGGCGTCGCGGTGCCACTCGTAAGTGAGCAGCGCCAAATCCGGTTGCAGGTCGACATGGTGCAGCAGGCGGGCCTGATCCAGCGCGTTCACCAGGCGCTCCGCAATGGTCTGGACCAGGTTCTCGGGCAGTGGCAGACCCGCCAGGCGCGCCTGTTCGATCCGGGGCAGGCGCTCGCCCCCGGCCAGGCTCAGGTCTAGATTCATGAACCGCTGCTCAGGGTCCCAGGGGAGTCCCAGCGACGCGGCGACCCGCGCTCCGTCCGCCGTCAGCCGCACGTCGACACGGCCTTGGCCGATCTTGTCGATCAGATAGTTGCCGATGATATTGGCCTCGCGTTCCGATAGCGTCAGGGTGATTCGCTCCCCGTCGCGCAGACCCTGCGGCTTGGCGGCGACGAGCCACTGCCGTGCCCAGGCCCGCTCGGCCGTGCTCAGCGTGCGGTCCTCCGGGACCAGCGGTCGGCTGTCCAGGAACACCAGGACCACCAGTGCGGCCAGCCCCAGCAGGGTGAGCGTCAGCAGCCAGCTCAGGACTTTGATCAGTATGCTCATCACGGTGTGCCCGGTTGGGTGGCGCGCAGGGACTGCAACTGGCGCCACCAGAGTCGGGCACCCCAGAGCAGCGCCAGCCCCATGATGAGTGCCCCAAGCAGGTGACTGGTGCGGGCGAGTCGATGGTCCAGATGAAGCAGCCCGGTCTCGCCCAGCAGGTATTCCCAGTCGTGGAAGCCATAGGGCGAGGAGTGCCCGACGTTGCCGCCCACTAGCGGCAAAACGCCGGCGCGGGCGTCGTTGATGTAGGGGGCGATGTCCAGAAAGGTTTCGCCGAACCACCACAGGGCGGCGGATGCGCCGAAGGGGTCACGGGTCTGCACCAGCAGGACACCGCAGCAGATGGCCGGCATCAGCAGTTGACCCAGGGTCCCGCCGAGTGAGGTCAGATAATCGCCGAACGGGCGGAACAGAATGTGCCCGAACTCATGAAACGGCAGGTTGACGTCGTGTAGAAAGGACGCACCGACGCCGCCGCTCTCCACCGATGTGAACATCAGCGACAGTCCCCACACCAGGAGCACTGCCCACAGCAGGCCACGGGCACTGAGGGTCAGCCAGTCCCCGCCGGGCTCTGCCGGGAACAGCAATGACCCCGGCCGCGCGGACGCGGGCGGGGTCAGGGTCGACACACGCGCGTCCACCCGCACCGGCGGGGGCGCGGGACTGTCCTCATCCGCACGCGGGTGATACTTGTAATACTTGGCAAAGACGATACCGCAGCCGCAACAGCTGGCGTTGTCCGCCGCCTGTTCGGCACCGCACTTGGGACATTGCATCGAAATGGCCTGCACCTTGGCGCTACCGCGAGAATTCGGGGGGATTCATCGTGCCAGTCTAGCGCGTCGCACGCGGGTCGCACAGTTCGGTGCGGGAACGCTGCGGTTCGTCGTGGAGGGGGCCGGGACCGGCGCGCTATACTGACAGGTCTGACTAGAGGGACTTTCGACGGAGGTTCCCATGCGTCAATGGGCCTTCCAGGATGCCAAGGTGCACGGCCTTGACCATGGTCACTCGCAACCTGACCGACTTCCACCTGCCGTTGCTGCGGATCGTCAATCCCTGGGGTGAGCCTCCCGCGGCGGACTGATGGGAAGCGAGACTCCCCCGAAGCGAACCCAAGGAGCCACAGGAACAATGCTTGCGCGCCTGGAACGGCTGGTTGACGATCTTGCTGCCCTGCACAGCAAGCTTGTTCTGCTGACAGGTCCGCCCGGGAGCGGCAAGACCGCCCTGCTGCGGGCCTTCGGCGACCACACCGGGGCCTCGATCCTGAGTCTGGGTGCCGCGTTGGGCCGACGGCTTGCCGCGGTCCCCCACCGTGAGCGCCAGCTCCAGACGGGCAGTCTCCTGCGCGAGATCGTGAAGCCCCATTGCCGCGGCGATCTGCTGCTGATCGACAACATCGAGATCCTGTTCGATGCCTCGCTCGCCCTCAATCCGCTCGATCTGCTCAAGCGCCAAGCCCAGGCCCGGCGGGTTGTTGCGGTCTGGCCGGGGGCGTTGCGACAGGGCGGCACTGACCCGGTAGCCGGCACCGAGGCGGGACGCCCGGGCTCCTTTCAGCCGCGCCTGACCTATGCGGAGATGGGGCACCCGGAATATCGCGACTATGGCCTCGACGGCGTGGTCGCGCTCGACCTGAAACAATAGAAAAAGGACAGCAACGCATGCGCTACGGGGATCTCATCCAATTCGAGCCGATCGAGTCGGTCATCCAACTGCTCGACGCGAACCTCCCCGACGAGGGCCGGAAGCTCGTCTCGACCTATGTCATCTCCGACGACATGGCCGAGCGCATCGCAGGCGTCATGATCCCGCAGCTCTCTTTCGACGAGTCCGTCGACCACAAGGGCGTGCTCGTCGTCGGCAACTACGGCACCGGGAAATCACACCTGCTGTCGGTGCTCTCGCTGGTCGCGGAAGACGCCGCCTACCAACCGATGCTGCGCCACCCCAAGGTCGCCGCGGCGGTCGGTGCGATTGCCGGCCGGTTCAAGGTCCGCCGCACCGAGGTGTCCAGTGAGATGTCGCTACGCGAGATCGTGACGCGGGAGCTGACCTCCTTACTCGATCAGATCGGTGTGGACTACCGCTTCCCGCCCGCCGATCAAGTGGTCAACAACAAGGCTGCCTTCGAGGCGA
>Ga0247844_1004484_pt1 | contig 18905 bp, 19 predicted proteins | sample LaCtaG_FD_192421 | JGI IMG/M metagenome (GOLD analysis project Ga0247844, IMG submission 192421) | Freshwater microbial communities from meromictic Lake La Cruz, Castile-La Mancha, Spain - LaCruzMarch201714.5m_1 | ecosystem: Environmental > Aquatic > Freshwater > Lake | place: Spain: Castile-La... | reverse complement strand
CAATCCCGGAAGAATATTGACGGCATGATCATCCAGCAGGCGGTCGCGCGCTAGATCGGTGCCACGATCCGTCGCAGCCGGCCGCTCCGGAATCCGTACATCCGGATGCATAAGCGACTGGAAACCCACGCGTTGTCGATGCCATTGCAACAATGTCGGCGACAGCTCTCTGGCCATCCAGGTCAGCGCCCATCGTAAGGTGAATGTTCTGCGCAAACCGCCAAAGCGACGGGCAACGCCGCCCAATCGGCGCGGCTCGCCAGTCCTGTTACCCAGGTAGGAAAGCAGGTCCAGCACGGCATATTGCGGATACCCGGCCAGCGCCTCATCTGCCCCCTGCCCTTCGAGCAGTACTGGAACACCCTCGGCCCGCGCACGCTTCATCAAATGCCACAAGGGATAGACCGCCGGCGAATAGCCAGGAGCATCCATGTGCCAGGCGATCTGACGCAGCGTCTCCAGCCATTCCTCCTGCGGCGCAGCAACTGGAATCAAAGGCGCATCAACAGCCTTGCTAGCCAGCTCGGCCCAGTGTCTCTCGTCTTGTACACTATCCGAATAGATGGAAGTAAAGCAGGTCATCGGTGCAGCCGCCGCACGCGATGCGGCGGCAAGCACGCCGGTTGAATCAAGGCCGCCACTCAATGTCACGCCCACCGGAACATCGCTACGCAGGCGGAGGCGCACTGCATCCGCAAACAGCGCGGTGAATTGGGTCTGCGCTTCAGCCTCGGTCAGGTCCCAATCAATCTCGTTCGGATAGTCCCAGTAGCGCGACAGCTTCAAGCCGCCCTTTCCCGGCTCGTAGATGGCAAAGTGCGCCGGCGGCAGGACAGCAATCCCCTTGTAGAAGGAAGAATGACGAGCGTACAAAAGGTTGTTGCCGAGGAAGTCCAACAGTGTGTCTTCCTCTACCGCCCGATGCTCCGGAAATAGAGACAGTAACGCCTTGGGTTCCGATGCGAAGGCAAGGCCTTCCTTGCCATTACGGTAATACATCGGCTTGACGCCAAAGCGGTCGCGGGCGAGTAGCAACTGCTGCCGCTGCGGAGACCAGAGAGCGAATGACCACATGCCATTGAGTCGATGCAGGGCTGCCTCTCCCCATTCGATGAGTCCATGCAGTAAGACCTCCGTATCAGAATCGCCGACAAACCGATGACCCAGCGCCTCCAGTTCCTTGCGCAACTCGACGTGGTTGTAGATTTCCCCATTGAATACGATGACCGCCCCGCTGGCCCGATCGATCATCGGCTGATGGCCTGCGGCCGAAAGATCTAGGATAGACAGGCGACGGTGGCCAAGAAGAACATCCGCCCCGGTCCACACACCTCGATCATCAGGTCCGCGATGCGAAAGCAGGTCAAGAGCCCGCCCGAATCTTTCGACATCCTCTGATACGTGTGGGCCGAACCAACCTAATATGCCACACATCAGCAGGGCTCTCCATTGTGCCGACGCACGCGGCGGGATATCCCCCTGAGCACGTAGCTTAACTGCCCCTGCCCCAGCATCAAGACCAATCGACGCAGTTTATACAGCGGTTTCAGCCAGTCCGGCATCTCGCGTCCCAGCAAAATGCGATTGTTCTCTTCTTGGAACATCCGCGCCTTTCTACTGGTCTTGGTCTCGTCATGCAGCCGTAACGCACCCCATATTCTGGGAACGTGCACACTTGCGGCGTGCCGAGTTAGGCGCAAAAACCATTCGTAGTCAAACGAGCAATGAAACGTATCGTCTAGCAAGCCTATGTTTTCTTGAAGGCCGCGACGCCAAAAAGCTGCCTGATTTGCAATTAGCATGCCTTCGGCGCGCATGGCGTTGTAACTTGGCGTTACATAACGTATGTCGCGCAGCGGCCTGTCATGCTCGTCAACGAGCATAATGTCGCCTATAATCAGTCCAGCCTCAGGCTGCTTAGCTGCAGTGGAGGCCATATCATGGAAGGCGCCTGGATAAAAGATGTCGTCCGAATTTTGCCAAGCAACCCATTCTCCGGTGGCGCGCCGAAGTCCCTTATTGATCGCGTCTGTCTGGCCGAGATCCGGCTCGCTCACCCACCATGCCAGTTTATCCGAATATTTTCGGATGATATCCACACTTCCGTCTGTGGAGCCACCATCAACAATTATGTATTCGAGATTTGGATAGTCTTGGTTCAAAACCGAAAGGATAGTGCGCTCAAGATATCTTACTTGATTAAAACTGGGCGTAATTATAGTTAATCGCAGCAACTTGCCCATATTAACTTCCTCTCATCAAATAAAATTTATAACTGTTTTGAACTCGCGCATTATGCGTGAATTTTGAAAAGCTCAGAATAGCAAACCACCTACCAACAATAAACCCAAAAAGAGCTGCATCATATGTTATGTATGTAAATCTACCATTTAACAGCAATAACAAGGGAAAAAGGGGAACAAAATAGAGTGCTACTTGATCGGCAACATTAACATACGACCCCACTTTACGGAACCAAAAAGTTATCGATACACAAAGGAGTAGAGCAATTAAAAGTACACCAAAAATCAAACCAAAAACGTTAACAAAATGCAAAATAGGGTTATCCATAAATAAACCCAAACTTCCTGCGGAAATCATATTAAAACCAGATGGAAAAATATTTAATTCGGTTAAATTGAACAGATTAAGAATCATGTAAATCTTATCTTCGTCTTGACTAGAATAAATATTGCCAGATAAAAAGTTAAACAATCTATCAAAAACTCGAAATTTAATGACAGCGGGTATTTGATCAGCAAATACATAAGCCAAAAAAGCAATCGCAGAAATACCAATGAAAATATCAAGAAATTTATTCTTCAAAAAAATTTTTGACATTAAATAAAAACGCGTGACAAGAATACAAAAAATAGAAATAAATACAACCATCAGAACCACCCTAAATCCTGAAAGCACGGCGTAAGGAATTGAAATCAAAAAAACAAATAGCAATGAATTATACAGCCTAAGTCCTGCAATAATAAAATAGAATACAACCATATAACTTAAGTAATAAATACCAGAAAACTCTTCAGAATTCAGGGCTATCAAATAAGAAAGAATCTCACCACTCAACATGCCAAAAGCAAAAGCAAAAACCATCTGTTCGCTCAAATCACTCAAACGCACTGCGATTATTGCAAATAATCCCATTATTAACCAAGGCCTCCCCGCACTCAAAATCTCAAATAACTCAGAATCTCGAGTTATAATAAATAATACAAACCACACAGATACCAAGAGTAAAAATAAAATCAATTCTACCGTCCGAAATTTTGCACCCGGATTATTGGAGAAATAAATTAAAAGAAAAATTATTATCACATGTTCCCATAAATAGAATGGCAAAGCCAATACTTGAACCGAAAGATAGAAACTTAAAGAAGTAAAACAAAGTGAGCCAATAAGAAAGGCCAAAAGATTATCTGACGAGAATCCAAATCTCATTTTGATTTTAATTCGATATGGTTATTGGATTGGATATGAATGACATTTTTAAAAACGTTGCGCTTCAAAAAAATACCATCCATTTGCAGAGATTGGCCAGTACGTGGATCGGTAAAACCCTTCAGCAGCGCCCACAGCATAAAACCCTCGGCATCTAGTCGATCGACAATATCGCGCCACAGTCTTTGGCCATCGTAGAGAGGCACTAACGACAGTTCACAGAGTACGCCGCGCGCTTGTTGGAATGTTTCATTCGCGCCATCTAACACCTGCCACTCAAAACCCTGAGTATCGATCTTGATAAACAGCTTTGATTCTGGCGTCATGTAGTGCTTGGCAACAGAATCTAGCTTGGCGATCGGCACGCGTTCCGAGTCGATATAGGCTGAACCAACTGCTGCACTGGAATGGGATTCCAGCATCGGCAACACGGAGGATGAAACGGAGTTGCCGGCAATATGAATCTCTATCTCGCCGGCCTGATCACCAATGGCCGACTGATCATGAACTTCCCAGTTTGGATCAGCAGATGCAAGCTCTAACAATTTCTTACGTGCTGAGCTCAGTGGCTCGTAACTGACAATCTTTCCGGTATACCCATACTCACGAATTTCACTGGCGAACTGCCCTTCGTTGGCGCCGATGTCGAAAACCAGATTGATGCCCGCGAGTTCAAGTGCCTTAGCTAATTGAGCGCCATGTGAATTTGACGGACGATATCGACTCAATTCGAGACTAAATATACGAAGTGTTTTTCGAATTTGCGTTTTAATGAAACTAGACATTTGTTAACCGATTTTGAATATGACGCATTATCCTTGCCGAAATAGATGGACGAATTTGTTTCAATGCCCCAGCAACCAAGGATGCATCTGCAACATTTGCAATCGGATTTAAAAGAGATCCTTTTATCGAGTAGCTGTGAGGAATATTTTGTAATGCATTGAGAATTCTTATACCTAGCCGGTTAAAAGCAGACGGTGGGCTAGATTTTCCTAATGAATCCAAGCCATGCTTTTTGGCGAACAAACTCGCCCACTCCATTATTTCCGAATGATCTGGGCCGGACTTTTTAATTACCAGCTTTAACTGCTCCACGTGGTTCGTCGAAATCTGTTTATAAGCATGAAATTTTTGGGCTTGCAGATATGCTTCGTACACAATCACTTGTATCGACCTAACGGGCCTATCATTTTCTACCAACGGCAAATCTTCATGAAATGGAATGTTTTTTTCACTCCAGAATTTTTCAGCTGGATCATAAGAACATTTTTGTTTGACTCGTTCAAAACCAGCCGTACCGCCGCTATGCAAAGATGCGCCATTTATTGCCAAAGGCTCATAGCTATACACATAGCTATCGGTAAGCAGACTAAATACTATCGCGCTATACACATCAGGCGTCATAGACATAAAAAATCTTTCCGTTAACGACTTTGCCTTTTTAATCAAGTCGACGGATATAAAGCCCCCGTTATACAGCATAGGCAATTCATTATAATGACGCGACCCTTTCAAAACTTGCTGTAGTATTTTTCCCGATTCTCGGATTTCATATCCCTTTTTGAGACTTAAATTTAGCAAACCATAGCTCGAATTATCAAATCCAGGCCATCGATAAAAGCAACCATTCGAACGAATCGCACTCGTGCCACTCTTTTTAATTATTTCGTGAACCTTGCTGAGAGTTCCGGGAAGCAATGCATCATCGTCACCAATGACCGTGACCCAACCTCTATCGACATGACTTAATGCAAACTCCCAATTTTCACTCATTGAAACACGCCGACCGGTGTTCACATATTTCAAGCGCGGATCATTTATTGAGGATACTTTCTCGCGCGTATCATCTTCACTCGCGTTATCCGAAACCAGCACTTGGAATTGATCATAATCCTGAGAAAGCGCTGTCTTCAGGGTATGTATAAGTGTGTCTGATCGCTCCCTGGTTGGGATAATGACTGTAAAGAATGTTTCTTTTTTTTCATCAATGCCCATATGCAATCTTCCATTTCTTAAAAGCTGACTTGACTGTCTGCTGCAGCAACTGACGCGGAATCGACGTCGAAAGTATTGTCGCGGTGAGCGTGATTACAGCAGCCAGGATCAGTAGAGATATATCTGCGAAATTGTTGCTCTCGGCGTTCCACAGCAGCGCTATGGCACCGGCAGCAGCGCTCCCGACAAGCAGAGGACTGAAAACATCCTGCGCGTACCAGCGCCACTTCTCAGTGCCTAAGATTCGGCGGTACATGAAGTGAACGCCGATCAGCACATACCCTGAATTCAGGCCGACCCAGACCCATGCTGCGCCTTCCGCGCCAAACCGAGGAGTCGCCCAGAGAATGGCGGGGACGATGACGGCCACCGCCACGATGTTGATACGCACCGCCAGTCTAGTCCAGCCGTGAGCGAGCTGAGTCATATACGGTATATGCATTAGTCCGTTTAAAAGATTACCCAGCATCAACAAACTCAGCAGAGTTGAGGTACGTTGCGCGAGATCCGGGTCTTGGGTCCAGAGGCGTAAAAAGGTTTCTGCGAACAGGATGACCACGATCGCAACGCTGCCTGCGAACACGCTGACCAGCTGCGCACCTTTGTGGTAGGTGTCGATCAACGCGGCTTGGTCATTGCGCGCATGCAGTTCACATAAGCGGGGGTAAAAAGCTTGGGTGATGGGGGCGATCACCATATACAGGGCACCAGCCACGACAGCGGCCAGGGTGTAATAGCCGTAATCGCTCAGCGAAAGCAATTTGGAGAGAAGTATTTTATCGACCTGCGTCAGCAATAGCGCGAGGAAGGTGATCCCAATCATTCCGCCAGCGAACTTCCACACGCCCCGCAGCACCTCGAGAGAGAATCGCCCTGTTCGCTCGGCACGCGGCAGGCTGGCGTAGGTTGTCACGGCCAGGATTATCAGGGTGGCGATGGAAACCAGCCCTTGCCAGATGAAAAAGGCTTCGATCGACGCCGATACCCAGACCAATACACCGACCGCACCCAGTCCGCGCAGAGTGACCATCGCGCTGTTCACCACGTTATAGAGAACCTGACGCTGCAGGCCGACAATGCTGCTGCGGTAGACGCTTTCCATGAAGCGGATGGCCGTGACCAGCCCCATCACCATGAAGGCTTGGGCGACCACCTCGGCCGGTAGCGCTTCGGCTTGCAACCATGAGGTTGCGATCCAATTGGCGCCCAGCGCGATGCCTCCAGCAATAAGAACGGCAATACCCAGGGCGATGACTTCAATACTGCGCAACAGGTCGCGAATCGACTGCGCGCTATGACTGCCCCCAGTGAAGCGCGCCATTTCACGCCCGAGGGTGGGTGTCATGCCCATGTCAAGCAAACTGAGCCAGGCCTGTAGCAGAGCGAACAGACCGATCAGGCCATAGGCCTCGATCCCGAGGTACTTGATGTACAACGGAATAAAGGCCAGCCCCATCAAGGCCACCCAGCCTTGACCGAGGTAGTTGGCGATGAGGTTCTTTTTAAGCAAAATAAATTTTTGACACTTGAATGATTGCCTGCAAGAAAAACCCAGTAACCAGAAGCCACAGACCAACCTTTGACAAACGTTTGGCACGCTGAATTTGTGACGTGGTCTCGTCAATCAGGCTGTATGCGCCAGAAGAGATTGTTTTCAGATTGGGCAATCCATAAATCGCCAGAATCAAGCTGCCAAACGCAGCCAAAACGAGTGCAAATGGATTTATCCAGTCCAAGTAATCAGCCAACACGGTTTAAATCCGTATCTTCATAAGATCAAATCAGAAGAAATAGCGCTGGAAGAACCGTCTGAACAACGGTTGCCGAGTTCCCCAACAACCCCAGCGCTTCTTTCCAACCCATGCCTTTTTTCCACGATTTCTTGGCCGTCTTAACCCAGTCTGCGTCTTGAAGTTCGGGCGGCAAACGCTTGAGTGCGTCAAGTGGAGAGACAAGACCATCAACAGCACCGATGATCCTCGCTAGGCCGCCCGGTGTGAGCTTTACATGATCTCGTCGTAAGGTGTCACCGGAGTTCAGCCTCAGACGCGTCATCTTGCGCTCGAGCCAGATGCGTAATGGAGCATCATGCAGCGGGATAGATATATGGGAGTCATCGTGCACTACTTCAGTATCTTTTAGCAAACTAACTAGTGCTGTCACACCTTCGAGGTCTGTCATCGCGACCTGGCGTAATGCGAGGTCTCTCAGGTAGCCATGTGCACGGGTGATTGGAATATTGAAGGTTTCGGCTACACTTTCGGCACGAGCATTCAGCAAGCCAGAATCCACAGCGGTGCGCAATAGGATGAGTTCCAACTCGCGTTTGGTAAGGCTACCGAGAGGCTGTGCGATCAACTTTGACCAGACTTTCTCGCCTTAAAGAGTCGAAGAAGATGTCACAGGAACCGCTTCCCTGCTTCGGTTAGCCGCCAGCCGTCAGTTCCAACAGGCTCCAACCAGTCTCGATCTGCACACTCCTCGGTAGCTCCGCGATTTAAGACGGGTGCTTTCCCTTGAGTAGCTTGGTACACAGCCGACAGCGCCTTATGATGCTTCCCGGTTGGCAGCTCGCGCCAATCCGGCAAGACCTTGCGCGATTCGTACTCTTCAATCGGCAATGGCAAGGAATGCCCACCGGGCGAAGCCACCTGAATATGCGTGGGCTTTCCATTCGCGTCCAGCCGATACATTCCACGATACGACGTCGTCATCAAGACACCCGCTTCAAAAACCCATCCGGCGCAACAGTGATCAGCAGTTTGTGCTGAATACTCTTGTCGATCTCGAACTCGGGGTGGGTTTTCAGGTATTCCCACACGGCGGTTTTCGGGTTGTCGCCTGGGCCCCAGGGGCGGTCGGGGAACATATCGGCGGGCATGTCCTCAACAATCGTGTCGAACACCACGCAGTAGCTACCCACGCTGGTCAGCGGCGCATAAGCCTGCAACTCCGCGAGCACATGCGCGTGCGTGTGGTTGGAATCCAGGCACACCAGAATGCGTTCATAGCCCTTCGCCACCTGCCGCACCTGGTCCACAATCTCAGGCGCAATGCTCGAGCCCTGAATCATCTGAATGCGCGACGCCATGGGATGCGCCTCAATAGCCTCGCGGTTGTGGGCACGGATATCGATGTCAATGCCCAGCACCTTGCGCTTGGACTCGCGTGGATTCAACGTTGTACCTGACTCGATCGCATCACACATATCAAGCAGCGCCAGCATGGATGCACTCATGATGAGTGAGCCACCGTGCGCAATGCCTGTTTCGATGATCAGGTCCGGTTTGATTTCCCAGATCAGTTCCTGCATCGCCACCATGTCTTGGGGGTACTGGATGATGGGGCGACCCAGTGCGGAATAATTGTAGGAGTATTTAGGCAAAGTTGATGCAACTGTAAATTGATGTGCAGCGTCCACAAGGGTTGCATTACTCGCATTTTCGACAATGCGATCTGCCACTTCTTTTGTAAATTTATTCATTGGTCAATTCCGATATAGTGAAATTTGTTGTGAGACATTTCTTTGATTTCCTGTAAATAATTTGAATTCATGACGTAGATGACCGCATTACCCGGCAAGTCGACCAAGGCTTTATCTGGGGTCAGCACCTGCAGCCCGGTTGCGGGCAGAAATTTTCCTTGCTTCGCCGGATTGACATCGATAACGGCATCTACAGTTAGGCCTGCGCGCTTGCGCAGCAAGGAAAAGATGACGCCTTTTGACGCACCACCCCAAACGCAAACAGGTGTTCTGTTCTGTTCTGTTCTGTTCTGTTCTGTTCTGTTCTGTTCTGTTTTTCTGATTTTAATCTGGCAAGGAAGTCTGAAGGGAAATCAACCGCGTCTGATTGGTCGAACACTGGTCCTTGAAGCGATGCCAAATCAGCAACAACGTACAAGTATTGATCACCAAAAAAACGCCCTTTCTTTATCACGCGACCAAACATTCTTTCGAAGTCACTCAGACGGAAATAGTTCACATGCTCATAAAAAATATCGAACCACGCTCGCTTGCGAAGAATCCAGTCAAAACACGGCACTTCGATATAGATCAGTCCCCCACCACCATTTGCATCACGCAACTGACACAAAAAATCATGGGGGTTTGGTATGTGCTCCAGCACATGCCGCAAAATCAGTCCTTTTGCAGGGGTGGCGATAATACCTGGCTCAAAGTACTTTTTAACCACCCGAGGATTATTACCGTCGTAGGTTGAATCAAATCCCGTTACATCAATACCGCGCTCGAGGAGCATTTCAAGAAAGAACCCTTTGCCACAACCCACTTCAACCAAAGCTACTTTTCCCATCGACCCTTCAATTATTTCTGCAGCCTGCTTTAAATGCTGTTTGAACGATGGACTTAGGCCCTGCTCGTTATTGTAATTTTCATCATAAATCATCAACTCGGGATCGAACGCAGCGTTGTAGACAAGCCCCGTCTTTGCATCCTCAATAATCTTGATATCCCCTTTGGGGCAATTGATCGCATCTTGAGCGGTTTCGTAAACACGATTTTGTAGGACGGGAAACTTCTGTTGCTCGTAAAGCACTTTCATGCTGTTTTCTCCGCCACAATATGGTTTGGAATTCCCAGAACACAGGGGGGATCCACCAAGTTGTCTGGACGCGTACCAAACTTCAACAAGTCGCGCCGCCCGTAAGTATCTGAGATTTGTTCAGCGAGTTGACGAACCGTGATAGGTATACCAGAACAAACATTGATCGGCCCTCGCTGTTCACCTATGGCTACCTCTGCGATGATCCTGCCTGCTTCAGAAACATCGAGAAAATCGCGAATCTGTTTGCCGCTCGTCAAGTCAACCGCCTCACCTTTGGCAAGTTGTTTGTGAAGATATGGCACTAACCTGCGTTCATCTTCACCTTCGCCGAAAAGGTAAAACAGTCGGCACCAAGCAAAGTCTACAGATTGCTCCTGCAGCCACTGCGAAAGCCCCATATAGAGCGCAGCCTTTGCGCTGGCGTAGGGTGTCAAAGGATTCAATGGGGTGTCTTTGGAGAGCACGCCTGCAGACAGGTCATATTCAAAACAAGTGCCAATACCAACAAACCGTTTAACGCCAGCGATTGCAGCGCCTTTTGCAAGATTCAACGAGCCAATCAAGCAATCCATATTTTTCGACGACTGCAAATATTTGCCAGGCTCGGCATACCAGGCCGCGTGGATCACAACATCAATATCCTTGCATTGCTCCGCCCACCAATCGGTACTCTCTTGAAAAATATCTGGTGAGCAAACGATCCGAGCAACATTAGGTTGGTTTTGAAACGATGATTCCTTGCCGGTTCGAACCACAGGAACAATCCGGAATTTTGATTCATTTAATGCTTTAGAGATTTGCTTACCAACAAACCCACTCGCACCAGTCAAAAGAATCGTTTTCATGAGATATGTAATTCAGGAACTGCAGTCACAAATCTGGTTCCGCTTTTGGCCAATTCCGCATTCAGTGCCTTGACTTCCTCTACTATGTTCCAAGGCAGAATCAGAACAAAGTCTGGCTTCACTGCTACGAGATGTTCCGGTGGCAAAATGGGAATGTGGCTCCCGGGCATGAATTGCCCTTGCTTGGCTTTCGCGGCATCGCACACGAACGGCAGCAGATCAGGTTTTACGCCTGCGTAGTTGAGCAATGTATTGCCTTTCGCAGCCGCACCATAGGCTGCCACGATTTTGCCTTGGCGTTTTTGTTCAATCAGGAAAGTGAGCAGGTCATTCTTAATTTTGTCAGCTCGCGGCTGTAACTTTTGATAGGTTTGCAGTTGTTGCAGTCCGCGAGTGGCTTCTTCTTGCAACAACACATCTACTGACTGCTGCGTGTCGCGCGGGTCGTCTGCATGACAGCCGTACACGCGCAAACTTCCCCCGTGGGTAGGTAGTTCTTCCACATGCCAGATGCGCAGCCCGGCCGCCGCGAAAATTCGGCTTACGGTGAATAGCGATAGATAGGAAAAATGTTCGTGATAAACCGTATCGAACTGCGCCTGCTCGATCAGGCGCATCAAATGCGGAAACTCCAGCGTGATAGTGCCACCCGGCTTTAATGCCGCCTTCAAGCCGTTGGTGAAGTCGTTGATGTCCGGCACATGGGCGTACACATTGTTGCCGGCGATCAGGTCGGCTTGTTTACTATCATGGGCCAGTTGTTTGCCGAGGGCTTCACCAAAAAATTGACGCAACACCGGAATGCCGAGTTGTTCGGCCGCATCGGCGGTGCTATCGGTTGGCTCGATGCCCAGGCAAGGAATTCCGGCTTCAACAAAGTTTTTGAGCAAATAGCCGTCGTTGGAAGCCACTTCGATCACATGGCTGGCACTGGTTAGGCCCAGCTCTGTAATCATCTTATCGGCATAACGTTTGGCATGTGCGAGCCAGCCGCTAGAGGTGCTGGAGAAGTAAGCATATTCTGCGGTAAACAGCGCATCGGCCTCGGCGTAGTCTTCGGTTTGCACCAACCAGCAGTGATCACAGACTTTGATCTTGAGCGGGAAATACAGCTCGGGGCGCGTGAGCGCCTCTTTGCTGAGGTAGGCATTTGAAGGTGGGGCAAAACCCAGATCCAGAAAAGTGTGTTGCAGCGGCGTTCCGCAGTGACGGCAGTTCATAAATCCATTCCGTGAAAATCGTCTGTCAACATGGCGTGGTTCTTATCGCGCTCAGAGCGATCTGATATGGGTTGTGGCCAGTTGATAGCAAGTCTTGGGTCGCACGAATTCAGCGCGCCTTCGGCGTCGGCGTTGTAGTCGGCAGTGTGGAAATACAGCATTTCACAATCGGGGGTGAGCGTCTGAAAACCATGCGCAAAACCTTCCGGGATCAGGTAACTCTGGTGGTTATCTTCGCTGAGCAGAACGGCGTGATGCTGAAGGAAGGTCGGTGAACCTCTACGTAGATCAACAGCCACATCCCATACTTGCCCTTTTATGCAGGACACGATTTTGATTTCTGTATGAGGTGGGTACTGAAAGTGCAGACCGCGCACCGTTCCCTGGTTTTGCGTCAGCGTGCGGTTGATTTGGCGTATGGTTTTACCTTGCAGAAGCGAGTTGAGTGTTTCTTGGCAAAAAAGCCGCTCAAGGTATCCACGCGCATCGCCGATGGGCTGGTGCTCGATGACTTGTAGGCCATGGATAGGCGTTGAATGTATACCAAAGCGGCTCATGAGGCTTGATACTGTTCAATTTGCTGGATGGATGTTTCCGCCATTGACTGGCCTTCTTTCCATGCCTGATGCCATTCAACTGTTTTATCGAGCGCGTTTCCCAGCGACCAGCGTGACGACCAACCGAGTCTGGTTTTGGCTTTGGCGCTGTCCAGTTTTAATAATCCGGCTTCGTGCGGTTGAGGTGCACCTTCTAGCTTCCAACGCGCATGTGGGAGCTTTTGACAAAGACGCTCCACAATCCAAGATACAGGCTTGGCATCGAATTCCTCTGGTCCGAAGTTCCAAGCTTCGGCAAATGCTGCACCATCGGTTACCAAGCGCTCAGCCAACATCAGATAGCCAGAGAGCGGTTCCAACACGTGCTGCCAGGGGCGTACAGCGTTGGGCGAACGGATGCGTAATGTTGCACCAGCATCTATGGCACACAGGAAATCGGGGATCAGCCGATCGGCTGCCCAATCACCCCCGCCAATCACATTACCCGCACGCACACTGGCAAGGTGGATTCCCGCTTCGGCTAGAAACGAGTTGCGATACGCGGCGGCAGCGATTTCAGCGCAGGCCTTGCTGCTGGAATACGGGTCGTGCCCACCCAAGCGGTCATTCTCTCGATAAGGCCAGAGCCATTCCTGATTTTCATAGCACTTGTCGGTGGTGATGTTGACAATGGCTTGCACAGTTTCTATTCGACGTGCTGCTTCCAGCACATTGACTGTACCAATCACATTGGTAGCAAAAGTGTCGACCGGCGTGTTGTAGGACTCGCGCACCAAAGGTTGTGCGGCCATGTGGATGACGATGGAAGGCTGCGCGACTTGCATCGCCGCTGCCAGTTTTGGTAGATCCCTGATGTCGGCGATGGTTGAGCTTTGAAGGCGATCTTCCAGTTGGATTTCAGTGAAAAAGTTGGGTGTGGTTGGTGGCGCAAGCGAGTAGCCGTCAACTTTGGCGCCTAACTGACTCAGCCAAAGCGCGATCCAGCCACCTTTAAAGCCCGTGTGGCCGGTGAGAAAAACCGATCGATTTCGCCAAAAATCGGGGCTCATTGCCAGATCTTCCAAGGAGCTTTACCTGAGTCCCACAACTCTTCGAGCAGATTCTTTTCGCGCAAGGTATCCATTGGCTGCCAAAAACCGCGATGCTCAAACGCCATCAACTGATTCGTCTTGGCCAATTGTGTCAGCGGCGCGCCTTCCCAACTGCTTTGGTCGCCATCAATCAAGTCCAGACATTTGGGTGACAAAACAAAAAAGCCGCCGTTGATCAAGCCGCCATCACCACGGGGTTTTTCGACAAAGGCGGTCACTTGATCACCGGAGCGTTCTAGCGCGCCATAACGACCCGGCGGCTGAACGGCAGTGACCGTGGCCAACTTGCCATGTTGCTGATGAAAGCGGATGGTGGCACTGATATCCACATCACTGACGCCATCGCCATAGGTGAAGCAGAATGCCTCTTCTTCTTTAATGTAATCCGCAACGCGCTTCAGACGACCGCCAGTGAGCGTGTCATCGCCGGTATCCACCAAGGTGACCTTCCAGGGCTCGGCATTTTGCTGGTGCACCGCCATGGTGTTGTTAGTCATGTCAAAGGTCACATCGGACATGTGCAGGAAGTAGTTGGCGAAGTACTCCTTAATGACATACCCCTTGTAGCCGCAGCAGATGATGAAGTCATTCACGGCATGCGCGGAATAGAGCTTCATGATGTGCCAAAGGATCGGCCGACCGCCGATCTCTATCATCGGCTTGGGCTTGAGGTGGGTTTCTTCGGAAATACGGGTTCCGAGACCACCGGCTAGGATGACGGCTTTCATAAAGTTTTACTCATAACTAACATTTACTTGGTATCCATTTGCCTTCAGCAGTGCATGGCGTTTGGCTTCTTGAAGGTCGCTTTCAACCATCTCTTGGCACATTTGCTGGACTGTGATTTCTGGCGTCCAGCCTAGTTTGGCTTTGGCTTTGGACGGATCGCCCAGCAGGGTTTCAACCTCGGTCGGGCGGAAGTATCGCGGGTCGATTTTGACGATGGTCTGTTCGACTTTTAGAGCGGGCGCTTTATTTCCCTCGATGCCTTCAACAATGGCAACCTCGTCAACACCCTGCCCTTCAAAGCGCAGGGTGACGCCCAGTTCTTTGGCACTCCACTCAATGAACTGGCGCACGCTGTATTGCACGCCAGTGGCAATGACGAAGTCTTCGGCTTGGTCTTGCTGCAGCATCATCCACTGCATGCGCACATAGTCTTTGGCATGACCCCAGTCGCGCAGGGCGTCTAGGTTGCCCATATACAGGCAATCTTCTAGCCCTTGGCTGATGTTGGCCAGGCCACGGGTGATTTTGCGGGTGACGAAGGTTTCGCCCCGGCGCGGGCTTTCATGGTTAAACAAAATGCCGTTGCAGGCGTACAGGCCGTAGGCCTCACGGTAATTGACCACAATCCAGTAGGCATACATTTTGGCCACGGCGTAGGGGCTGCGGGGGTAGAAAGGTGTGGTTTCTTTTTGGGGGATTTCTTGCACCAGGCCGTAGAGTTCACTAGTTGACGCTTGGTAGAAGCGGGTTTTCTTCTCCAGGCCCAGGATGCGGATGGCTTCTAGCAGGCGCAGGGTGCCGATGGCGTCTACGTCGGCGGTGTATTCGGGGCTTTCGAAGCTCACGGCCACATGGCTCATGGCGCCAAGGTTGTAGATCTCGTCGGGCTGCGTTTCCTGCACGATGCGGATGAGGTTGCTGGTGTCGCTCAGGTCACCATAGTGGAGTTTGAAGCGCGCGTTGTCGATGTGCGGGTCTTGGTAGATGTGGTCGATGCGCTGGGTATTGAACAAACTGCCCCGGCGCTTGATGCCGTGAACGATGTAGCCTTTTTCCAGCAGAAATTCGGCCAGGTAAGACCCGTCTTGCCCGGTGATGCCTGTAATAAGGGCAGTTTTGGGGGTGTTGTTTTGTGTGGCTTGGGGGGCTGAACTCACTTGATTTATTCCCTATTGTTTATGCGGCGCTGTGGGCCAGAAAGTCTTGGTAGGCGGCTTTGAGGCCATCTTCAAGCCCCACTTGGGCCTGCCAGCCCAGGGCGTTGAGGCGCGAACTGTCCATGAGCTTGCGCGGCGTGCCGTCCGGTTTGGACGGGTCAGTGTGGATTTGGCCGGTGTAGCCCACCGTTTGTGCCACGGCTTGCGCCACTTCCAGAATGGTCACGTCTTCCCCGCAGCCCACGTTGATATGACTGAGCATGGGCTGGGTGTGCTGGCTGTAAGTGGCTTGGGGCAGGTGCATGACGTGCACGCTGGCCGCGGCCATGTCGTCCACGTACAAGAATTCGCGCCTGGATGCGCCGGTGCCCCAGATGGTGACGCTGGGTGCTTGGTTGACCTTGGCCTCGTGGAAACGGCGGATGAGTGCCGGGATGACGTGGGAGTTTGCCGGGTGGTAATTGTCGCCAGGGCCGTAGAGGTTGGTGGGCATGACGCTGCGGTAGTCCACCCCGTGGCTTTGGCCGTACTGGCGGTTGTAGCTTTCGCAGAGCTTGATGCCGGCAATCTTGGCAATGGCGTAGGGTTCGTTGGTGGCTTCCAGCGTGCCGGTGAGCAAGGCGTCTTCGCGCATGGGCTGCTCGGCCAGCTTGGGGTAGATACAACTTGAGCCCAGGAACAGCAGCTTTTGCACACCATTCCGGAAGGCCGCATCGATGATGTTGGCCTCCATCATCAGGTTTTGGTAGATAAATTCGGCTGGGTAGGTGTTGTTGGCGTGGATACCACCGACCTTGGCTGCGGCCAGGTAGACCTGGTCGGGCTTTTCTTGAGCAAAAAACGCGTTGACGGCGGCTTGGTTTGTAAGGTCCAGCTCGGCATGAGTGCGGGTCAGCAATCTGAATTGACCTTGCCGCTGCAAATTGCGGCAAATGGCACTGCCGACCATGCCGCGGTGGCCTGCTACGTAGATTTTAGGTAGTTTGCTCATGAGTTGGTTCGACCGTAGGTATCTTCGAAGCGCACGATGTCGTCTTCACCAAGGTAGCTGCCCGACTGCACTTCGATGATTTCGAGCGGAATGGTGCCCGGGTTGGCCAGCCGATGCACTTCGCCCAGCGGGATGTAGGTGGACTGGTTTTCGGTCAGCAGCAGCACTTTGCTGCCATTGGTAATTTCGGCCGTACCTTTGACGACGATCCAGTGCTCGGCCCGGTGGTGATGTTTTTGCAGGCTGAGGCTGGCACCGGGCTTGACCTGAATGCGCTTGACCTTGAAACGGCCGTCTTCGTCAATACTGTCGTACCAACCCCATGGGCGATGCACTTTGCGGTGCAACGTATGCTCTTCGCGTTTTGTTTTCTGCAGCTGGGTGACGATGTGTTTGACGTCTTGGCTGCGGGTTTTGTCTGCTACCAGCACGGCATCGGGCGTTTCGATCACGATCAGGTCTTCTACGCCGACCAAGCAAACAAGGCGGCTCGTAGCGTGCACCAAGGTGTTGCGGCTGTCAGTGGTCAGTACGTCACCCAAGTGCGCGTTGCCAGCTTCGTCTTTTGGCAAGACATTCCAGACTGCATCCCAAGCCCCCAGATCGCTCCAACCTGCATCCAGCGGCACCATCTTGATGGGGAAGTTGCTGCCGGGACAGTGCTCCATGGCGGCGTAGTCAACTGACTCGGAGGGAATGGCAGCAAATTCACCCTTACCCGGGCGAACAAACGTGTCGTCTGTGCAGCGCTTGTCCCAGGCGGCCTGGGTGGCCAGCAGGATGTCGGGGCGGAATTGCTCTAGCGCCTTGAGCCAAACAGAGGCTTTGAGCACGAACATACCAGCGTTCCAGAAGTAGCCGCCCTCTTTCAGGTAGGTTTGGGCTTTGGCGGCGTCGGGCTTTTCGACGAAACGTTGGACTAACTGGATTGCTTTGGCTTTGCCTCGCAATGACGAAGCTTGGGCAGTTTGGATGTAGCCGTAACCCGTTTCTGGCTTGTCCGGTGTTACACCCAGGATGACGATGCTGCCGTTGGCAGCCTCAGCCACTGCTTGTTGCACAGCAGCAGTGAAGGCCGCTGCATTGACTACCGATTGATCTGCAGGCGTCACTACCAGCACTGGGTCTGCGTCACTTTCCATGGCCGCCAGGGCTGCCAAAGTAAGGGCCGGTGCAGTGTTGCGGCCAACAGGTTCGAGCAAAGCGCTACCCAACTCGATGCCTGCTTCGCGCAGTTGCTCGGCAGCCAAAAAGCGGTGCTCTTCACCCGTAACGATGATGGGGTTGGCCACCGCAATGTCTGCATTGCCCAGGTGGCTGAGTCGCTGGGCAGCTTTCTGGAAAAGGCTTTCGTTGCCAGTCAGGCACAGGAATTGTTTAGGAAAACCGGTACGAGACAGTGGCCACAAGCGGGTGCCAGAGCCGCCGCATAGAATGACAGGGGTAACTTGAATCATGCGTTTTGTGCTTTCTGGGCATCACAAACAAGGCCACTCATTTCGACCTTAAGAGCTTCAATTTCAGACTGAAGTTGTTCGTACTCCGCCATCTTTCGCCTCAGGAATCGGCTTGCCAGCAGGGCCTTTTCTGCAAAACCCTGCGGCGTGAGCACATAGATGTAGCCGAACTTGTTCTTGCTCTGGCTGAAGTTCTGGACCTTGATCCAGCCTTTATCGATGAGTGCCTTGAGGCAATAGTTCAAACCACTCGTGCTGATACCCAGTTTTTCAGCAATCTCGCGCTGGGTCATGTCGGGATTGTCTTGGAGCATGCGCAAGACACGGAAGTAGGTGTCTTCCTGGAGCTGGGATCGGCGACTTGTCATGTGAGGGGGTTTTGGCCACGCTACCGCCATGCCGTGTCACGATCGGCAAGCGCGGTAGGGGCTGTTCCGCAGGGGAGCGTTTGTGCGAATTCGTATGATTTTAGGTTCAATCAGATGAATTTTCCGTGACAACAGCAAAATATTTATCGATAGCATCAGGGTTCTGACGCTTCGCTGACATCCCCCGGGGTGGTATCTGCCTGCTGCTGGACGGCTTCTTCCATGCTGACAGTGTTTACCACCAGTTCAAACTGCTCCAGGATCTCGGGTTCGTGGCGCTGGATGTAGCTTTTGACGGCCTCGTTGGCCAGCAGTTTGGTGAGGTAGCCCTTGGCCACAACCAGATTTAGTAGGTCGGAGCCGTAGTTCTGCTCGGCGTCTTTGTACTGGGTCTGCACCTGGCTCATTTCCTTCTCGAGCTTGACGATCTGCTCGATGGGGGATGTGGAGTTGGAGTTGGAGTTGCCCCAATTCACC
>Ga0247844_1004477_pt1 | contig 18930 bp, 16 predicted proteins | sample LaCtaG_FD_192421 | JGI IMG/M metagenome (GOLD analysis project Ga0247844, IMG submission 192421) | Freshwater microbial communities from meromictic Lake La Cruz, Castile-La Mancha, Spain - LaCruzMarch201714.5m_1 | ecosystem: Environmental > Aquatic > Freshwater > Lake | place: Spain: Castile-La... | reverse complement strand
TGGGACAGCTGTTACTAATTCACAAGCTATTTTATCAGGAACAAAAATAAAAAATATTGTACCAAGTACTGGAATCAGTATGACATCCAATATTGACAACATTACTATTACAGGTATTGATTCGTATGATAAATTAAATATTGATGCAAAACTATTAACAATAAATACAGATATAACAAATAAACAAGCGACCTTAAATACTGGGACAGCTGTTACTAATTCACAAGCTATTTTATCAGGAACAAAAATAAAAAATATTGTACCAAGTACTGGAATCAGTATGACATCCAATATTGACAACATTACTATTACAGGTATTGATTCGTATGATAAATTAAATATTGATGCAAAACTATTAACAATAAATACAGATATAACAAATAAACAAGCGACCTTAAGCAATACAACAGAAGTTGCAAATTCAAAAACATTATTAATTAATAATAAAATAAAAAATTTAGTACCAGGAGATAAAATAAATTTTTCATCATCAACAGATGATTCAATCACTATTAACGGAATAGACGCATACACCAAAGCGGAAACAGCAATAGAGATTGGCAAACTTGTAAATGGCGCTCCTGCCGTGTTAGATACGCTGAAAGAGATCGCTGATTTCATAGGCGATTCGACAACCATTTCTGGTAATTTAATAAATTTAATTTCAAATAAAAGCAATTCGTCCGATACCTTTTTAAAAAGTGTTATTAATACGAATGATATATCTTTGACATTATCGCCAAATAAACGAATACTTGGAACATCAACAGCAAATCAATTTAAATTTCAAATTTTAGATAACGCTGGCGGATCATTTACAGATGCGTGGATTGATGTAGCAATAATGGATTTTAACATAGCAACAAAAAAAGCGAAAATAATATTTAAAGATTCTTTATTTATTGATTCGACTGATATTTTAACAACATTAAATAACAAAGCATTTTCATCAGACACCTTCAAAAAGACAATACTAAATGAAAAAGATGTTTATTTGGATAGTGGAAATAAACAAATAGTATCAATTGAATCGGCAACTGCTAATAATATAATATTTAATATTCGTGATACTGTAGGCACTATTATTGGAAACAATATTGTAGAAGCATTTAAAATTGAAATGAATCCGCAAACTAAACAAATAAGTTGCTATATACCGCATAAATTAATAGTTAATTCAATTAATATAATTGATGAATTGGCGACAAAAATAAGTACTTCAAATACATTTGTAAAAACTATTTTAAATAATGATGTGTATTTAACATTATCAGCTAATAAAAGAATTGTAGCAACATCAACAGCAAATCAATTTAAGTTTCAAATTTTAGACAATCAGGGAACAACATTTACAGATGCTTGGATTGATGTAGCAACAATGGATTTTAATATAAGCACTAAAAAAGCAAAATTAACAGTTAAAGATTCTTTATTTGTTGACTCTACTGATGTTTTAACAACATTAAATAATAAACTATTTATCACAGACCCTAAAATTACACAAACAGCGGTAGCGTTTTCATCTGTTAGTTTTGCGGCTGATGGTACACCTAATGGAGCTTATAATTTTATAAACACAGGAACAGACACTTTAAGTATAAAAGTTGATTCGTCAACTATTTCGGCGGCTTTTTTCGGACCTAATGCAGGAGCACAAAAAGGAAATGTCCAATTTTATAAAGATGTAAATATAACGGGTGATTTAAAAGTTGGAACAACTAATATATTGACAGAACTAAATAATAAATTATCTAGTACAGATCCTAAAATAACACAGACCGCAGTAAATTTTTCATCTGTTAGTTTTGCGGCTGATGGTACACCTAATGGAGCTTATAATTTTATAAACACAGGAACAGATACTTTAAGTATAAAAGTTGATTCGTCAACTATTTCGGCGGCTTTTTTCGGACCTAATGCAGGAGCACAAAAAGGAAATGTCCAATTTTATAAAGATGTAAATATATCGGGTGCTTTAAAAGTTGGAACAACTAATATATTGACAGAATTAAATAATAAAACAAGTCTAACGAATACATTTGAAAAAACTATATTAAATAATGATGTATATTTAATATTATCAAATAATAAGAGAATAGTATCAACCGCAACAGGAAACCAAATCAAATTTCAAATCAATGACAATCAGGGAACAACATTTACAGACGCGTGGATAGATGCAGGAGTAATAGATTTCAATATAACAACTAAACGCACTCGATTAACAATTAAAGACGATTTATTTATTGGAACATCTAACATTTTAACAACTTTTGCAAATTTAACAACTACAACTTTACAAACATTTTTAGGTGAAATTAAAGCCCCTATAATTACTTTAGGCACAACGAATTTATTAAATACTGCATGCAGTTGGACATCAGGTGCGTCTAACGCGACACATACTATAAATACAGGCCCTAACTGGTTGAGTTTTAATACGCCTAATAAAGTAGCATTTGAAGTCATGGGACAGGTCAATGGAGTATTAGATGAGGGAAATGTTCAATTTTTTTATAAAACCATTTTAGAGGAATTAGTAGTTCAAACTGGTGGTATATCTACATCTGGGAATTTAACTGTATCAAGAAATGCACCAACAGGAAACGGCAATGTTTCTTTAAGCGTGAATAATACCTCTACGGACGGACTAGGGTTTTCATCTATATATATACAGGCAAAAAATGAAATAGCTCAGTTATTTGTAGGTCAACAGACAGGGTTAAATATAATAACGCATACAGCCAACAGTATAAAATTTAAAACTTATAATAATGACGGTTCGTCAGGTAATGCAATTGAAATTTCAGGAAGTGGAACAAAAGATGTTATTATATATACACCATTAATTGTCAAGAGCCAAGTTACAACATTTGAAAAAGGTATAGAAGTTGGTACGACGCATGGGAGCGGTGCTAATGGTTTATATGTTGCTAATAATGCAGTAATTAATGGGAACTTGACAGTAAACGGAACAACAACATTTACACAAGTGAACCCACATTGGATTGCTGTTATGATCGTATATATTAATGGTGTACCAAGTATTGGAAGAAATGCAGGCAGATATCCAATAACAGGATTGCGCCGAGTGAGTGGATTTGCTGCTGGTGTATTTCATTTTGACTTCCCTGAACATCCCTTTGGTACAGGTTATATAGTAAATATTACAGCAAATGCTGGCTACGGCACAATATATGGTTCGAGTAGATCAAGCACCCGATTTGGTGTAACGACTAGAAATATTAGCAATGCTTTATTTGATACAGAAACGCACATATTAATTTCTGCTTATTAAACAATAAAACCATTTGTAATTATTTAACTTAATATTAATTTGATAAGTATTAATTAAAAATATTTATCAAATTAATTATTTATCAAATTCATTAAATTTTAAAATAAATTTAAATAGTTCACTTTTCAAACATACTAAACATTTTTTCATCAAATTCAAAACTTTTTTCAAAATGTTTATTAATAATTGTAGAACTCATTATATAATATATATATATATTAATTGTTTAAATCAAAATTTAAATTAATCGTTTATAATTATTTTTTTATCAAATTTAATAAAAAACATATCATTGATTGTTTTTGCTGTTAGCTTAATATATAAAAAAGAGTATGGCTGTTCTGTAGCAAGTTTATAAATTGATAAAAATATTTTTTTATCCGTTAATAATGCGCTAAATTCTTCTAATAAAGTATCAATGTCACGCACATTACGAAGACGAAAAATATATAACTCTGTCGCGTTTACTCTAACAAGTGGAGAAAGTGCATTTATTTTTTGTGTGCTGACGATTGTCGAAATTAGCTGATGGCGGCCTCTTACAAAGAGCATATTGAGCAGTGGTGAATTTCGACTAAACGCTTTATCATCTGCGAAGTCATCTATAATTATAAGGATCTGAAATAAAGCAGTTTTACCAGCATCTTTCATATATTTTATTATCTTGTGTTGAGTATCAATAATTTTTAATAATTCATCTGGTTGATACGAGTCAAAAAAAAGCGGTTCTTTATCTGTATGATGACATATATTTTTTTCAATAAACGCTATTACAGGTTTCCACGCTTGATCTACGAATATAGAGGGAGACATTATATAGATACGATCGAATAATGATTTGTTTTGTTTGTCACAATATATGTCTAATACCATATTCTGAAGCAATATCCCCTTGCCTGATCCACTCGGTCCCGCGACTATACTTCTTATGGGCAAACGGCCCGCTGATTCATATTTAGATTGTTTAACAGTATATTTTATTTCTTGTATAGGCTCTATTTTAGGAGTACTCATATATATATATAATTAATAGAAAATTAAGAATGGTGTATATGATTAATCAATTCGGTGTCGAGAGTGGTGGTGGTTGTAGTACTGCTGGCGTCGTCGGGATGTTCTATCACTTGTTGAATATAAAATAAATTTTGACAGCATCCAGTAAGCATATGATTATTAAGTATAAATTTATTAAATAAGCTAACAAAAAGCCCTGCTGCTATTGGTTCGCAAATTGTAGGTATTACCATATATCAATATATAAATATATAATAGAAATAAATTTATTTTAAATCTTTGTGATAGCTTAACATAGCTGTTGCTGGACTGTGTCGCATTTGTTTTGCTAATTTATTTCGGCTATTATAACTTTTATTTTTTTCATAAAAATCTGTTATATATGATGCTCTCATCATATCTATATTAATTTTTTTAACATTTGTAACACTTCTTAAATATGATAATAAAGTGTTAGATGATATAGCGTGTCCATTGACTTCAAATAAATATTTTCTTTTATATTGTTCATAAGATTGAAATAATAATTTTACTAATTCTTTATTTTCAATTTGAATATAATTAAGATGACTATATGTTCTATATACAACGGTATTACTTACTTTGTCGTGTTGTATAACATATGCTGCTTCATTCTTTTCTTTATTTAAATAAATATAATTTTTATTATCTTCTACTTTTGATAAATCAAATATAAACGATGTGCAAGTGTAGAAATTGCTTCTTACGGGCGCTTGGTTAATTAACATATTTAATAATAAATACTCATAATGCTGTTTAGGCGATTTAATTTTTGAGACATCGATATTATCTAATATATCTCTAAAATAATTTTGTGGTCTATAGTTTTCTTGTTCTTTTTCGTCTAATTGATTATCGCCATCTTTTTCTTGTATTTCGATTTTTAATTTATACGCAATATTTTTAATATAATCAAGATTTATATTTTTAGCGTCATTAATCTGTAAGAATTTTGATATAGTAAAATAAGCGGCTGCTTTCGTAGATAGCCCCCATTGTGCAGCCTCTATAATAGGTTCTAATTTCTTAATATCATCAATATATTTTAAATAGTTATCTTTTGTCCATGTCGGGTTTAGTTTTATATTAGTTTGCGTTCTGATTAAATAATTGTAAATCCATATTTTTCTCTTTTCATCGTTTTCACTCCAAGAAGTCATAGAAGTCATTATAATATATATATGATATATAAAATATATATAATTAAATAAAAACTATATTAATATAATAATGTCAATTGTAAATCATCATATTAATAAGTTAATAGGCAATGAAGATATAGGTAATTTAATAATGACTTTTCACGGCAATAAGAAATTTAATATTAGAAAAGAAGGATTCCAAACCTTTGACTTTCCTATATATTCAAGGTTTCGTCATTTAAAAGGATATTTGACATGTGTTTTTAATTACGATTATAAAATAGATCTGCGTGTATCATTAAAACAAAATAAAAATCGATTTATTTTTGACCAATTTATAATGCTTATTAAATCTACTAAAAAAGAAAATGATATATTATTAACTATGACGAAAGACCGTATTAGTCAATATAAAACAAATAGTATCTTTGCTATTAAAAATTTAAATATGTTAAATGAATTAAAAATATTAAATATGGAACTCACATTATTTGTAAATGGTTCAAGTAAAAGTATTGTTTAATCTTCACCAAAATCAATATCAATATCGATTTTATTTTTTGCATCAGTGTTTATATACTCTTTGAAATAATCTAATTCAACTGGTTTAAATATTTTATGGGTATCGTGAAAAAGACTATTAATATTATTCTTTTTTTTTTCATAATTATCTTTTTCAACTCGATAACTTCTGTCATGAGAGTCCATGCCATTTCGTGTAAATGTTTTTTCATCGGGCTCAGATAATTTAGAAGTAGCATCTTTTATTTTTTTTATTTTTAAAGACACTAATTCATCGTAATGATCTATTGTCTCTAAACAATATATACCGTTACCTTTTTTCTTGTTAGTAGTAATATTTGAGACTTTTATACCACACTTTTCAAGCATCGTATTTATTTTCCTCATTTGGGAGGATAAGTCTTTTTTTACAAGATAACTTAAATCATCTTTGCTCAAATTAAATAATAAATTAAACTGCGCGTCTTGGGATAATTTAGATATCAAATTAGATGTTTTACAGCATTTTTTATAAAACATATCTTTGTCAATTATTTTTTCATCGCAGCAATGGTCAAATCCTAACGACTCTAATATTTGACTAACATAATTGACAACGATTAATTTATTTTCTTTTAATAATATATCTTTATCACTTATATTTGCTTCATCAATCAACGCCATATAATTTTTAATTGTTGAATTATTACAATATTTTTTTACAATATCATATACTTTTTCTTTAGATTTATCACATTTGAAATTTAAATTATCTAATCCTAATTGACGCATTATAATATATTTTTGAATTGCCAATTTTTCTTTAGTAGAACTTATGCTGTTCTTTTGATTGCTTATATATATTTCGTATGTTTTTTGGTCAATATTTTCTGCTTCGACTATTTGTAAATATCTTTCTGACATATTGGTGTTTTTAGATTGTTTTTGTTTATATTCTTCTAACTTAATTTTATAGCCCTTCTTCTTGCCCATCTCAATAAATATCTGCATGAATACAGAACTGTTTTTATTCTTTTCTTCTAATAAATTATGATTATATATTTCACGAAATAATTTATTTTTCATTATGTTATGTTGTATGATATTATACGCGCCTTCTTCCTCATTATATGTATATGTATAATCTAATGCCAAATCTTTTTTGAATACTGATGACTCTTCAATTTCTTTATAAGTCCATCGTTTACCATTGTAAGTATCACATGATAAATCAGAATAAATATACATTTCAGTTTCTTTAAACTTGCGGACTCTTGACATCATCTGATAAACACTGCGTTGGCTGCAGCTACCACCGCACACATAGCAGTATAAGCGATCAAAGCAAACTTTATCGAAAGATAACCCGGCCTCAATAGTAGGAGTATACATCAAAATATCGCAATCTTCCCATAAGGAATTAATATTCTTAATATTCTTTTTCTCATCATCAGCTGTTGTGCTGAGATATAGCAATAATTTTTTTTCTGGGTATTTGGTTAAAATTTTAGTTTTTAATTCTAAAGCATAAGTAGCACTCATACAACAGACAACTATTTTTTTATTTTCATCTAAATCTTTTGCAATTAAATTCTCCATTTGTTGTAGTGCTTGTTTGCCTCCATGAAGAATATTTAAAGTATTTTTTATAGGTTTACATACATTAATAATATTAATACTTTTACCAAAATGATCTACGAAATTGTTTGATCTATCACCTATGTCTCCATCAAGAGTAATAATCTTTCCTGCTGTTTTGCATATAATTTCTAGTAGTTCAAACGATTTGGGAGCATTGCCCTTGAAGGTATGAGAATTAAATTGATTAAGAACACTTTCTACCTCATCTATTATAACAAGGTCATATTTTGGAGTTAAAATAGCATTATCGATTAAGCGTAATAGAGACTCGGTTTGATTGATTAAGCGCGGTGCTTTGTAATCTCCATTTTTATAATTTTTAAATTCAAACTCTTCAAATACGCTTTCTAATTCATAGGTGAGTGTTATTCTATAACTAACCATAAGAATTTTTTTAAATTGTGGATTATTTCTTAGTATAGATTTGATCAGCTGTGTCTTGCCTGTATCATACGCGCTTTTTATAGATAATGTTTTAATATCATTATTATTTATAAATTCTTTAACTTGTTCGACAAATGGCGTATCATCATTTAATAATTTATCTTTGTCTAATAGATAGCGCGAATCAATTGTAAGACCATTTCTATCAACCTTAGGTTTAATATGGTCATCCAATATATCTAAAACGGTTTCGAATTCTTTGCGTTCGAATTTAACTGATAGCCCTATCTTTTCCATTATTACATCGCTAAATTCTGTTAATAATGATTCATTATAATTTTCTTTTAATATCATTATTCCGTCAAAACATAAGCAGCAAGTATTATTTTTTATATATTCTTTTAATGTGCAATATTCAAAAATAGCCTCTAGAATACGACATTCGATTTCTTGGTTGAAGTAACTAATCGCACAACATAAAAGTTTATGTGATGACATTTTCTCACCCTTTTTTTTATTCTTGACACTTTCAACTAATTTCGGATTTTTTTTTAATATCGCATTTGCTATTAATGATAGCTCTTTACGGATTTCTGCAATAAAAGGTGTCTCTGCCTTTTTTATGTTGTTAGTAGTAGCCCAATTATCAAAGCCGCCTAAATATAATAAACTAATAATTAATTCTTTAATAACTTGTTTTGAGCAATTGTAATATTCCATTAATGAAGCAAAAACACCAGCTCTATTTGTTACATATTCTTTTAATTGCGGGCATTCTATTTTATATAATTGTGCGATTTGAAAGTAGATGTTCGGATGGCAATTTGATACGTCAAGATCGACATACTTATCACAAAATAAAGAGCCGCGAATTTGCTTTCGGATAGAGATACCACATATACCACCATAAACACGACCATATTTGATTGTGCTATATTTTTTATATATTATTTCTATAGCGCCGTTTTCATCCATCCTTGCTCTATATGCTTCTAACTGTTCGCGTTCTGTATCATGTGTAAGCATTTTATAGCCCCCAAAATCTTTCTTCTTGAATGGTATTGTATACAATAAATCACTTGCGATTAATTTATCTAATACTTCTAAATTTGGGTATTCATAACATTTTAAATTATGTAATTTGCATTCTTGTTCTTTCAATATTAAAAGTTCTTCAAGTTTATTTTTTGGTTTTGATTCTTGTAATTTTACTGTATTTTGTATTTTTAATAATTTAGCGCGATATTTAGAATTTTTAATTTTTATTTCTACTTCTTGATTTATTTTTTTTATTTGTTCAATTTTTTTATTATTTTTTATTTCGATTTCATCATTTGATTTCTTTATTTTTTCAAGTTTATTTATCATTTTTTTTATTTCATTAATTTTATTAATTGGTTGTTTTCTAATCTTCTTAATTTGTATTTGTAATATTTTATTAATTTCGTTTTTAGCAGTTTTAATATTAAAAATAATGCTACCTTTATAATCTTCAATAACTCTAATAATTAATTGATTATCTAAAAAATTACTATATAAATTTTTTAATTTATTAACATTAAAATTTCGGCGATTAGATCTCATATATATATATATATATATATTTTATTTCTTTAAATCAAAATTTAAATTAATTTAATTTAATAAATAAAAAATTACTATATATTTTTAATAAATATAAATTACTATATATTTATTTTTTTATATTACAATAATTTGTGCCCCTAATAGGCGATATATGAATAACTATATTTGCAATATAATTTTTTTTTGAGGTTTTTGACAATAATTGACGTACTTTTTTAATGATATAATGAGGTTTGAGGGGCGTGACATCTGGTGATAATTGTTATAATAGCAATTGTCACGCCCCGAAAGCCAAAAATATGGTAATTTTAATATTAAAAAAAATTTATTGCCATTTTATTTACCATTATATATAGGCGATATATGAATAACTATATTTGCAATATAATTTTTTTTTGAGGTTTTTGACAATAATTGACGTACTTTTTAATGATATAATGAGGTTTGAGGGGCGCGACATCTGGTGATAATTGTTATAATAGCAATTGTCACGCCCCGAAAGCCAAAAATATGGTAATTTTAATATTAAAAAAAATTTATTGCCATTTTATTTACCATTATATATAGCCATATATCGCCTATGGGGGCGCGAATTATAGTCTATATTATGGCAAAAAAATAATTAATTTATATATAAAAAATTTAATTTCTATTATATATTATATATATAAATGTCAAATATTTTAAATTTAGATTCGACAATCTTATATAACAGTATAAAGAAACTTACGCCAGAAGAAGAAGAACGAATTAAACAACACATGAAAAGAATAAATCAAGGTAAGTGGATATTAAAGATAGCCAAAGCAAGAGCTGAAGCAATAGAAACTTATAAGCGAATTAGTAATCATCAAACAAATACAACACTTTATAACGACATACCATTACTTACTTAATTTTTTTTTTCTTCTGAATGTTGGTATATATACCCATCCTAATTGGTTACATATTTCACGATAAATTTTATTATGATATTCTAATCTTCCATAAGATGAAATTAAATTTATATATTTTAATACACATCTATAATTTAATTTTTCAAGTAATTTATATAAAATATAATGATAATTTAAAAAATTTATTCTTGGCTGTTTGCCTTGAATATTATCAAAAGCTCGTTCAACTAATTTAAATAAAACAATCAATTTTGATTGAATATATTGTGGTATTTCTAATGGCTGAGTTTTAGTTAATCGCGTATATATACTATGAGTACATTCGACATATTTTGTATAATGATTTTTTTTTAAAATATATCGTATATCATTACGGGTTATTTTAGATAAATTGCAATTTGAAAATAATTCATAAATAAAATTTGGGATATATTTAATATCGCAAGATGTAAAAAATTTTATTATTTCCCTAAAGTGTGTTACGCGATTATAGCCTTGTTTAAAATTAGAACAGTAACGATCCATTACAAGAATTGGGCAATTACAAGTATCGTCAAATTCAATAGTTGAATTACAATTTTTACAAATATCGGTATCTATTATAATTTCTTCTTTTTTACAATATACTTTATCATATTTATCATATAAATCATCGAAATCTATATTGGACATTATTAATATACTATAATATATATAAAAATATTTTATAGTATAAAAATAAGAAAAATTTAAAGTTTATTACATCATATACTTAGCTTTATAAAATTTGTCAAAATTAAAAATAATTAATTTATTATACATAGATGAATATCTTTCTTTGTCATCGTCACTCGCGTACGCGTGTTGGGGTCTATGGATCGTAATCCAGTCATTCCATTCGAGTGATTTTAAAGTAGCCTCTGTAGCAAGTTCGTATATCTCGGGATCTGCGCCTGAGCGCTGATATCGAATAGCTTGTAGAGCTGATAGCGACAGATCTTTTAACTGAGCTGGTGAAGCACCAAACTGTTGAAATGGTCCCTCACCCATAACAGATGTAGGTGCGATAGTCGATGCATCGGCTGGGTCTATATCACGAGCGCCTTTTTTTGATACAGGTGGTGCAAACCCCGCAGCCATTGCTGAAGATGACGCCGCCTCTTGAGCAATAACAGCTGCTCCCATTGACATTTGTATACGCGGATCTTCCATTTGCATATTAGGTGGTTGAAAAGGTTTCATATAAGAACCTGATGCTGCCGAAGGTAGTAAATGCGATGGAGCTTGTTGAAAAGCTGGTATATCCAATTGCTCTCTTTGTTGTATTGTGTCAGCTCTCATATCTCGCACATCTTCGCGTATAGTTCGTGTGAAGTCTTCTTCTTCTTGTAATGCATTGTATATTCTATACATTGAACTAGTAATACTTGCATTGCTTCCTTGGGGTGAGTTCATTGCGTAAGTCGGAGGAGCGCTGCCACTAGGCGCCCCTTGCGCAGCCATTGCCGAAATTAAACCACCGCCGCCGCCCGCGCCACTTGAAGCAGTAGTTATTTTTAATCTTGCGTCAGCCTCTATTTTTTCATTTCTTTTTTTATCTTGTTCGCTCATAATATTAAAATGTTCTGAATGAAATTGAGTCATATAAGGACTCTTTAACATTTGACTTGCTGCTCTATCAGGATAAATCATATGTTCTTGATGATACAATAAATAATCAAGTTCTTCTTCATAATTACTTCTTCTTTTTAATCCTCCATATTTTGTTTGATGAATAGGCATTTATATAATATATACTTAATATATAGATAAAGTAAATATATTTTAATCTAATGTATTGACAGCAGAGGCGCCAAGTTTCAATAATTCGTCCATTCTTTCTTTCATTTTTAGTTTAGTTGCGTGCCCCGTTGCTGATTTATCATATATACCATTTAAGCGTTTGTATTCAGAAGTATAATTTGAAACGGTTTGATTTTGTAAAAATTGTTTTCGTGCACTAACTAATTCGCCTTTAAGTTTACGGTTTTCTAATTCATTTTTAAGTCTTTTGAAATATATTTGTTGCTTATCGCGCATTAATGGATTGATGTTATTCATATATATATATATTAATAGAAAATATTTAATTAATAAATTAAACCGCTTCAACGAATAAATCTTTCATTCGCTCTTTTCTCAAAGCAGCTCGGGTTGGTTTAGGCATTACAACAGTAGTTGTTTTATGTGTTATCGATGGCTCGAATTCATTAACTACTACATCATCATTTATAACAGCTTCTGTTTTAATTTCTTCATTTTTAATTTCTTCTTCGGGGTGTTTTTCTTTAAAAGCTTTAATTTTTTTAGTAATACATTTATGATAGTCATATTTCAACGATTTCGCAGCTATCATCTTATGACAGTCTGGGCATTCTTGTTTTGGTTCATTTTTAGTTTTAACTGGTTCTGGTACTTCTTCTAATTTAACAATTTCTTTTTTTGCTTTAGGTTTAGCTTTGGCTTTTGGTTTTGGTAATTCTTCTACTTCGATATCGTCATATACTATATCGTTTACTTTAGGCTTCGCGCGAGACTTGCTTTTGGCTTTTGGTTTTGGTAATTCTTCAATATCATTTATTAATTCATCTTCAACTGGTAATTTTGATTTTGCTTTAGCTTTAGCGCGTGTTTTAGGTAATAATTTAATTTCATCTTCTACAATAGGTATATCAACTGTTTCAACTTGATTATCAACTGTTTCAACTTGATTATCAACTGTTTCTGTGATTGTTTCCATTGTATCATTAATATTTACAACTGTAATTTTAGAAGATTTCACGGGCATTCTATATATTCAAGAATTAGAAAAAAACAATAAAATAAATTCAAGGAATTCTATATTAATTTTCTTCATTTAACTTACTGAAGATAATTGTAAATGAAAAATGATTTCCGTTTAAATCAATAGTTGAGCCAAAAGCATTTGTTAATTTAAATGATAGAAGATTTAAAGACTGCCCAGAACAATCTAAATAATCGCTGCCCAAAACTTGGTGGTCTATTAATAGCCCATTATATCCCGTATTTACAGAAACAACTTTTACAATATTACTTGCTCCTGTTCCCGCATGTATCGTATTGTGATTGCCTAAATTGCTTGAAGTCAAAAACAAATTACGAATTGGAAAGAAGTCACAATAATCGACTTGAAATTTAGTTGTAGAATTATAAACTTGATTATTAACGACATTTCGCAGAACATCATTAATTGAATTCACGGGATATGATTTACCATAAGTCGATAATAATTCTTCGTCTGTTGGTATTACTAAGTTGACACCCGCAGCTATTGTAAGAGCTATATAATTTAATTCGATATTAAATTCACCAGTAACTGTATTTGTTCTAATTGCATTAATTGCATTCACTAAAGCACCAACTAGTAAATCTGCTTTATAATTTCCTTCAGGTAATTCATATTGTTGTAAAACTCCACCATTTATAGAAAAGAAAAACAAATTATTTCTATTCTTTTGCACACCGTAAAACGAAACGGGGACGCATAAACTATCTATATAAAAGACAGTATTTTTTGGCATATAATAGGATGACGGCAACTGTATTGAAAAGTCCGAGTGACTTTTAGAATCTTTTGTTTTAAATCGTGTATCAATATATATTTTTTTAATTGGAAGTGACATTTATTCTCTATATAATATAATATATAGATAATGTTAAATAGAAAACGAAAAAAACAAATCTTATATGACACTGAAGGCACAGACCTTGTCCGACTAGATTTAAATAAACCAACTGATCAACCTGTTATACCTATACCAATTACACCGATAGATCCAATCATACCAAGTGCGAAAGTACCAAGTGCTAAAGCAAATCTAAGACCAGGAGGATTTGATCCATTTTATAGATATATTGACCAATCACCACAAATACAAATAAAGAAACCTACACAACCCGAAAAGAAAACACCGCAACAAGTTATAAATGATAGACCCGAAGGAGTTGATAAATTTTATAGACATATGGATCCATATAATAGACCAGTCACATTTAATGAAAGAAAAGACACAGATAAAAAACCAGGTTCAGATGCATATTATAGAGGAGGTAATGCACCCGCAATAACTGACCCTATGCGGCTTGCTGCGTTTGGTGATGGTAAAAATATAACTGATGCGGAAGGCTTACGCCGTGCGTACGAATCACCATCATCAACATATGTATATAAAGGAGTTGAATATGTAGCAGGAACTAAAGGCGGTTTGTTAGGAAGTGATATGAGAGAAAATTTTCAGTACATAGGAATCCCTAATATTAAAAGCGCTATTACTTACAACTTAGCGCAAATAGGAGCAATCGCAAGCTCAGTTTTACCAGAGATAGCAGCGCCAGCTTTAGTTGGTTTAGAAGTAGCATCTATGTTTGGTAGACCTTCAATGAGTGAAAATATTAAAAAAGAAATGGATGTTGGATTACAAGTTGAAAATTTAACAAGATTTAAAGATGCTGAGAAAACATATCTTGCTTTTCGTAGAGCAGATGGAACAAATTATATACAACGACTTGTTGGGGATAGCAGCGGCGGTGCAGTAATTAGCCAGATGAAAGCTAAGTATAATGAAATCGAAGGCGGTCGATCTTACGGCGCACCAGTCGTTGATGTATTTGCACGATCTAAAATGAAAAATATATTACAAGATGAGAAAGCAACCAGAGATGCTCAGTATGGCGATGATATTAAAAATATACCAGAGAAGATAGTTAATGATGCATATCAAGGATTAATTGAGAAGGCGTTAGGGCTTGATAATGTTAAATCAGTTAAAGATACAGGTATTGAACAAATAAGATTAATAGGCGATCCTGTTGCGTCACTTAATAATAGCGCAACTACATTGACATCATCAATTGATGATATTTTGAGCAAAAATACTTTAACCCATTCATATGATTTAACAGCGAGTAATTTTTCGACAAGTAAAGACACGACACGCGATGCTAATGGATGGACAAATAATGATAAAGATAAAACAACCACATTATTTCAATAGTTTAATTATTCTAATATATAATATATATATGGGCTTTAATATAAAAACTTCTACAAATAATAATATTGTTTATTCTAAGTTTGATACAAATAATATTCCCGAAGTTCAAGAAAAAGAAAAAAAAATAAAATATGATTATGAAACTATAAAAAACATTGTTATGAACTCAGAAGAACGTAAATCAACTAAAAATAACACTCAAAAACAACGAAAAACTATTAAAACGATTAATTAACATTTTCTATTATATTATGTATATATAAATGGTTGAAAGTTTAGCATCAAGTGTTTCTGATAAATTGATCGATAATTTAAGTTTTAAGATATCCCCAGGAGCTAGTTATGTCCAGTCGCGTTCTAGCTGCCAATGGTACAGTAATGGGGCCAATATCTATGAACCAATTAAGGGCAACAGAGTAATACGAATTCCCATTACATCATCAGATGGATGGATTGACCCATCTACTATTCGCCTTTGCTTTGAAGTTCAAAATAGAGCGGGGGTTCCGTTGCGTCTTTTTTCAGGCGGGCACAGTTTTATATCGCGTGCAAGACTCATGGTAGGATCGGTAGTATGTGAAGACATAAGCTCGTACGCACGTACAGCTCAAATGTTACAGTGCCTCAAAAGCAAACATAGTCGACTAAACGAGCAGGTGTCAGGGACAGGCTTAGAATGGTCTGATCACGAGTTTCAAACTCATTCATTAAAACCAATTGCGTTTGTTGCAGGCGCCATAGAAGCCCCCAGCGTGGGAAATATTGTAGCGTCTCGAGGATTGAATACAACTAACTACACTGGCATTCCCGCCAATGGCACGCAAGTTATTATTCAAAAGTTAATTTTCGGACTTTTCGCACAAGAAAAATTTCTTCCGTTAAAATACATGCAGGGAGGCTTAGTCGTAGAGATTGAACTGGTACAAGACCCAAATGACGTAGCGTTATTTGATACATTGTCAGCAACCGATGCGGCTGAGGTTACTGCAAGTACTGCTGCGGCGGGTATACCTGCTCGTTTAAAATCATCATTTCATCAAGCAAACTGCTCTAATGAATATCACATTCAAAATGTCTTTATCGCTGCTGATGTAATTACATTAGATAATCAACTTGATAATTCGTATGCGGATCATGTCTTAAGCGGAAAGTCTTTAAGCATCAATTATAATACATATGTAAGTCAAATGCAGTCTATTTTAAATCAAAACAAGCCCAGTGTGAACATATCTCGTAGCCTTACCCGTCTCAAAACCGTGTTTATGACTCTTGAGCGAGACGATATTCAAAATGCAGGATATACTCCAGGAGCGCGCCCATGGCGCACTTTTTGGAGTCCTATGGCACCCGAGAATTTATACGGGTCTGCTCAGGGTTATCCCGACGGAGGCAACTTTACTCATAATCAAAAAGGCGAATTTTCGTATAGTATTCAGCTTGGCGGCACTCAGTATCCGCAAATTCCTATGCGCTCTCATGCCGAGGCGTATATGCATCTAGTTAAAGCAGTTGGGATTCAAAGTAGTGACGTCCACAGCTTTGACGTGACGCCAAAGCAGTATAGAAGTAATAAGTTCATAACTGCCATTGATATGGAAAAGATTTTGGGCGCAAGTTTCACTGGAGCGAACACCCGAGCTGGTGACATATTATCAGTGAAATTTGAGTGGAATAACTCAGGTAACTTAAATAATGGGACTGTAGCAGGAAACGTTGCAGCAACATCAAGTAACCCTCTAGTTGTCGATGCAAATGCACGTCTTGCTTCAAGGATGCATATTGTTTTGCACTCAGACAATATCATTGAGATAGGCGCTAACGGCGTCTCAGTATTTGATTGATCAAAATATTATATTATATATTTATTAAAAAATGATTTAAATAAAAAAATATATAGTATATTATAATATATAGATGTCTGAAATTAATAATGAAATACAAATATCTATTGAACAATTGGACCCCATTAAAAAAAGGGGGCGACATAAAAAAAAAGAAGAAACAGCAGATGAAAAAATTATAAAAGCAATTCGACTTACTGAACATAAACAAGAGTATTTTAAAAAGTATTATTTAAAAAAAACAAAAGTTGTAAATGATGCTCAGCAATTTTATTGCAGTGTATGTAATATACATATGAGTAACTGTAGTAAAAGAAATCATTTAGTGTCTAACAGAGTTCATTTATTAAAATGTAAAATCCAAGAATTACAAACAATTTAAAATCATTTATTAAATGTTATTGAATAAAAAAAATAACATTTACTAAATTCAAGGTATCCTTTCAATTACCCCTTTATACTTATTCATTATTTCATGTGTATTATTATATGGAAGTTGTTATTGTCAAATCTAAAAAGAAAGATAAAAAATTTGATGCTGTTATAGATGGTAAAAAAACTATTTCATTTGGTGCTGTTGGTTATAGCGACTATACTAAACATCATGACGACGAAAGAAAAAAAAGATATTTAAATAGACATAAAAAAAATGAAAATCCAAATAATCCAAAAACAGCATCTTTCTACGCTACGAATTTATTATGGAACAAGCCAAGTTTATCTGCATCTATAAAAGATATCAATAGACGATTTAAAAGTGTGAATATAAAAAGTAAAATATAAATTTACAATAATTCGCGCCCCCATAGGAGATATATAATGGCTATATATAATGGTAAATAAAATGGCAATAAAATTTTTTTTAATAATAAAGTATCATATTTTGAACATAAAATTACATGAAATTTCAGCGATCGGGGGCGTGACATCTGGTGATAATTGTTATAATAGCAATTGTCATGCCCCGATCGCAGATAATATTTGTAGCAATTAATTGAAACGCGTTTTTTTATTATTTAATTTTTTTTTTTTATTATTAGAGCAATTATTTGAGCGCTTACGCGTATGCGGCTTCGCCGTTCCCGCGAAGCGGGTTCCCGCGAATGCGGGTTATCGCGAAGCGCGTACTCCCGATTTTTCATTTGAATAAAAAAAAATATAAAAAACATAATTTATAAAAAATTAGAATACATATATTTATTTTTTGAATACGCCAAACGATTTATTAAATATATAAAACAGCAAAATTATAAATGAGTGGTTTTATATCTTAATATTATAAATTTGAAATTCATATTTATGAAAAAATTATTTTATTATTTAATTTACTACTTTATGTTTCCCGCGTTTTTTGAATGCGTTTCTTATTCGTTTTAATATTTTTTTTTATTTATTTATTATTTCATTTGCCATTATATTTTTGCGCGCAAAGCGCTTTTCCCGCGATTTTTTATTTTTTTTTTATTTATTTATTATTTCATTTGCCATTATATTTTTGCGCGCAAAGCGCTTTTCCCGCGATTTTTTATTTTTTTTTTTTTTTTTTTTTTTTTTATTTTCCTTTTTTTTTTT
>Ga0247844_1004473_pt1 | contig 18948 bp, 21 predicted proteins | sample LaCtaG_FD_192421 | JGI IMG/M metagenome (GOLD analysis project Ga0247844, IMG submission 192421) | Freshwater microbial communities from meromictic Lake La Cruz, Castile-La Mancha, Spain - LaCruzMarch201714.5m_1 | ecosystem: Environmental > Aquatic > Freshwater > Lake | place: Spain: Castile-La... | reverse complement strand
ATAGTGCCTCCTAAATGAGTCTGTTTTCGAGTAGATGTTTCGCTACCTGTGAGTAATCTACAAAAGGGATACATGTTGCTTGCTCTTTTTCAAGAAGCGATAAAAGTTCTGACTTTGCAAACCCAATGGTTGCCGCTTTACACGCTGTCTTATCGGGTTCACTGTCCCCAGCAAAAAAGACTTTTTCATACTCTTTTTTTAAATCTTCAACAAAAAGTCCTTTATCTACACCAAAAACCGCTGAGAAGTATCGACTGCTTTTATCTGGAATAATCTCTAAGCCTCTATTTTTATAAACGCCCTCCATGGAGAATATTGTAATATTTTTCAACCCTAAATGCTCAATAAGTTTTTTTATATAGTAAGAAGTTCCTGCACTTAAAATGTAGAAATCACCACCTTTTGCTTGAACAAGCTCAATAAATTCAACGGCGTAGGGGTCTAAAGGAATTTCTAAAATATCTTCTAATATCTCTTGCTCACTTCTATCCATTTGACTAAAGATGATGTTGAGAAACTCCACATCAATTTTCTTCTTTTTTTTCCAATTTAAGTAGAACTGATGGCCCTCTTCACCCAAGTATTTATCTATAACGATGTGGTAAAAATCTTTCAGTGAGAGTGTTCCGTCAAAGTCTGATACAAATGCAAATTTTTTCATTACTGCCTCCTAATTTTAGTCTGACACTTTATTATATCGTATTTTAGGGTAAGAGGGAAGGTTTAATATATCAATTATTTCAGTGACAAATAATTAGCAAACATTTGTTCGAAAATTAACTTGCAATAATGTTTCAAGTGTGGTATCATTGTGAAGTTAGTGTGAAGACGACGCGTTTGGATAGAAACACTATTTTTGTAAATTTATCATTTACTTTAGGGGGTGAATAACAGAATTTTACAGTAGGAATAGCATTTAAAACCATGAAAATAGTTATGAAGTTAAGTGAGTAAAAAATTAATCTAATAGTTATTGTGTGACAGACATTGATGGACATAATAATGATTATTTTTCATACATCTGAAAAAATTATTTGTTATATTTGAGAAATCAAGTTTGATAAGGTTTATATCACGATAATAGCAAAAGAGAGTGGTGGTATTTTAAGAGGGTAAAATATAATTTACTTACATTTTTTTTACGAAAAACTATCTGGGGAGATAGTAACATAAGGAGAAGATATGAGCTATACTATAGAGTTTAGAAGACTTGCTTTAGAGATGTACCAATCGGGGAGAACGGTACACTCCATAGCAGACGAATTATCCGTTTCTAGGACAACTCTGCACACTTGGATTGATAAGTTTAAGTGTGGAGAGCTCCAGTCACAAAAGCCAGGGCCAAAAGGGCCTAGAAAATACAATGAAGAAGAGCTTTTGGAGTTTATTAAAAAAAATCCTCAAGCAAAACTTTCAGAGATAGGTCAAAAGTTTGACCTACAAAAATCCACTACCTCTCTTGCACTCAAGAGAATGGGAATACAAAGAAAAGCAACGTATGAATTCACTTCAAGTAAGTAATTCAAACGTATTATGATAACATAAAAGTGATAGCGAAGTTTAGCTATCACTTTTTTAATTGAAATAATTTATTACCTCTCGAAATTTAGAGATGTCCCTACGCTCTCACCATGAAAATTTTTTCAATACTTATTTTTAAGTATCTACGCACTGTGAATATAGAGTGGTTTTTTATTAAATAAACATTAAGAATTAACTTGACTTAACCGTGAGAATTTTGTATACTTTATAAGTGAACACAGTGTGAAAATTAACTGTTTACACGGTGAAGATAAAGGAGTTTAGATGAGAAGAGTCATAGGAGTGATACTATTTATGATCAGCACGGTATTTTTAACTGCTGACAATGTTGAGTTCACACCACAAACACCAACATTTTATCCGGATAAGGGTCAAAATGTCGTGGTGATAAATGTCAAAAATATTTCAAATAGCAAAATGGTATGTACGCCACAGATAAGTGAAGATGATACCTACGATAATAAGGATTTTCCTTTAGTAAATAGTATCATGATTTTTCCAAAGCAGTTTGTTTTAGAAAAAGGAATGAGTTCAGAAGTGAGATTATACCTGACCAATGTAGCAGGACTACCTGAAGGAGAATCCAGTGCAAGGCTTACCATTCTAACAGCGAATCAAACTGATGTGAGTGGGAGCTCCTTTGTAGATGTGCAAGAGAGTGGTGCAATAAAAGTTTTTAAGGGAGATTTAGTTCAAATTGTTGCTATGGGAAATCTTCAACTTACGAGTGTCCGTGGCGATGCTATGGCTTCAGAGTCAGGGAGTTCGTTGGTGTTTCATAGTGGCAATGGGTACAAAATTTCGGGTCAGGTCATCAATAAAGGAAATATTCAAGCTATTTATGGCATTGTTTCAAAATTTTATGATATCAATGATAAAGAGGTTGGTGTGAGGTCGATTTATGGAGAGATTCCAAGGGCGACACAAGGTGATTTTTCCTTAGAGTATGAAGGTGTGAGTGTAACGCATGCGAGTGTTGAACTATCCATTCAAAAAGATTGTGTGAATGAAGAGGGAGAGTTTCAAACGGTTTCATCTCAGAATATTAATTTAGAATAGGAGAAAAGAATGTTAAGAAAATATTTTTGTATGGCACTATTTATGATGAGTTCATTTTTAGCCTTTTCAGCGGGAGAAGCAGCCATATCGGTGGATGGCTTGGTAAATCCTTATGGAAGTTCGCCTTCGAATGGGAGTGTGACATATGCGGGATTAACGATAACCCAACTTTCAAACACCATTCCTTCAAGTCTAACAGCATATGTTGGAACGCAATATAATATGGAAGTTTGCCGAGCAATGTACAGTGTAACGAATACGAATGCAACAGCAAAAGGATTCCAAGTAAAAGGTCAGTGTCAGCAGACTCAAGCGACACAGTTAACGAATGTTACAAATGGAACACAGGTGTGGCTTTCTGGTGATATAACCTCAAGTGTTACTAATATTGCAGCGAGTGCATATAATTATTGGGTAGGTGCTAATTCTACCAGTGTATCAATCAATCCTGGAGCATCGATAAATTTTGCATACAATGTACTGGTTATGGGTGGAAACTCTAACATTAATATTCCTGTTGGAAGTTCGATGTCCTTGAAATATCAAATGGTTATTTACATCAATAGTATGAATTTAGGGACTGTTGCAGATATTCCAGATACGGTCGTGACATCAGTAGCTCCAAGCGCAACCCTGAATAATTTGAAATTTGAGTTAATTTCAAGTAATATTCAAAATAACTATTCTGTTAATTTTGGGAAAATGACAAATGTAGCAGATACATCAAGTATTAAAGTAACCAATATGGGAGCATCGTCACAAACGTTCAAGGTGCGTCCTGCGATACAGGACAACAATTCACAATCTTTAACAGATAACTATGCGACAGCTTCTGGAGTCTCTATTCGTGGTGCATTTACAGGAGCACAAACATTTTTTCCAACCAATTCGCTTAAAGATACGTGGCAATATGGTGCAGTGAACAATACCATTACATTAGCCCCTGGAGCAAATCAAACTTTTTCGCTGGATGCTTACCTTATTAATGGAGTAATCTCTCTACCTGTTGGGCAGACAACAACGTTTAAATTTGGACTAGGGGTTTGGGATGGCACCGATACATATCTGGGTACAGCAACTGATCTAATCCCTGATAGCACTGTCTTGAGTACTGAAAACACACTCACTCAAAATAATATCAAAGTCACACTTCTCTCAAATGGTTTCCCTTCTCAACAACAAGCAGTTAATGGACAATATATCATGTTTGATTATGGAGCAAAATACGGGATAACTAATGTTGGCGCTTCTGCCGTAGTGGTTAAAGCACAGTTTGGAACAACGTATAATTATAACGCCCCTTATGGAATATCAACGGGTGGAACGATAATGATTTCGGGAGATTTTGGAAACATAGCTGGAGGAATTGGTGGTGGATTTTACGCTTATGTTTATACTGCTATACAACCTACTGGGGTTACTTTAAATCCTGGAGAAACTAAATATCTATACGCTGAATTTTATAGTAATATTAGTTCTTGTGTTCCCGCAATTCCTGCTGGAAATAATATGACTCAGCAATTTAGATTGCGTCTTACCAATGGAACAAGTGGTCAAGCTATTGGCGATTACGGCCTTCTCCCTGAGATGATGTGGCAAGTTGTCGCTCAAAACGCGACCCCCTCTGTCTACATTGATCAAGGCTGGAATACGCAGACATTGAATAATAGTTATATGGCATTTAAATTTAATGCTGATGGAACTTTAACCGAATTTGGTAACAATAGTACAATCAATTTATCTACACAAGCCCTTGCGGGAAAGACATGTACAGTTTATGTGATTCCTAATGGAGATTTTCATGGTCTGAAGACATTACTTGTAAATACTTCAGGATCCTACACGTATACAGCGGGATTCAAAGCAGTAGATTTGACTAAAAAGGAGCCACAACTTGTAGGAACATTCGCAGGTGCTGCAAATGGCAATCAAACAGTGTACTTAAATTTTCCACAGCTTAATCCCGATGGAACTTCAAACAAAATTGATGTTACAAGTTATGATACAACATCTGGAACCCTTAATAATATGTATTTTACTGATTTAGTTTTTAAAATTGTTGTACCTTAGGAGTTAGAATGAAATTAAAATCTTTTATACTTTTTATGATAATTATATCCCTTTCTACAAAACTCTTTGCAACAGATTACTATATTAATATGCCCATTACTTTAAATGTTGTGGCAAGTTCAGGAAGCGCAAATGTTGAATTTTATCCAACGGGTATTCCAGGATTTGCATCGATGCAAGCAGGAAATACTGCTATTCTTTTTGGAGCGCAACTCAACGAGGATATTTCTAACTTAAAATATTATGGAAATCTTGTAATTACAGGGTCCACTGGGAAGAGCTTCAGCCTTAAGCAGATGTTCAATGTCGGTGCAGTAACGGGATTAAATTCAACTTTTATGAACATTACCTATGTATACAATGGTCAAACTTATACCTTTCAAGAGGCATTAAATGGGGGAACTTACCATACCGCTTTTACAGTGGTGTTGACGGGGGGGAAGGTCATTATTCCTGTGACCCTCTGGTTTCCAACAGGGACTAAGTATACATCTGCATGTTCTTTAATGAGTAAATATCTCTATTTTCAAGTCAATGCAGTGTAGGAGAGGGAATGAAAACAAAAATATTAATTGTTATTTTTATTGGGATACTAACAGGGGTGACGTTTTCTAGCAATGTATTTACGACCTATTTGAGTTTTGGAACTAAAACCTATGGAGGAAGTGCTATTAATGTCTGTTTTGATGGGGCAGCTGGCCCAACCACATGGAATATGGGCCAATTAGAGGCTGGACCCCTAAGTGTAAAAAAAAATATTTATATGAGCAATCTACCAAATGGATATACTCATGTTTGGGTAGTTCAGCTTATTGGAAACTGGGGAGGGCTGAAATACTTTGAATTTGGCCACGATACCGTAGCAACAGATATGGTAGCTGCGATTGGAAGTAATGCTCAACTGGTTGATCAAAGTGGTTATGCTGCAACCGACTCATTTGTTTTAGAGTTTCCAAGTAGCGTTATGGGAGTGGCAAATGAAATCGTCGCAGGCCAACCCTTTTCAGATGCAAAAATTGAAATTACGATGATATCATATACCTAGGAGAGTGCATGAAGAAGATAATGATAATAACTGTACTAGGCGTGCTTTCATCCCTAGCTTTGGCTGTGACCTATAAAGAGCTTACGGTAACAGCAACCATGCCTCCACTTCCCACACCTGATATTGTAGTGACAGGGTCATGGAGTGGCGTGACAGGTACATTGGGGAACGCTGTTTCAGGAAGTGGAACAGCCGTAATGGAAATTAGCAATGGGTGCTCAAGAAATTTAACGGTATCCGTAGCAGCAAGCGGCACTTGGGCAGGTATGAGTACACTAAATTTGACCTCTAATGATGGAGGTACACCTCAAAACTCAACACTTTCTTTAACAACAGGCAGTGTAACGGGATATACGGGAAATGTTACTGACATTAAAACAGTGAACTGGCAATTTGCCTTTCCATCAAACTCCACTCCAAGTAGTGCGGGGGATTTTAATGGTATTTTAACCTTTACAATAGTGGCTCAGAGCTAATATAGAAAATTTCCAATATTTTTGTACTATTTGTCATACCGGCTGAAATGCTGGAATCTATGGTTTTACAGCTCAAATCATAGATTCTGGTATATAAAAAAAGTAACCGGAATGACACAGTGAGTTCAGATTTTTTAGAAAATCGCTATAATAAAAGATTATGTTTGTAAGAGTAGGTGTTAAGTGAGTCACTTCGGTCACAGTGTGTACCGCAATCTACGCATTATGATTTCAAAGTCATACCTGCCTTCGCAGGTATGACACTAGTACTGATTAGAAAAATAAGGAGATACTTTTGAAAAAAATTGGAATTTTACTTTTTTTGATACTCATCACCGGTTCACTTTGGGCACAATCTCCTCAGGTTGATGTTGATACCCTATCACCAACATTTATGTTAAACAAAGGTGAGGTGCAAAAGACCATAAACATAAAAAATATTTCGAACCAGCCTCTTATTTGTACACCAGAGATTTTTAATGATAATGATTACATTAACCCGAAATATTATATTGGGAGTTCATTTCTCCTCTTTCCTAAGGCGATGCAGTTAGAGCCCAATCAAACGGGAAGTTTTAACATATATGTTTATAATGTTTCACAGCTTCAAGATGGAGAATATGATGCTATGTTAAGGGTTAATACCAAGTCATTAAATGATGTAGATCAAACCAGGGATGATCCGAGCATGTTTATTATTAAACAAGAGGGGGTCGTAGAGGTATTCAATGGAACACTCATTCAAAATCTTACGCTACAAAACCTTCATATTGAAAAGTCGACACAGACGAGTGGTGGCAGTGTTATTGGAGATATCGCGAATTTGGGCAATGTTCATATGCCGTATCAACTCTCCTATTCACTTTTTGACAGTTCAGGAAACACTTTAGACAGTGGAACCCTGAGTGGAAATGTTCAACGTGGCAATACGACCCCTTTAAACATCAGTTTTGGAGAGTTTAAGGTGGTTAAGGCTGAGATATCAATGAGTGTGCAAGATATCACAACAAAACAGTTCGGAAACCCTACGCATTATGTGGTCGAACAGTAGTGTTGAATTATAAAGAGAGTTAAACTTAATGCTCCTATTACTTAAGATATAACACCAGCTCATTTGTGAACATTACACGGTTTTTTATTAAACAAATGTTAAGAATTAACTTGACTTAACGTCCGAAGTAATGTATACTTTAAAAGTGAACTAAGTGTGAATTATAAATATCTATGTAATGAGAAATAAGGGAGCTATGATGAATAAATTACTAAACAAAAAATATCTATGGATGATGATTATATCGTTTCTGTTTTCTCAGTGGGCTTTTTCAGATGGGGGACTTATTATTAATCCTATCACACCGGTGTTTAACCTAGATAAAGGGGATAACACGCAGACAATCTATGTTCAAAACAGTTCAAGTACCTCACTGGTGTGTACCCCTGAAATATCAAACGATCCAAATTTTGTCAATTCAGATTACTATATTGGTAACAACATTATGTTTTTTCCTAAAAAATTTACAGTCCTTTCAGGACAAACGGCAGAACTGCATATATACCTCACCAATACGTCTACATTGACTTCAGATGGCGAGTATAGTGGACTTTTTTCGATTAACTCCACACCTCTTCAAACGGAAGGGACGAGTGGTAGCAGTAATATTTCGTTTGTAGAAGAAGGTGTATTGAAAGTGTTTAAAGGGAGTGTGACGCCAAACATCTCTCTTAATAATATGAGCATAACCAATGGACTTAAAGATTTTAATGGAATGGCTGTGTCCGGCGCATCGCTTTGTGGAACTGCCAACAATACAGGAAATGTTCAGATGGAGTATCAAATTAAAGTGACTTTCTTTAATAGCACAAAAGATGCCATCGATACCCAAACGCAAACATATTTTTTAAAACGTGGAGCAGAGAAAACATTTGCGATATCCACACCTAAATCAGGAGTGACATCTGCTGAAGTGATTTTAGCTAGGGTTGATGACGTCATTAATGCACAAGGTGATTACATTGAGGTGAGTCATTATGAAATACAAAAAAATTAAACTGATTATAGGGATATTGATGCTTTTTTCGACGTTATGTTTTGCAAGCGAAGAGGCTTCAATAAGTATAGATGGAATAGTAAATCCGAGTAATACACCTGATCCGAGCAATGGAACAGAATATAATGATTCGAATAATACGACCTCTCTTGAAATACTTTCAAACACAATGACTACACCCTATACAATTCCTGCAACACTGAGTACATATTATCCAACAATCTATTTTTTTAGGCAATTTAGGGTTAAAAATATCTCTGCATCAACCATAACAGGTAGAGTTTACTGTGATTATGCCTCATCGGGTACAACCTTACCATATGCTGTAGTTCAAAATGTGATGCAAGGACTTGATGCGAATAATAATGGTTATAGTACGAGTGGGATAGGATTTGATATTAATGCAACTAACGTAAGTAATGTATATGTGAATGTGTCGAATTTAGCTCCAGGTCAAACCATGGAATTTGAACATCGATTAACTTTAGGCAATATATGTTATAACTCCAATATTACGTTGACTCAACGATATTTCTACTCACCAAATATGAGAACAACTAAATATTATTACACAACACTAAACAACACAAGTTCTTTAACATCTCTTAACATAATCAAATCAGCTTCGGATCCTACAGGAATATACTCTTTTGACTCGCCATCTCAAGGAGTAACAGCAGGGGTAGGTGCATCAACAACAACCCCTAATATAATAGTACCATTTAGAATGATTGGGATAGGTAATAAAACTGTGGAGTGTTATTTTACTCCAAGTGATAATAATCTTGGACTTTCGACGTTTTACGTTTCTGTAAGTGCAGAATCTAACATGACAGCAAACACAATGAGTTACGCAACTGGAGTATATGTGAACTTGAAGAACCCGCAAAAAACATTAATCGCCACTGTAAATACAGGGACTAAGAATTTTTTAGATTATGTGATTGCTATTCCAGCATTCAATCCTGATGGAACACCAAACAAGGTTACGGAAAGTTTCAAAAATTCGCAGTATTTTTATACGATACCGTTTACTGTAGAAGTAATAGTACCATGAGAAAGGAGAGTATATGAGGGGTATTGTATGTGTATTAGTAATCATCCTTTTTACCTTAATAACGACATCTCTCTATTGTGCTACATATACTGCCCAAGGTACTCTTCAGTTTATGGTAGGCGATCCCAATTATACCAGTGGGACATATAACGACTATATGCAGTTTGTATCTTCTGGATTAACGTGGGATCAAAGTGGTAGTAAGTCTTTCAATTACTCTGTACCAAATGGGGGAGATATTAGTGGTTATAAGTACCAAGGAGAGTTACAAATTAAAACTCCAGAAAATAAGAACGTGGTAGTTAGCGTCTATAGAGGTACGAGTGGAATATCAACATCACAATTAAGTAATAGAAATTTAAATATAACTATTGGAAGTCAGCTATTAACAATTTCACTTGACAATACAACCCCAGCGGTAACAAGTACCATTTCAACGGGCTCAACAGGGGCTCTTACACTACCCGTAATGATTGCTTTTCCAGCAGGGACGACTATGACAGGGGTAGCAGGTCTAACAAGTGCTCAAGTAGTATTTAAGCTAAGCTTCGTGTAAAAGGGGTTTTTATAATGAAAAAATTATATAGTATTGTATTTTTTGTACTCATCAGCATGGCTCTTTTTTCAGTAGATAAAACGGATACGATAACACTAAATTTTTTAAATAAGGCATTAAGTCCTGCTGGAGTCTCTTTACACTGGGATTCGTCTACTGGACCACTTGAGAAAAATTTTGGAAACCTAACTGTTGGGGCATGTAGTATTTCTCAAAATTTTGTTATTAGTGGAATGGGAAATAGTATCAAAGATATCAGTTGTGCTGTAAATGGTGTGTGGGGTGGATTGACTTATGCAAAAATAACAGATACAAGTGATGCAACCGTGTATCAAGTTTCAAAAATCAATGTTGGGACCGCTAAATTTACAGGAATTTCTGCAGCAACAGCCACAAAGACATATCAAATTTCATTTCCTGAAAATATTTTAGGTGGTTCTAGTAATAATGTTATTAAATCAGGTACACCGTTTAGTGGTGCCTCAATAACGGTATATGTTTCATATACCAGTTAGGAAGATAGTGTAATGAAAAAAATTTTTTTAATATGTGTACTTTGTGTACTTTATCTGAATGTTTTTGGTGCTGTAGAGAACATTATAACTGCAACGGCAACTGTGACATCAGCCAATCCCGATATTACACTCTCATCATCTAGTTGGAGTGGATTTTCTCCAATCTATGGGCAGAGTATCTCGGGAAGTGGAGTGACAACGATGACATTAACCCCAGATGGTGGAACATCGCAAACAGACCGCGTGACGATGAGCACAACCGGTGGCAGTTGGAACAGTTTAACTACCTTAAATGTCAGTGCAGCAGATGGGACATCAACGACAAATTCAACTCTAACGCTGCCTAGTTCTGGTAATGTTACAGGGTATCAAGTCACAACGAGTAGTGAAAAAACCATTCAGTGGACATTTTCATTTCCCAGTGCTCAAACTATTGGGAGTTTAAATGCCATATCAGGAATTGTGACTTTTACAGCCACAATCATAACATAATCAATAGAAGAGAGGAGAACGTGTGAAAAAATTTTATATATTACTCATTCTAATAGGTATTTCAGCACTCTCTTTTGCTGATGCTAATATCACATACAGTTTTAAACCCATCACTTTTGATTTAGATAAAAATACCCTATTTCAAAAAATATCAGTGAACAACCCGAATGCGTTTACCGTTGAAGTGACGCCACAGATATTAAGTACTGGTGATGAGAATGCTGTGAAAGGGCTTCTCATTTTCCCTACAAAACAGAGTATCGCTCCAAAGCAGAGTGCAGAATTTAAGTTTTATCTCAAGGATAGCAGTTATGAGGCGGGACAGTTTTCCAGTTTCCTGACCTTTGACACTAAAGAGGTAGGGCAGCAAATACATACCACAGGGCAACTCATTAACGGAGTGCGAGTGACAATAAAAGGAATTGTTCCTATAAATGTCTATAAAGGACCATACAGCTTTTCCATTGTAGAAGCGTCACCCTTTGAAGTTATAAAGAGTGAGAATACCTATTACTTAACTGGGAAAGTGGTTAATCAAGGTAATGTGGATGCTAAGTTACTTTTTGACTACGCTTACAACTCTACACAGGGGTGGGTGCAAAAAAGTAGCACGGTGACACTCTCAAAGGGAGGACAATATATTTTGAACATACCCTTGGAGATCTCTAGTGGTGAGAAGGTGAATGTAAAACTTTATCAAATCAGCTATGTTAAAAATCAGCCAAGTTTAGGCTTTTCAAATAGTTCAAAATTAATCATTTCAAAAACCATTACCTATTAGGAGTTGAGGATGAAAAAAGCGTTATTAGGGATAATATTTATCCTCGTAGTTATGGTGGCATTTGCCGATGTTTCGGTGAATGGAACTCCTGTTGCTAATGGAGGTACACTGACACTGTACAAAAATATTTCAAAACAAGATATAGGGCTTCAAGGGGGTTCGAACTACTATCTACTCTCGAACATCCCTATCAAAATTACTTCGCCAGAAACAGTACCTTTTAAAATCAGTTATAGCTGTGACAGCTTTGCAACCATTTTTTCAAACAGTTGTAATTTTTATCTAGGATTTAATGGCACTCAATACCCACTACAGCTTTTACAGCAACAAAATGGGGTTCAAGTTACTTCAGGGACTTTTTCAAGCAACGTAAATACTACATTTTCGCTATTTTTAACGGGACAAAATCCCATAGTAACCAATCAGCTCGGAAGTAGCCAAGTGATCAATTTAGAAATCACCTACGGAGCGAATTTTGAAAATAATGCAACGATACAAGTGGTTGTAGCGTATCAACCGAGTAGTATTAACAAGCCTGATGGAGATGCAAAGGATATACAAAAACCTAAAGTGGTATCAAGTGCGCTCTATTTTGATTTAGGAGAGACCAATAAGGTAGGTCAAAAGCCAATGGTAACCAATGCGAAACAGAGTGCACAATTTTACAGTGCTACGAGAAATCTAAACATCGCATATGTGCCAGGCTATATTCAAGATTTAGGTGTACCGTACTCATATTCAGTGGTTGTAAATGGCAATGCCCCTTTTAATGGGGCTTTTAATAGCAGTGGCAGTTTTACGACACCTCTTCCTGAGAGTGCTGACCAATATGCGCCATTTGGATTTGATTTAACCGTATTTCCAAGCACTCAAACATCAGTCTATACAAAATCTGGTGTCATCTCAATCAATGGACAGTTTGTTTTAACGTATTATAATTAAAAAGGAGCAATAATGAAAAAAATTTATGGATTAATTACAGGAGCTGTGGCTCTATCCTCACTGATGTATGCAGATGTAACTGCAACGGTACAATGTACACCCATCTCTCCCGTGTTTAATTATGATGCTGGGGATGTGCAAAAAGCGATTAGTATTCAGAATATGACAAGTAATGTTGTGGTGTGTACACCGGTGATATTCACCTCTCCTGATTTTGTCAATCCTAATTACAGTTTAGTCAACTCACTTATGGTATTTCCTAAACAATTCCAATTGCAACCTAATCAGACAGGAAGTTTTAAGCTCTACATATATAACGTTCAAAATTTAAGCTCTGAAGGGGAGTATGATGCTGTGATGCGTGTTGATACAAGAACGCTTAATGCACCCGCTCAAGCTCAAACGACAGGTGCAACGTTTCAAATAGTACAACAAGGGGTGGTAGAACTTTTCAAAGGGAAACTGATCCAAAATTTCAGCTTAAAAAACTTAAAAATGGTAGCCAATCCTATTGTTTCAGGAAGTGCGACGGCATCAAAGCCAAGTATAACCATTTCAGGTGTTGCGTCTAATACTGGAAATGTTCATATTCCTTATCAAATAAGCTATGTTGCATTTGATGCTACGGGCAAACAAGTGACTACAGGTCAATACTCTGATAACACAGTTCGCACGACAGATCAACCGTTTAACTTTATTGTAACAGGCGCTAATATCACAAAAGTATCATTAGCCGTAACAACTCAAGATATCACAACAAAAAAATATGGAAGTCCAGTAAATTATACTGTTACAATTTAAAAATAATGGGGTACGATAATGAAGCACAATAAGATTAAGATAGCTGCGGTTATCTTGACGTCCATGGCTCTAGTTGGGTGTGGAATAGATTTTGGAAAAGGCAAAAAGGTAGAAAAAAGTAGTTCAAATGCTCAAGTTCAAAATATTGAAAATACTCAACCAAAAATGAGTGTAAACAAGAGTCTTTCTCATAGTAGTGTACCCCAAAAATCGGGAGTACAGACTCCCGTAAACGTTTTAAAAAAGAAAAGTTCTACACCTGTAACGGTTGTAGAGAGTCAACAGGGAAAGATAACTGCTATATACTCGCAAGGGAACGTAAGCAGTAAAGCACCTGTTGTGATGAGCTCACCTCTTGCTAAAGTTAGTAGCAAGGATAAGTTAAATGTAGGGGCTATATCAGCAACACCCAATATCACATCGAATGCCACTACAAATAGTGCGCAAGGCGTGAGTGAAAGTGGAGGGGCAACATCACAACACTCAGCACTACCTGATTCAACCCAGATGATGATGGAGTTTGAAAACTCTCCCCTAAGTGACTCTTTTCAAATGGGGACAATCTCTCTAAGTATTCCAGAGTTTTATGTCAGTCAGGATAATTATATCGTTCTTATCGGCAATGACAATCAAAGGTTTTATTACAGTGTGCCATCTATTGTCTCACTTGTGGGAGGTAGGAGTTTAAAAGAGGGTGATAATACTGTATATATTTACGACAATGCAAATAAAATTATTTTAAATACCCACACACATACAGCAACATTTTATGCAAGTGGTAAAGTTACAACATTAACACTGAATGATTCAAATTCAGTCACTTACAATGGAACACTCTATGTGACAAGCGATTTTTTTGCACCGTTTTTTAATGTGTCTGAATCCTTAACCAGTTTATCTAGTACCTTTGATGCCAATTTTCAAGGCTTAAAGGTTCAAAGTGCCATTTATAAATCTCAGCTTAATGCGTATAAAGAGAGTCAAACGAGCAATCAACAATATCTTGACTATTCTGCAAAACCCTCACTCATAGGACTTGGTCGTGTTCAACTCTATTATACAGCTATGTCTCAAAACAAAGGAAGTTTGAACTATAACTACTATGCACCACTGTTGTATGGTACATTCATCAGTTCTGGAACTACGGGGACTAATCCTTTTTTTCAAACAGCTTATTTACAATACAATCTTGCGAATAACTATATTTTTGCAGGAGGAAAGAACATCTACACATCTCAATACACCTATTCACCTATAACTGGAAATTTTAATGGTGTGTATTATGGGCAACAAAACGTTGCAACGACAGGATATGGAACTATTGACTTAACGGGAATTGCAACGTCAGGTAATCGTGTTGAGTTATATAGAAGTGGGACTCTGATTGCATTTCAGTATGCTCAAAATAACCAATATGCGTTTAACAATGTGGTTTTAGTCTCTCCAAATGATATGTTTACCATTAGAATCTACAATGCTGATGGAACATACAGTGAAAAACAAGCCTCTGCATATAGTGGGATTGGTTTTTTGAATGAAGGCCAATCAGCAGTTACAGGAAGTATAGGGAATACAAACACAGTTTCCACAACAGGCTCGAATATAACACCTGCGCACTCTGTGGAAGTTTCTTATGGATTAACGTCAGATTTAACCACTGCTATCAGTCAATCGCAAGGACCTCTCAATACCGGGGTATCTGAAGCACTCTACTATAAATCTGACTTGATTATTCCAAACTATGTTATTGGACAGTTCTCTCAGTTTAACAATAATTTAAGTCGTGAATCCCTGAATCAATATTTTGATTTAGGTAATACGTGGCAAGTGAACTATGGGTATCTCTATTCAAATGTGATTGCAACCAATTCGCTGTCGACAACACTCTACCATCAAATAGGTGGAATAAATCTTAACTTAAATACCACAGTAAACTATCTTAACGGAAAAAGTTACTCTGAAACATTTTCAGAGGGAAACAGTTTTGCTAATTTATACAACACCATTACATTAGGTGCCACTCAACAGTATAATTCAACAGGAACAACACAAATTGGAGATAATTTTTCGGTTCCAGTTTTTCAAAATCTCAACGTGTTAGCTGGGGGAACGTACTATACCAATCCTTCAGCAAAAGCAGGGAATGTTCAGCTTCTATATTCTACTCAAGATTGGTCTTGTAGTGTGCAATATAGCATTGATAATCAAAACAACCGTGTAACCACAGCCAATTTCTCAATGCCAATCGGTCTTGGCCTTTTTGATTCTATTAGCTCAACAGCTACAAGCAATGGGTCTGATTCTCTCTCAATTGGTAAATCTATAATACTTGCACACCCATTTGAAGATACGGATAATGCCTCACCAAACTTAAGTTACCTATATGGGAAAGTTTATGATGCAGATGGCACTCCATATAAAGGGGGAACCATCTCAGTTTCAGGACAAACTGAAAGCATAGGCCCTGATGGGGAGTATATGATTCCCGATGTAACGCCAAATCAAAGGTTAACAGTGGATTTATCCCAAGCTTCAAGCAATTCAAACTATGGTGCGCAGGAGCAAACGATGTATATTGAGCTTCAACCTGCACAGGGAAGTCAGTTGAATATTCCACTGTATCAAGTAAGGAATTTATTTGGAAGCGTTATTGCGCCAAATTCACTGTTAGAGAACATCAAAATTGAACTGCTTCAAAATGGAAAGGTGATTAAGTCTGTGGGAGTTGATATGACCGGGGCGTATGAAATACCAAATATTACAGGTCAAAATTATACTTTAAAAGTGGTTATATTAAAAAATTCTAGCAATTACACGATATCGAATAACAATATTCCAGTGAATTTTAACAGCAATTCAGGTTGGGTAGTGGTACAAGAGCCCATTACGATTGCGAAGGGAGAGCTATCTTGAAAATTAAAGGATTAATGGTATGTTCACTTCTATTTATATCAACAATTCTTTTTGCAGATGACACAGTTGCGACAAATGTTATACCTGTTCATCTGGGTGGATTTGTTCAAGATATTGACCCACCAGATATCAGTTTTTCAAATTCTCAGTGGAGTGTAGATGATGAAAATTGTACAACATCAATATTCAATACGACAATGCAACTTCGAAGTGATGAGAAGCATCTTGATGTTCCCGTGAAACTTGCCATGCAAGTATCAGGGTATCTTGGAAATTACGCCATTACGGTTAAAACCAATAGTGCTACTCAAACGGTCTCAGATGCAACACTGCCTGTGGCTTTAGACTCTTTAGGAAGTTTCTCCGCATCAGCAAGCGGAGTGAACTACCCATTAGAGATAGATTATACGGATAATACACACGTGATGGAGAGGGTTCATGGCAACATCACCTTCTACACATACTATCAAACATAGGAGGGCTGATGAAGAAAATATCCGTGTTTATATTGCTAAGTATTATTAGCATAGCAGCTGTAGCAGAAACAGTAACAGGCACTCAGTTTGGAACGGGACAAATCTATGTAACGGGAAAAAGTAAAAGCCCATCAAGCAGTGTGAGCGATCTTTCATCGGCTCAGATTATAGATGCAAAAGGGGATATCATCAGTGGATTAAATACATTTGTCTTACCCATAAAGCCAACACCTTTAAATGGCGTAGATATGTGTTCTTGGAAGCTTATAGTTAGAAAAACCATAGCGAAACTGATTGTTCAAGGAAATAGTAGCAACTTGAGGTTATCTCAAATTGATGCAATTCATGATGGAACCGAGATGAACCTATCCTATGATGTAACACAATTTGGATTGGTGAGTAATACTCTTTTATCAGGAACAGCTAACGCACCACAAGAGTATGATATTTCATTAGCATTTAAAAATTCAAGCAGTGATAAGGTAGTTAAAAATGTGACGCTCTATATTGAGTACGCCAATTAGTATCTTGTACTATGTTTAACATAGGTTTTAGATAAATATTTTAAATAGGAGGTGGAATCTACAACATAATATAATCTACAAGGGGAAATATAGAATATAAAATACAAAACATCAAAACACAAGGAGAAGAAGAAAATGAAAAAATTAGCACTCATATTAGGGGCATCAGCACTTATCACAGGAGCAGCATTTGCATCAGGAACTGATAGCGCGGACATGACTGTTTCAGCAACGATTACAGCACAGGGGCCAGACATTACTATCACATCAGGCCCTTGGAGTGGAATCACTGCACTTATTAATCGTTATGTTGATGCTACAAAAGAAGTGACACTTTCAATAGCACAATCCCCACTACCAACAGCAACATATAAAATTACAGTTACACCGAGCTCAACACTTACAACTAAGTGGGCTGGATTGACAACGATGAGACTTACTGATGGAACGAATGCAACCAATGTTGCTTTAGGAACAGAATCGGCTCAAAATTTGGTTGGATATCAAACCATATCTGCACCAGCAGAAAGTCCTAAGGTTATTACTCTAACGGCAACATTCCCATCTGACACAGGGTATACAACGAACTATCCAACAGTAGCAACAACTGGAGCTCAACAGATTGGTAAAATCACATTTACAACGACTTATAATTCATAATTTTTAGGAGGAAAAAGTGAGAAGAAGGGGAATTTTTCTAAGTGCTCTACTGATATGTGGGTCAATTATCCTTGCAACGAATGTACAACAATATGAAATAGCAGGAACAATTGCACTTGGAAAGCCTTCTATTGCTTTGAGTGGTGATACCGCGTGGGGACCTTCTGGGGAGATAAATCGATACCTTTCTGGAAGTGCAACGGTTAATTTATCAACCACAACTGCAGTGAGTAATACGTATCAAATACAGTATAGTGTTAGTGGTAATTGGTTAGGACTAAAAGAGCTAGATTATACAGTTGACGGGAGTACCTATGTGATGAATTTGAACAATGCAACAGCTCAAAATTATAAGAACACGAGCAGTTATTCAGGTGATATTTCTGATACAATGACTTTTAGGTTTCCCAACACCTATAATATTAATTCACAGAGTGGTCCAAATATTCCAACAACAGCAGGCACTACGACTGGATCAATTGTATTTTCTGTGACAGATTATAGCTAGGAGAAAAAATGAAAATAAACCTAACGCTTGCAGTTTTTCTAATCGTTTTTGGAATTGGATTTGCTCAAAAAAATGGAGTAGTCACAGTAAATGCAACCATTAGTTCTGCTCCTAGTACACCTGCTTTTTCTTTGAAATTTGCCATGTCTCAATCTGTTTGGGATATAGGCGAGATAGAAGTGGGAAAGACACCCACATCAAAGTTAAATGTATATTTTGATTTCCAATCGGCTAGTGATTTTTCAGATTATATTCTAGTATATATGCAATCGGAAGGTCAGTGGCAGGGGATATCAAGCATCACAGTAACAAGTGATAATGTAACAACTCTTGTCCCGCTTGATAATCAAATATATAAACTTAATCAGATGTATACTGCCTCAACAGTAGGAAAGAGTTATGGGCATGTTATCCAACTTAATACACCTTCAACTCAAGAAGGTATAATCAATGGAAAACTCAATTTACTAACGACTTATCAGC
>Ga0247844_1004470_pt1 | contig 18953 bp, 19 predicted proteins | sample LaCtaG_FD_192421 | JGI IMG/M metagenome (GOLD analysis project Ga0247844, IMG submission 192421) | Freshwater microbial communities from meromictic Lake La Cruz, Castile-La Mancha, Spain - LaCruzMarch201714.5m_1 | ecosystem: Environmental > Aquatic > Freshwater > Lake | place: Spain: Castile-La... | reverse complement strand
GCAAGCGTTCAGAGTCGACCGACATCCTTGCAGCGTTTATCCGTGCGCGTAATTCCCAAGGGGCTTGGTAGCAACGCGCGTACCTTTTTTTCATGAACTATAATTCATACGATGTATATTATGTTAACTTATGGCCCGATAACGCTGGAAGATTTTGTGAATTCCTGTGCTCTATAAAACCGAAAACTGAACTGTGGGGACGCTGGGGTCGGAAAATGATCCACCCAGTGCCAACATCCCCTTGCCGTGCAAGACACATTCCTGACGGCGCAGTAAAACGTCGGCACCTTTGGCTCCAACAAACCGAACCCAGCTCCCATAGCTGCTCATGTCCACGATCATCACGCTGCCATTGCGCCACTCCAGCCGCGCGTGGGTGCGCGACACCCTGGGGTCATCCACCACGAACTCCACCGTGCGAACGCGGCCGATATTCACGGGCAACTCAAACGATTTGAAGCGTTGTGTCTTGTCCAGCCACTTGAGCTCGATCTCACGCCCCAACGCATCAACTTCGTTAGTGGCATACACGGCATCGAGTTGACCCTGCATGGTGAGGAAGTCAGATACCTCTTCTTGGCGCCATTCGATCTGATAGACCGAGCAGGGTTCGGCACGCCCGCGGATTCCAATAGGACCCAGCGTGCGAAATGTGACACCGGAGGCTTCTTCAACGAAGTTTAACGAAGCAGCGCTCGCCCAAATTTGATTGGGTCCACAAAGATCACATAGGCGAGACGCAACGTTGACGGCATCGCCGTAACAATCGTCGCCGACCATCTCAACCTCGCCACTGGCCATTCCTATACGCATTGGCATTTGGAGACCAGAAGCAGCGCCTGTTGTCCGCTTGGAGTGAATACGTTGCATCTCGACAACGGCCGCAACGGCGTTCCGGGCGTCCAAAAACACCACCAAAACGCCATCGCCGAGCATCTTGACGACGCGCCCACCATGGGACTCGCATTGTTCCGCAATCCAGGTCGTAATTTCGGTAACCACACCTGTGGCGCGCGCATTTCCCAGCGACTCGAATACGGCCGTGCTGCCATGCAAATCTGTAAAAACGACCGTTGCCTGAACACCCATTCCCGAAGGTTCCAAATTGTTGTAAGTACCAAGTTTAGGGCATTACAGATGCCGTGAAATCCACAGCACCGGCAAGCCTCGCAAAATGCCCATTTGCAGTGCGTATCCCTGGTTTATCACGCTTTAAGCCATGCGTATTTGCACCAAACTAGCCAAGGGATAAGTTACAGACGTGCACACATGTTTTACATGAAGTTACACCTGCAACTCCATGAATAAATTACCATTTAAGAAAAATTGGTGTGCGAAAGCTAATTACCCGAATTCAATAAGATGCGTTGGACTCCATCTAATTTTGTGACCGGAATGCAGAGTCTGTTCAACGGACTTACCGGGGGTGACGACGCCCGATTTCAATCTGTTTTAGACGATGTGCGCTGTGCCATGCTTGCCAGCCTGGATGGGGGTGGCTCCACCGTGATACGGTCACGGGTCACATATGCCCATGATCTGCACGACCTTTGGTATTTGCGAGGTGATGTAATGGCTGCGATCGCTGCCATTGACGGAGAACTGATCGCACGCAAAAAACTGATTCAAATAAGCAATATGTTCAAGGGGCATTTGCCACGCGGCCTGTCATCACGTCCAAGCCCGTTGGGCGATTGAACCGCACCAACGCAATTCAAACGTGGTGGCCCCAGTACAGCAAGGCATCTCGACCGTCCAGCACAAGATCGGCCTTGGCACCCACCGGCAACAGCACTTTCGTAGCGACGTGACCATACGGCAAGTTTGTCAGGATCGGGGTTTTGACTTGGCTTCTAAGCCAATCAATCACCGTTTGTAGCTTGAAGCCTTTGTCATGGGGCGTGAGCTTGTAGGCCGTAAACTGTCCCATGACGATCGCTTTTTGCTGGGCCAGAACTCCGCTGTGGAGCAATTGGGTCAACATACGTTCGACCCTGTAGGGGTGCTCACCAACATCCTCCAAAAACAAAATGCCGCCCTTCACTTCCGGGAAATAGGGCGTGCCCAAGAGGGACACCACGATCGACAGGTTTCCGCCCCACACCGTGGCGTTCTTCACCTGCTTCGGGCTGCTGTTCAACTTACCGGGGTCCAGCGCAAGCGCAGCATCGCGATTTTGCCGCCACCCAGCGCCCTCCCCTTGGCCGGTCAATAGATCATTAAAACAATCTTCCATGATGTCGTCTGGAAGCTCCAGCGCGCCCCCAACTCCGAATCCTTCGCACAAGGCGGGGCCAGCCCAAGTAACACTGCCGGTCTTGGACAAGACGGCCAACTGGAATGCGGTGAAATCACTGATGCCGACGAACTGAGTGCCTCGCTCAATCGATTTCGCCACGGTCTTATAGCGAATTCCCGGAAGAATTCTGGTCAGGCCATAGCCACCACGGGAAATCATCGCCACATCAGCGCCGCTGGCGCACGCACGGTGTATCGCGGCCAGGCGCGTCAAATCGTCACCGGCGAATCGCATATGGCTGGTCAGCGCGTCCTGGTCCACCTCTACTTCGTGGCCTAGGGACTGGAGTCGGCGAACCCCGCGTTTGAAGGCCGCTTTGTCTCGTACCGCGCCAGAAGGAGAATAGATATAGATGTGTTTTTTCACACCATCATTATCCAGCAGCAAAGCGGGCGAGCGCCGCGTGCGCGACCACCTCACCGTGCTCCTGAACAAAATGTCCGGCACCTTCCACCATAACGGGCTCGGGGCATTGTCGAATTCGATTGCGCAATTCGACCATCGTTTGCGGGGTAAAGACAGGGTCCAAAGGGCCAACGGACATCAAAGTCTGTCCACTCCAGTCGTCCGTCAGGAAACGTTGGGCCCGTCTCGACACCTCCGCACCCGGGGCATCAGGACCATCTGGCACCATCGCTGGAAAGGCCCGCAGCGCAGCACGGTGTCCTGCGTCTGGAAACGGTGCGTCATAGGCCTCGCACTCCGAGACGCTCAAGTGGGGGCTGCCGCGGGCCATCAACCTGCTGACGCTGAAGTCTGGCTTCTTCTTGCACATCTCGCGCCAGGCCAAAAAACCGGCGGGAAGCACGGCATCACCACCAGCCAGGATGGTGTTCATCACCAGCAGCCCCTTGTACCGTTCAGGCCGTTCCATTGGCAAGGTCAAACCCAGCAATCCGCCCCAGTCTTGCACCACCAGAACAATATTTCTCAGATCCAGGCGTTCTATGAACTCCAGTAAGTACGCCCTGTGAAACGCAAAGCTGTGCGCCCCCGCACGCTTGGGCTTGTCACTCTTGCCGAACCCGATGAGGTCAGGCGCTACCACGCGGTGGCGGGCCGCGGTCCAAATGGGCAGCATTCTCCGGTACAGATAGCTCCAGCCTGGGTTGCCGTGCAGGCACAGAAACACAGTTGATGCATCGCTTGGTCCCTCGTCCAAATAATGCATGCGCAAACCATCAAGGGTGGCCAGGTCGTTTACATAGTTTGGCAACCAAGGGTAGCCGGGCAAGCTGGCGAACCTGGCCTCAGGTGTTCGCAAAGCGTCCTCTCGCAGTGGGAAAACATCAGCGCGACCCAATGCCAATGCCCTCTTGGTTTTGAAAAACGCCTGCAAAATCTTTGCGCATTGAGCTTCTAACACGCCACCCACAAGCTCAGTTTGGTGGTTTAGTCGTTTTTCATCAAACAGGTTCACAACGGACCCTGCAGCGCCGGTTTTTAGGTCGTACGCACCAAAAACTACGCGCCGCAAACGGGCGTGCAACATGGCACCAGCGCACATGGCGCATGGCTCCAAAGTGACGAACAGTTCACAGCCATCAAGCCGGTAGTTGCCTAATTTGGCAGAGGCATTTCGCATGGCCATGATCTCTGCATGGGCGCTGGGGTCGTGTTGCCCGATAGAAGAATTGCGGCCCACCGCAATAACCTTGCCGTCTTTGACCAGAACTGCCCCGACTGGAACTTCCCCTGCATGCTCTGCTGCTTCGCACTGCGCAAGTGCCAGGCCCATCAACCTGGCGTCGTCAGGCGAACCGCCTTGACCGATGCCATTGGCCATTACTGAGTTAGTGCCACATGGTCTCGCAACCACGCGTCGAACTGCTGAGGGATCAGCCCCTTGGCATAGAGATAGCCCTGCCCTTCATGGCAACCCAGTGCCAAGAGTTTCTGGGCCTGTCCCTCGTTCTCGATGCCCTCGGCAATCACGGTCAGGTTCAGGTTACGGCCCAACTCAATCACCATGGATGCAATATGCCCGCCCGACACATCTTGGCTGAGTTCGTTCACGAAGGCACGGTCGATCTTCAGGCGATCAATGGGCAACTGGCGTAAATGGCTGAGTGAGGAATATCCGGTACCGAAGTCGTCAATAGCGATTGATATTCCCAATTCACGCAGCATGTGCAAGGTCTCCAGCATGAAGTCTGGGTCTTCCATGGCGACCGACTCCGTAATCTCCAACTCCAGGCATTTGGGGTTGATGCCGGTGTCAATCAGGGCGGCATTGAGTTTCTCAAGAAACTCAGGGTGCCGAAACTGGATCTGGGACACATTGACGGACATGCGCAAGTCGGGCACGCCAAGTGCTTGAAAGCGCACCAATTCGTAACAGGCCGTGCGCAGCACCCAATCGCCAATGGCCACAATCATGCCCGATGCTTCGGCCAGCGGAATAAAGCGATCCGGCGGCACAAAGGAGCCGTCTTCATTGCGCCAACGTATCAGCGCTTCGACGCCCACCACTGCGCCAGTGATCAGATTCACCTGTGGTTGGTAGACGACGAACAGGCGTTCACTTTCGACCGCGCTGCGCAGGCTTTGCAGCAAACGCACCCGCTCACGGATGTCGGAGCCCATGACGGTGGAATACATCACAAAGCTTCCACGGCGACTCTTTTTGGCCCGCTTCAGCGCGATGTTCGCATCCTTCAATGCGTCACGACCGGTCACCACACCGCCCAATGTTTGGGTAAGCCCCATCGTCGCGGTGACTACCATCGTGTCGTCCTGAACCTGGAACGGCTGGCGAAAAAGCGATAGAACCCGCTTGGGTTCCAACTCGTCAGCGGATCCCATGAGCCCAAATGTGTCGCCACCGATGCGTGCCAAAATAACGTTGGCGCCTAGCTCCAGTTTCAGCCGGTCTGCAACAGACTGCAACAAGCGGTCACCTTGTTGATGACCCAAGGCGTCATTGATTTCCGAGAAATCATCAATATCCAATATGGCGATGACATCATCTGGAAATAGCCCGCTCACCAGGCGCTCATCACTCAGGTCAATAAACTTGTTTCGATTTGGCAGGCGCGACAAGCGATCATAAAACGCCAGCTCATCGAGCTTTCGAATCTGATCGTAGGTGCGCAACGCAGCCGTCACGGTGGCGTAGAGCTTGGTACGGGTTAACTCTGATTTGGTTTTGTAATCATTGATATCGAAATCGTGGATGGTTTCGATCTCGGGCGCATAGCCAGGCTGCCCTGTTCGCAAAATGATCCGCAGTTCAACCAGTTTGAGATCCTGGCGGATGGTCTTGACCAGTTCCAGGCCGGCATCTTCGCGCTCCATCACGACGTCAAGCAACACCACCGCGATATCTGGCTCAGCCTGCAGCATTTCGGATGCCTCGGACGCTGAGTAGGCATGCAAAAACTGCAGTGAACGACCGAGAATCTTGACGCCCGCCAACGCGAACGTGGTCGCGCGATGGACATCGGGCTCATCGTCAATGACCATCAGACGCCAAACCAATTCCTTGGATGTCTCGCCTTCGCATTGATCATCAAGAAAGTGAAGCGTATCTGAGTCAGTAGGCATGCCCAACACCATTTCCTTATTTATTAAATCATTGTGCACTATCACGGGTGCAATATATCCAAGGCGGCACACCCGATGTGCAAAAAACCGAGTGACAACGATCAAATAACGGAAATTTCAGGGAATACCATGAGGCCCATGGGTCCTTTAATGCGAGGCGCAGGCATTAGCGCCTTTGAATCTGGCGCCAAACCAGCGTCAGTGCCACAAGCCCCATGGCGCAAAACCACAGGAAGGACCAGTTGGCAATCGACCCCCCCAAGAACGTCCAATCCACCTTGCTGCAGTCGCCACTTCCCTTGAACAGCATGGGGACAACCCGCTGCAAAGGAAAATTCTCGATCATTCCGTAGAGGTCGCGTCCGCATGTCACCACTTCGGGCGGGTACCACTGCAGCCAACTCTGGCGTGCGGCCACAAATGCGCCTGAGCCACCGAGTGCCAGCACCAAAACGCCACCCAGAATTTGTAAGCCCTTTCGACCTATAGCCCCCGTCAAACCTGCGCAGATAGCTATCAAAATAAGAGCATATCGTTGCACGACACACATCGGGCAGGGCTCCAACCCGACCACGTGTTGCAGGTACATGCCAAACACCAACAATAAAACGCAGGCCAAGCTCATTGCCAAAAATACGCGCCGGGGTGCCTTGTCAAACCAGTCCATCAGGAAGTTCAAAATATCCAACCTTATTCAAAGTAGTTACTGAGCCAATTGTGCCAACAAAGTTCCGCTGATGGCCGTTTGGCGGGCGGATCAACATGCCCCGCAACGGCGCAGCGGCTTCGCAAAGCGAATAAGATTCGGCGTCGTGTTTTTCGAAACACTCCTATTTCAAGCAAAGGCTCCACATGGCTCGCAACGTTAACTGTATCAAGCTCGGCAAAGAGGCCGAAGGTCTCGATTTCCCGCCCTACCCCGGCGAACTGGGAAAGCGTATTTGGGAAAGCGTCAGCAAAGAGGCATGGGCCGCTTGGCTGAAGCACCAGACCATGCTGGTCAATGAAAACCGTCTGAACCTGGCAGACGCCCGGGCGCGGCAGTATTTGGCACGGCAAATGGAAAATCACTTTTTTGGCGATGGTGCCGACGCCGCACAGGGCTACGTGCCGCCCACGGCCTGAGTACCGCGCGCCCGCTTGCAGCGTGCGCGCAGATCAGACTTTTTGCAGCAAGGCAATCACTTGCCTGGGGGAAAAGGGGATCTCCAGCAGGCCCGTGCAGCCCTGGCGCTCAGCCTGATCCATGGTCGACCATGATGGGGAGGCCGTGGCCACGACCACCGATCGGATTGGGGTGGGTAGATCGTGCAGCTTTTGCACCAAGGCCCAAGGGTCAGCATCGGTCAGATCCAAGCCAATGATGGCCAAATCGTAAGACTTTTGCGCAACCCTGAACCCCGCTTCGGCGTCTGTTTCAGCATCGTCCACGCCGGTCAGCCCAGCCAAGGCCAGGCGGGCCCGCAAATAGAACCGGTTATCACGCCCCATTCCCACCAATAAGCTGGTTTTCAAGCCTTGTGGAACGATCAGGTCAGTTGGCGGCTCCAGACCAATATCAAGACTTGCTGCGCCCGGCGCGGCAAAAAGTCCGTCCAGCGCATCAACCAACGCAGTCCAATTCACGGGCCGTGGAAGCGATTGCCATGCATTGCCGAGACTTCGGGTGCCGACGCAGATGCATTTGAGATTTGAGTTAAAACTGGGCAAGGCCAACTCCACGTTCGCGCCGTAGCTGTCCACATCAATCAAGGCGACCTGCGGTGGTGCCCCGACTTCAGCGGACCAAAGCGCGTAGGAGGTTTCGCGGACCAAAGACAATCGGAACAGTGTGTTGATCGAGTGCCGCTCGACATCACTGAATCCAAGCACTTTGACCCAAATATTTGATGCCATGCATGAAGCATATCGCAGCGTGAAAATTATGGGCACCGCAGGTCCGCGGCCGCTGCGTCAAATCATCGAAATGCGTAGGCCAATTGCCAGGAAACATAAAATACGGACGCCCACAACTCGGTAAATCATTTGGCTCCCTTATTTATTCTTATTCTCCTCATTGCCGCATGCGGTTTTTTTGCCCTCGCGGAGATGGCCTTGGCGGCATCGCGCAAGTCCCGCCTGCAGCAATTGGCCGATGCGGGTGACCAGGGCGCTGCCTGTGCGCTGGCGATCAAAGCCACACCCAGCCGATTTATCGCGGCGACCCAAACCGGCCTCACTACGGCCAGCCTCTTGTCCGGCATTTTTGGCGAAGAGGCACTTGCGGTGCACATGGTTGAATTTATCAACACGCGCCTGCCGTCCCTGTCTTCTGTGAGTGGTCAAATCGCGTTTGTTTTGACCATCACGCTCATCACCGCGGCGGCCATTGTGTTTGGGGAGATCATTCCCAAACGCATTGCGCTGGCCTATCCTGAAGCGGTGGCCAAGGGGGTTGCGCCTTTTATGCGCGTCTTCATCCAGCTGCTGGCACCGGCGATCCGGCTTTTGTCCTGGTCGGCCGACTTGGTGTTAAGCCTGCTGCCATTTCGCGCGGCACCCGCCGTGACTGGCGTGGAAGACATTCTGGCGCTGGTGGACGAGGGCGAGCTGTCCGGCTCCATTGGCAAGGAGCAAAGCCATATGTTGTGGAACGTTTTCCGCCTGGAAGACCGGCACCTCGCCGCGGTGATGACACCGGTGAAGGACGTTACGCTGATCGACCTCGCCATACCGCACGAAGACAATCTCAACACCATACGCGCCGCGCCGCATGGTCGCTACCCAATCTGCCGCGGCGGCCTGCAACAGGTGCTGGGTCTGGCCGAAAGCCGCTCGGTGCTGAAGGCGGCGTTGTCGGGCGAGTTCCGGTTTGCTGATTTGCCGATGATTCCGCCTGTCTATGTGCCATCGGTCTTGACCCTGATTGAGTTGTTGCGTATTTTTCGCGAGCAAAGCACCGATTTCGCTTTCGTGGTCAACGAGTTTGGTGTGACCGAGGGCATAGTCACCCTGAGCGACGTGTTTGAGACGGTGGCCGGCGACATGATGCCGGGCGCGGCTAACCCCGATCAGGCGCTGGCCGTGCAACGCGACGATGGTTCCTGGCTGCTCGATGGCATGTTGCCCATTGATGAAATGAAGGAAAAACTCGGTATTGCCGAGCTGGCCGACGAAACGCATGGCCTCTACCATACGGTCGGCGGCTTTGTTGTCACGTCCATGGGGCGCATCCCAAAGCGGGCCGAAAAATTCACCAAGTGTGAGTGGCAATTCGAGGTGGTGGACATGGATCGCAATCGTGTGGACGAAGTATTGGCATCGCGCCACCCCCAGCCAAACGTGCCGTAGTTGCCCGGCATAAACAGCACGCTTATTCCGCAATGGAATATGGAAATTACAAAAATATATTTTTCAATCTAACACGAAGCCTCTACAGTCGTGCCCATGCAAGATTTCGCGTTTGTTTTTGCCGGCTTTTTTGTCGGCTTCGTGGTTGGGCTCACCGGGGTGGGTGGCGGGTCCTTGATGACCCCGATCCTGATTTTTTTCTTTGGTGTGAAACCGTATTTGGCGGTGGGGACCGACCTGTTGTTTGCGGCCTTCACCAAGATGGGCGGCACCATCAAGCTGGCGCGCTCCAAACATATCGACTGGCCGGTGGTCATCAACCTCTCGGCGGGCAGCATTCCGGCCTCACTGATTACTTTGTATGTGCTGCACAGCCTGGGTGCCGCCAGCGCGGCCGTGCAAGGGCTGATGACCACCACCTTGGGCTGCGCACTGTTGTTGACGGCAGCGGCCACCATGTACAAGGCCTTGGCGGGCAAAACCGCGCCCACCTCGGTGGTTGCAGGGCAGGAGGCCATTGCCGCCCGCCCCCGCCACTGGAGCTTGCCTTTGCTGTTTGGCGCGCTGATTGGCACGCTGGTCACACTCACGTCGGTTGGCGCCGGTGCCATTGGGGTGACGGTGCTAATGCTGCTGTACCCCTTGCTGCCGCTGCCGCGCATTGTGGCGGCGGACATTGCGTATGCCGTGCCGCTCACCTTGGTGGCGGGCATGGGGCATGCATCGCTCGGCTCGGTCGATTGGCCCCTGCTGGCCAAGCTGCTGGCGGGCTCCATTCCCGGGATCTGGGTGGGTTCCCACCTGATGTTCAAAACTCCAGAGCGCGTCATTCGCTCACTACTTTCCGTTTTGCTGGCCTATGCCGGCTTCAAACTCATCGCTCTTTGATATGTACCAATACACCGAATTCGACCGCCAATTCATCCGCAGCCGGGCGGCACAGCACCGCGACCAGCTGGAGCGCAACCTGGCCGGCACCCTGAGCGACGATGAGTTTCGCCCCCTGCGCCTGCAAAACGGCTGGTACATCCAGCGTTATGCGCCCATGCTGCGGGTGGCGGTACCCTATGGCGAGTTGTCCGCCAAGCAACTGCGCGTGCTGGCCCGCATTGCTAGAGAGTTTGACCACCCGTCCAAAGAGGTGTTCGACAAGGCCATTGGCATCCAGGCCACCTGGGGCACGACCCACCTGCCTGTGGGTTATGGCCACTTCACCACCCGCCAAAACGTGCAGTTCAACTGGATTCCACTGGCCAAGAGTGCCGATGTGATGGACCTGCTGGCCACCGTGAACATGCACGGCATTCAGACCAGCGGCAACTGCATCCGCAATATCACCAGCGACGAGCTGGCCGGCGTGGCCGCGGACGAAATCGCAGACCCCCGGCCCTTTGCCGAAATCATGCGCCAGTGGACGACGCTGCACCCCGAGTTCGCGTTTCTGCCGCGCAAATTCAAGATCGCCATCACCGGTGCCACGGTGGACCGCGCCGCGACCTATTGGCATGACGTGGGCTTGCACCTGATCAAACACGAAGCGGGTGATGCCATGCTCGGTATTGCTCCCGGTGATCTTGGCTTCAAGGTTTTGGTGGGCGGTGGCATGGGCCGCACGCCGATCATTGGATCGACCATCCGCGAGTTCCTGCCTGCCATGCAGATCATGAATTACCTGGAAGCCGTGGTGCGCGTCTACAACCGCTGGGGCCGCCGCGACAACATGTACAAGGCGCGCATCAAGATTTTGGTGAAGGCCGAAGGCCAGCGCTATATCGATGAGGTGGAAGCCGAGTACCAGCAAATCCTGACCGTGGACGGTGCACCGCACACCATCACGCAGGCTGAGCTGGACCGTGTTTCAGCATGTTTTATGCCTGTAGCCCTTATGGAACGTGCGCAAGCAGCTACCAAAACCATAGCAATCCCGGCCGACCGCCAGGTGGACTATGAACGCTGGCTGAAGCAAAACGTGGCCGCGCACAAGAACCCTGCACTGCGCTGCGTCACGCTGTCCTACAAGCGCCTGGGCCAAGCCCCGGGCGACGCCGACGCCGACCAGCTCGACACCGCAGCCGACCTCGCCGACGAATTCAGTGCCGGTGAAGTGCGCGTCACGCACGACCAAAACCTGCTGTTGCCATGGGTTCGTGCCGAGGACTTGCCTGCCCTGTGGGTGGCCGCCAGCCACGCCGGTTTGGCCCGCTCCAACATCCGCCTGCTGACCGACATGATTGCCTGCCCCGGTGGCGACTTCTGCGCCTTGGCCAACGCCCGCTCCATCCCGATTGCGGCAGCCATTACCGAGCGTTACCAGGACATGGACGAGCTGCACGACCTGGGTGAGATCGACCTGCACATCAGCGGCTGCATCAACTCCTGCGGCCACCACCACAGCGGCCACATCGGCGTGCTGGGCGTGGACAAGGACGGCAAGGAGTGGTACCAGGTGTCGCTGGGCGGCTCCGACGGCTCGGCCTTGAGCGGCACGGCCACCCCGAGCAAGGTCGTAGGGCCTTCCTTTGGCGCGCAAGAGGTGCCCGGCGTGATCGAAGCCGTGCTGGACACCTACCGCCAGCACCGGGTCGGCCGCGAGACGTTTATCGACACCATCAAACGCGTGGGCTTCGAGGCCTTCAAAGTGGCTGCCAATTCGGCCCGATTGAGTGACAAGCACGAAGACCTGCACACCCTGCCAAAGTCGAGCGGCTTCGCCAAAGACGCACAAGAAGCCTGAGCGGCCTCGGATACAAGGAACTATTACTATGAAATTGATAGCTGCTCACGCACATTCCGCGGGCGTTACAGGCACAAATGCCTTAGAAAAATCACAGGAAACGACCCTTGAAATCGCCAACACCGAAGACCCGCGCACCTTGTCGCTGGACGGCGTGACCCGCATTGACCTGAACTTCCCCAAGTTCACCGACGGCCGCGCCTTTAGCCAGGCCTTTTTGCTGCGCCGCCGCTTGGGGTTCACAGGTGAGATCCGCGCCACTGGCGATGTGCTGATCGACCAATTAGTGCAGATGGAACGCACCGGCTTTGATGTGGCGGTGCTGCGCGAAGACCAGAACCTGACGTTTGCCCAAACGCAGTTTGAGCGTTACCGTGGCTTTTACCAGGGAGACGCCGTCACTTTGCAGCCCGTTTTTTCCAGAGGAGTCGCCGCATGAGCGCCATCGATTTACACGCCCGTCCGTCCAGCGACTATGTGATCAAGCTGGCCGAAGCGCAAAGCGTCTTGTCTCAGGCTGCCGCGCAATACGCGGCCAACAGCGAGGGAGGCAGTGCCAAGGTAACCCAGGCGTCGAGCTTGGGCGCGGAGGATGTTGTTATCAGTCACCTGATCAACCACCTGAAGCTGGATATTGGCATCTTTGTGCTGGAAACCGGCAGTCTGCACAAGGAAACGCTGGAGTTGCTGGAGCAATTCAAGGCCAGCTCCCGCGCGCCGGTTAGCGTGTATTACCCACAAACCGAAGCCGTGGTGCAGTTCGTAGCCCGCGAAGGCCTGGATGCGATGTACAAGAGCATCGCCCTGCGCAAAGATTGTTGCAACATCCGCAAAATGGAGCCGCTGGAGCGTGCCCTCAAAGGCAAGGACGCCTGGATTACGGGCCTGCGCCGTGAACAATCCGGCGCCCGGGCCGAGGTGCCACTGGTGGACACCAGCGAAAAGCGCACCAAAATCAACCCGCTGGCCAATTGGACTTGGGGCGACGTGTGGCACTACATCCGCGAAAATAAGGTGGCCTACAACCCGCTGCACGACCAGTTTTTTCCTAGCATTGGCTGCGAGCCGTGCACCCGCGCCATCAGCCTGGGCGAAGATTTTCGCTCTGGCCGCTGGTGGTGGGAGGCCGAACTTGAAGGCGGCTCTGCCAAAGAGTGCGGTCTGCATGTTAAAAACACCGACTTCCCCGTACCGTCAATCATCGAAAAGCACACCGCATGAACGCCCGAACCGACCACGAATTGCTGCACCTCAGCAACCAGCACCTGGACGCCCTGGAAGAAGAAACCATCTTCATCCTGCGCGAAGTTGCAGCCGCCTTTGAGCGCCCCACCCTGCTGTTCTCCGGCGGAAAAGACTCGCTGGTGATGCTGAAATGCGCCGAAAAGGCCTTCGGCACCAAAGCATCAGGCGGTGGCATCCCCTACCCCTTGCTGATGATCGACACCGGCCATAACTTCCATGAAGTGACCGATTTCCGCGACCTGCGCGCCAAGGAGTTGGGTGCCGAGCTGATCGTGCGCAATGTCGAAGACTCCATGGCCCGCGGCACCGTGCGCTTGGCCCATCCCGGAGAGAGCCGTAACGTGCACCAATCAGTCACGCTGCTCGAAGCCATCGACGAATTCCGCTTTGACGCCCTCATAGGCGGTGCCCGCCGCGACGAGGAAAAGGCCCGCGCCAAAGAGCGAATCTTCTCCCACCGCGACAGCTTCGGCCAGTGGCAGCCCAAGGCCCAGCGCCCCGAGCTGTGGACCCTGTTCAACACCCGTTTGCAGCCCGGCGAACACTTCCGTGTGTTCCCCATCAGCAATTGGACCGAGCTGGACGTGTGGCAGTACATCGAGCGAGAAAAGATCGCCCTGCCAAGCCTTTACTACACACACAAACGGGATGTGGTCGAGCGCAAGGGCCTGCTGGTGCCGGTGACCGAGCTGACGCCTGCCAAAGCCGGTGAAACGGTGGAATCGCGCGACGTGCGTTTCCGCACCGTGGGTGACATCACCTGCACCTGCCCGGTAGAAAGCCTGGCAGCAACTGCGGCCGACATTGTGTTGGAGACCCTGTCCGCCGACGTAAGCGAACGCGGCGCCACCCGCATGGACGACAAAACCTCAGAGGCTTCAATGGAGAAGCGCAAGAAAGACGGATACTTCTGATGACTACCGCTACAACTTCGATAGCTGCTCACGCACATTCCGCGGGGGCCGCAGCCACTATTGACTCTAAAAACGACACTTCATCCGCTCTGCGCTTCATCACCTGTGGCAGTGTGGATGACGGCAAAAGCACGCTGATTGGCCGTCTGCTGATCGACAGCCGCTCGGTCATGCTGGACCAGCTGGCCAACGTGTCCAAAAGCGGTGAGGCTGACCTGGCCTTGTTCACCGACGGCTTGAGCGCCGAGCGCGAGCAGGGCATCACCATCGACGTGGCCTACCGTTATTTCGCCACGCCCACGCGCAAGTTCATCATTGGCGATGCGCCGGGCCACGAGCAGTACACCCGCAACATGGTCACCGCCGCCAGCAGCGCCCACGCGGCCGTGGTGCTAGTGGACGCCACCAAGCTCAAATGGGCTGATGCGGGCGCTTTGGAGTTGCTGCCCCAGACACGCCGCCACTCGCTGCTGGTGAACCTGTTGCGCGTGCCCGGCATTGTGTTTGCCGTGAACAAGCTGGATGCGCTGGAAAGTGCCGACAAGCCCGAAACCGCAGGCAACGCCGCCCGTGCGTTCGCCAAGATCAGCGAAGCGCTGCACACCTTTGTGCAGGCTGCCGGCATTCAAATGACGGCGATCATTCCCATTTCCGCACTCAAGGGCAACAACGTGGTGGAAGCCACCCCCGGCTGGTGCGGCTACAACGGCCCCAGCCTGCTCGCCTTGCTGGAGCAAATGCCGGTAACGCCTGCAGAAGTGGATGTGCCTTTTGCCTTCCCGGTGCAGTGGGTGGAAAAGTTCTCCGCCTCCAGCGATACCAGCCAGGGTCGCCGCATTTTCTGGGGTCGCGTGGCCACCGGTACCGTGCAGCCCGGCCAAACCATCTCGATCTTGCCCAGCGGCAAAACCGCGGTCGTGGCGCAGGTGCTCAACCATGTGCGTACGCCTGGTGACGTGGGTGCCGGTCACAGCGCTGGCATTATTTTGGACCGCGAGGTGGATGTGTCCCGTGGCGACTGGTTGTTGGCATCCAACGACGCGCCCAGCCACTTTGACACCACCCGTGAAATCAAGGCCACCGTGGCCTGGATGGATGATGAGCCCCTGGTGGCAGGCCGCGTTTATTGGGCGCTGCACGGTCACCGCTGGATAAAGGCCAAGGTCAAGCGCATCGTGCACAGCCTGAACATCAACACGCTGGAAGAGCACGACGCTACCCAGATCGAGCCCAACGCCATCGGCCACATAGAAGTCAGCCTGCAAGAGTCCATTGCGGCCCTGCCCTACAGCCAATCCCGCGTGCTGGGGTCGCTGATTCTGGTGGACACCGCCAGCCACAAGACCTCGGGTGCGCTGCTGTTAAATTGATGCAGCGCAACATCAGCTGTCGCATTTGTACCCCTGTTTGCGACCGGTTAGCCAAATGCCAATAAAATGGAGGTTTGCTGCGACAGCCCTCCTTTTCAACCTCTTTCCGTCCAAGACCTAAAAATGACCCATACCGTCACCGAAGCCTGCATCAAGTGCAAGTACACCGATTGCGTCGACGTTTGTCCCGTTGATTGCTTCCGCGAAGGCCCCAATTTCTTGACGATTGACCCAGACGAGTGCATTGACTGCGCGGTGTGCATCCCCGAATGCCCGGTGAACGCCATCTATGCCGAAGAAGATGTGCCGAAAGACCAGCAGCACATGACCAAGCTCAATGCCGAGCTGGCCAAGTTGCCCACTTGGAAAAGTATCACCAAGCGCAAAGCGCCGCTGCCAGAAGCTGAAGAGTGGAAAAACAAGACAGGCAAACTGTCGCAACTGCTCCGCTAGTGGACCCAGTCGACCATGGCCTCATCGAAACCGATGCGGTCATCATTGGTGCGGGGCCGGTGGGCCTGTTTCAGGTGTTCGAACTCGGCCTGCTGGAGATTAAAGCCCATGTGGTTGACTCTTTGCCCCACCCAGGCGGACAGTGCGTGGAGTTGTACCCAGACAAGCCCATCTACGACATTCCGGCCGTGCCGGTGTGCACCGGACAGGAACTCACCGACAACCTGCTGAAGCAAATTGCCCCGTTTGGGGCCACTTTTCATTTCGGGCAGGAAGTCTCTACGGTACAGAAGCAAACCGACGGTCGTTTTTTTGTTGAAACTGCCACAGGAACCCGTTTTATCACCAAGACCATCTTCATTGCAGCCGGCGTGGGCGCGTTTCAGCCACGCACGCTCAAGGTCGAGGGATTGGACAGGTTTGCGGACAGCCAGCTTTTCTATAGCGTCAAGAGCCCAGCCCAGTTTGCCAACAAGAATCTGGTCATTGTGGGTGGTGGAGACTCCGCGCTGGACTGGGCTTTGAATTTTTGCGCCGCCAACGACGATGGCAACCCCCACAAGGCCGAGAGCGTCATACTCTTGCATCGCCGCGACGGCTTCAAAGCATCGCCTGCCAACGTGGCCCGAATGCGGGCGCTGTGCGACGCCATGGAGATGCAATTCATCGTTGGGCAGATTACCGGCTATGAAGCAGATGACAACAAGCTCACCGGCATCAAGGTCACCGGGGCTGACGGTATTACCCGTGTTGTACCGCTAGATGTACTACTGGTTTTCTTCGGGCTGTCACCCAAGCTCGGTCCCATCGCCGACTGGGGCCTGGACATAGAACGCAAGCAACTCGTGGTAGACACCGAAAAGTTCTCCACCAGTGAGCCCGGCATTTTTGCTGTCGGCGACATCAACATTTACCCCGGTAAAAAGAAACTCATCCTGAGTGGATTTCACGAATGCGCGCTCGCCGCGTTTGGGGCGATGCCAATCATTTCCCCGGACAAGAAGGTGTTTCTTCAATACACCACCACGAGTCCCAAGCTGCACAAAGTGCTGGGGGTGGAATCGCCTGTTTTTGACTGACTTTGATTTTTTCCGAAAATCAAAGTCTTGTTTCAGAAACGGCAAAAACCCACGCTATAATTGAAGGCTACCATTCCTCGATAGCTCAGTTGGTAGAGCGCCGGACTGTTAATCCGTAGGTCCCTGGTTCGAGCCCAGGTCGAGGAGCCAAAAAAACCCGCAAGGGTACTTGGAAGCCTGCTATCTATTCGGTAGCAGGCTTTTTCGTTTATCAGACGTTTTATTAGACACTGTCTAATATCCAGTATTGAGTAGAAGCGGAAAAACTCCCGATCTGAACACGACAAACGCCTGATGGACCATGTAAATCCACAGAATTCGTTTGATCGGCGAGTCGAATTACCCCTGTCTTGGAATTCCTGAAACCTGCCCAGAGAATGACTCGGTAACAGTAGAGTGACGATTCCACGAAGTTGCCTGAACAGGCGCTCCGATCAAACGCCTGAATCAGAACCGAAGTTGTTGTCGTAAGAGCGCGAAGGCCCCCGTTCGGCAAATGTTACGCTATCGCAATTCGTACTTGCAGTTCGTACCGGAACTCCCTGACAGGTAAAACTAATTACTTTTCACAAGCTGGGGCATGCCAGTTTCAATATCGACGGTCACGATGAAGTCCCTGATCACTCTTGCGATCAAAACCCACCACCAATAAAGTGTTCGTTCGAAGTCAAAAAGCCAATCCATCTGCTCGTTCGACTGTTGGAACATATCTTTGGCAATCAGCGAGAGCGATTGAATGCACCAGACACCGGATGGCTGCTGCCCCATGCCGCCCAGGTCGGACCACATCTCTTGGCTGAATTTTGACTTTTCAAGCGCGATACCAAACTCCAGAATCGCACCCTGATTTCGGTGAGACACTTGAACAAACATCCAGTCACGTTGCGTGTACATGACTGCACAATAGTCTTCATGCCCCGGGATCTCGGCACTCTTACAGACTCCGTTGAAATCGTTCACGTGAAGATCTTTCGCCTGACTCGACCACGCATGCAATTGCGCAATGTATGAGTCATCCACTTTAGTGCGTAGCACCAACTGTGGCTTTACCTTGTCAGGTAGAAAAATCCTCAATACGGAAGCTTCTCCTGCATTGGCGGGTTGGCGTTGATGCTTGGGTTTTTGGGCACCGAACGCATGACTGGTGCACGGATTTTTCTGGGCTCTGACGCGCTTATTGTGAACAGCGTTCTGGGATGTTTCTTTTCTCATTGCAGTTTTTCCTCAAGACAAATAGTAAATATCTCTGGGTTGACGCACATACGCATTACCCAGAGATTTCGTAAGTCGTCCATCTGCAAACCACACCCAATGATCATGCAGATGGAATTTCGCAAACAACCGGCACGACACTTCATGTCGTGCCGGTATTGCCTTCAGACCAGAACTAACGCTTGTCTTCCAAGCGCTGCTCGCCAGTCACAGGATCAGTGATGACCGTGTAGCCCTTACAAGCTCTGGTAACCACGATCCACATCCAGGCAAGAGCCCGCTCAAAGTCCACCAGCCAAAGCGGAGCCGCTTGAGCTTGAGCGAAGACATCCTTGATGGCTGGCATCAGAACCTCAAGGCACCAGGGCCCCGAAGGCTGCTGCCCTTTGCCACCAAACTCTGCCCACATGTCTTGGCTGACACCGGATGTGTCAGGAGCGATACCGAATCCGAAAAAGACGCCATGATCCTTGTGCGCGACGTGAACCATCATGCAGTCACCCAGCATGTGCATAGTCGCTTTGAACTCCTCATGATCAGGGATGACGGCCTGCGTGCTGACCCCAGCAAAGCCTTTCATATCGACTTTGACTGCAGTCCTGGTCAAATCCAGCATGTCGACAATGGAAGAATCAGGGACTTCGCTGGTAGTGCAACATTCATTCTGTAGTTTCCCGAACCAATGAAACATGACTTCGTGGGGAAGTGTTTCTGAATTCGGTTTTGGATATTTTTAAATCAGGCCCCTGCCAGGCCGCCGGAGGCCCCCCC
>Ga0247844_1004467_pt1 | contig 18973 bp, 19 predicted proteins | sample LaCtaG_FD_192421 | JGI IMG/M metagenome (GOLD analysis project Ga0247844, IMG submission 192421) | Freshwater microbial communities from meromictic Lake La Cruz, Castile-La Mancha, Spain - LaCruzMarch201714.5m_1 | ecosystem: Environmental > Aquatic > Freshwater > Lake | place: Spain: Castile-La... | reverse complement strand
GGCCACCAAACTTGGCTGCCAACACGGTGGTGATGGCCGCTGTGAGCGTGGTTTTGCCATGGTCAACGTGGCCAATCGTGCCTACGTTAACGTGGGGCTTGGTTCGTGTGAATTTTTCTTTTCCCATTTTTCAGACTCCGAAAAATAATGCGGTCAAACAATAAAAAACTTGGTGCCCATTGCGGGAATCGGACCCGCGACCTCTCCCTTACCAAGGGAGTGCTCTACCACTGAGCCAAATGGGCGCTAGCATCTGCCACAGCAAACACCTCAATCAAATCAACGACGCACGTGGAGCGGGGTAGGAGAATCGAACTCCTCGCTTTAGCTTGGAAGGCTAAGGTATTACCACTATACGAACCCCGCGCAAATGCAGTTATCACTGGTGGAGAGGGCTGGATTCGAACCAGCGTACTCGTAAGAGGGCAGATTTACAGTCTGCTGCCATTAACCACTCGGCCACCTCTCCAAACGTGAGCCGACTATTATGCCATGAGTTTGCACTTCATAGGAAGCCCCTGGCTCAGGCTTAAACATCCCATCCTTGTGATTTTTGCCAAGCATGCGCTCTGGAAAAATGGCTGCATCCCAAAAAAGGAATCGGCGGTCGCATGGCAGACAAGGGAGAGGGGTGATTGGCTGTCAAAACCAGGTGGCGGTCAGCGTCCATCAAGCTTTTTTTGCTTTGCGCGTTGGCGCCCCACAACAAAAAGGCAACCGGCCTAGCTCCTTGGGAGATAGCGCGAATGACTGCGTCAGTCAAAGCCTCCCAGCCTTGGCCGCTGTGGCTGTTGGGTCGCCCTTCTTCCACGGTCAAGCAGGTGTTGAGCAACAAAACGCCGTTGTGCGCCCACCCCTTCAAACTCCCACCCGGCACTGGGCTGGGGGGGAACGGCTCCCCCAGATCCCGCAGTCGCTCTTTAAAAATATTGCGTAGCGACGGAGGGAGCGCAACCCCCGGCGCCACTGAAAACGCCAAGCCTTCGGCTTGGCCGCGGCCATGGTAGGGGTCTTGTCCCAAAATAACGGTATGAATCGATTGCAGGGGGGTTAGCTCCAGCGCTTTCAAAGGTTGGGGCGGGAAAATCGTCGCGCCTTCGTTCAATCTTCGCGAAAGAAACGCCCGCACATTCAAGCCGTCAAGCGACTCAAAAAAAGCATCTACCAGAGGCTGCCAGGCAGGATGCACTGACCAATCAGAGGGGTTCGCAGTTTGCAGTTGCGAGGCTGATGCGTTCTCCGGGAAAAGCGACACAGCTCAGGCAAAAAGCTCGGCCAGCGCCACGCCGGGGTCGCTCGCCCGCATAAACGCCTCGCCAACCAAAAAAGCATTGATACCTGCAGCGCCCATACGAAGCACATCTTCGCGGGTTTGAATGCCGCTCTCGGTCACCAAAATTCGGTCTGCCGGGACGTGTGAACGCAAAGTCAAGGTGGTGTCCAGAGAAACCTCAAAGGACTTGAGGTTGCGGTTGTTCACTCCAATTAAAGGCGTTTTAAGTTTCAATGCCCGGTCCAGCTCTGCTTGGTCATGTACTTCCACCAACACCGCCATATCTAAATTGCGCGCAATGGCTTCAAAATCTTTCATTTGCGCATCATCCAAACACGCCGCAATCAACAACACTGCGTCCGCCCCCATACACCGAGATTCGTAAATTTGGTAGGCATCGACCATGAAGTCTTTGCGCAAGACGGGCAACTGGCAAGACGCCCGTGCCTGCTTTAAAAAATCCACACTGCCTTGGAAAAAATCGACATCGGTTAAGACCGAAAGACAGGCTGCGCCGTATTCGGCGTAGCTCTGGGCAATGTCTGCAGGAATAAATTCTTCGCGCAAGACGCCTTTCGAAGGACTGGCTTTTTTGATTTCTGCAATCACTGCGGGGGGGCCTGCCGCGATTTTGGATCGCATCGCACCCACAAAATCACGGGTGAGTACGCGCGATTCAGCGTCGGCTCTCACGGCCGCCAGTGATTTTCGGCGCTGGGCTGCGGCCACTTCTTGGTGTTTAACCGCTACGATTTTTTCTAGGATGTCGCTCATTTTTTCTTTTCTTGAAATGACCCGTTATTTGGGGGTCGTTTATTTTTCAAACGTATGCGATAGCAAGACCAAAGCGTCCAATTTGGCTTTGGCCGCACCTGACTCAATCGCCTTTTGCGCCAGCACAATGCCTTCTTGCATCGTAGCGGCCACATTGGCCGCGTACAAAGCCACGCCAGCATTGAGAATCACAATATCTTTAGCAGGACCACTTTGGTTATTTAAAACCGACAGCAACACGGCTTTTGAATCCTCTGCAGTATCGACCCTGAGCGCGCGGTTACTTGACATCACCATGCCAAAGTCTTCCGGGTGAATTTCGTACTCGGTGATATGTCCGTCTTTGAGTTCTCCGACCAAAGTTGCCGCCCCTAGACTAACTTCATCCAGCCCATCGCGGCCGAACACGACCAAAGCATGTTCAGCGCCCAAACGCTGCAAAGCGCGGATCTGAATACCGACCAAATCCGCATGAAAAACGCCCATCAAAATGTTGGGAGCGCCAGCGGGATTGGTTAACGGGCCCAAAATATTGAAGATCGTTTTGATTCCTAGTTCGCGGCGCACTGGAGCGACATTTTTCATCGCCGGATGGTGGTTAGGGGCGAACATAAAACCCACGCCTTGCTCTGCGATGCAATGAGAAATCGCAGCGGGCGATAAATTGATATTCAAGCCCAAAGCCTCCAGCACATCGGCGCTACCGCTTTTGCTACTGACGCTGCGCCCACCGTGCTTGCTGACTTTAGCCCCCGCGGCTGCAGCCACAAACATTGAGCACGTTGAAATATTAAAAGTGTGGGATCCGTCGCCACCGGTTCCGACGATGTCGACCAAGTGCTTGGTGTCTTTCACTTCCACCTTGGTCGAGAACTCCCGCATCACTTGTGCTGCAGCAGTGATCTCTCCAATCGTTTCTTTTTTGACCCGCAGCCCCGTAATCAGCGCCGCCATCATGACAGGTGACATCTCACCGGACATGATTTGGCGCATCAAATGCAGCATCTCATCGTGAAAAATTTCACGGTGTTCGATCGTACGCTGCAGAGCTTCTTGGGGGGTAATTTTGACGGTGTGTGGCATCGCTTTGTCCTTCAAGCTTGGGGATTAGTAAACCGCTGCGCCGCGGTGGATTGATGAAGTTTTTGAAGGGTTTGCTTCGTTAAAAAACGCGCGAACACAGGCCGCTGCATGGTCAATCCCTTGTGCATCCACATCCAAATGCGTCACAAAACGCAGGCCGATGAGTCCCGTTGCCAAAACGCCGTGTGCCTTGAGGTAGGCCAGTAAATCAGGGCCTTTACCGTCGGCCACATCCACAAAAACAATATTGGTCTGCGCTGATCGCACTTTTAAACCAGCGATATTTTCCAAACCCTGTGCCAGCCGCTGAGCCATCGCGTGGTCCTGCGCCAAACGCTCTAAGTGATGGTCCAGCGCAAACGCAGCTGCTGCCGCTAATAAGCCAGATTGGCGCATCCCGCCACCCGTCATCTTGCGTACCCGATGGGCGCGTGCGATCAACGCTTTGCTGCCACACAAAGCCGAACCCACTGGGGCTCCTAGCCCCTTGCTAAAGCAGACTGAGACACTGTCAAAGTAGGAGGTGATGCGCTTAGCGGATACGGCCACCGATTCCCCGGGCTGCGCAGTGGCTGCAGCGGCATTGAACAACCGCGCTCCGTCTAAATGAACCGCAAGCCCTTTGTCACGGGCCAGGCGCGTCATGCCATCTAAATACGCGCTAGGCATCGTATGGCCGTTCCACGTGTTTTCTAAACACAACAGCTTGGTCTGCGCAAAGTGGCAGTCGTCTGGTTTGATAGCGTTAGCAACGTCTTCCAATGCCATTTGTCCGAGTGCATTTTGCGCCAACGGTTGGGGTTGAATGCTCCCCAAAACCGCAGCCCCGCCACCTTCGTATCGGTAGGTGTGTGCAGACTGCCCGACGATGTACTCATCGCCGCGTTGGCAATGCGCCATCAGTGCACACAAATTACTCTGCGTGCCCGTAGGCATGAAAAGCGCGGCTTCAAAGCCCAACATACTTGCTACTTTTTCCTGCAAGGCATTGACGCTAGGATCATCGCCAAAAACGTCGTCGCCCAAAGGGGCGTCAAACATTGCTTTGCGCATCGCAGCAGTGGGTTGGGTGACGGTGTCACTGCGAAGATCAACGGTTTTTTGCATAGTCTGCCTCACTCTAAAAAGTTTTTAAGCATCGCGTGACCATGCTCAGTCAGGATGCTCTCAGGGTGAAATTGCACGCCTTCCATGCGTACAGCAAACGGCAACTCCGTATGGCGCACACCCATGATTTCGCCATCCGGCGTCCACGCCGTAATCGCCAGCTCTTTGGGGCAAGATGCGCGATCAATAGCCAAGGAGTGGTAACGATTAACGGTGAACTGTGTCGGCAAACCAGCAAACACGCCTTCGCCAGTAGTCTCAATTAGGCTGGTTTTCCCGTGCATCAATTGCTGTGCTCGAATGATCTTGCCGCCTAAAGCTGCGCCGATACTTTGGTGGCCCAAGCAGACACCCAAGATTGGCAACTTTCCCATGAAATACTGAATCGCTGGCACCGAAATTCCTGCTTCATTGGGCGAACACGGACCGGGGGAAATCACCAAACGATCAGGGGCGCGCTTGGCAATTTCCTCAATCGTAATTTCGTCGTTGCGAAACACTTCTACCTGTGCACCGAGCTCTCCAAAGTACTGGACGATGTTGTAGGTAAAACTGTCGTAGTTATCGATCATCAAGAGTTTCATATTCACTCCAATCCCTCTTCTACCAATTCAGCTGCGCGCAACAAGGCGCGGGCTTTGTGTTCGGTTTCGCGCCATTCCAGCTCCGGCACACTATCGGCAACCACCCCTGCAGCAGCTTGAACATACAGCATCTGGTCTTTGATGATGCCGGTGCGAATGGCAATAGCCACATCCATGTCACCTGCATAACTGAGGTAGCCGCAAGCACCGCCATAAATACCGCGTTTGGTGGGTTCTAACTGGTCAATCACTTCCATTGCGTGCACTTTAGGTGCGCCTGTCAGTGTGCCAGCGGGGAAAGTAGCTTTGAGCACATCCATATTGGTCATGCCCGGATTGAGCGTTCCTTCTACGTTACTCACAATGTGCATCACGTGACTGTAGCGCTCCACACAAAACGCATCGGTTACTTTGACGCTTCCCACCTGCGCGATGCGCCCGATGTCATTACGCGCTAGATCAATCAGCATCACATGCTCGGCCCGCTCCTTGGGGTCGTTTACCAACTCTTCTTCTGCGGCCTTGTCTAACTCTGGTGTGGCCCCGCGCGGGCGCGTTCCCGCCAAAGGACGAATCGTGACCTTGGTTTGCTCTCCCACCGTTTCTTGGCGCACCAAAATTTCCGGGCTTGCGCCCACCACGTGAAAGTCTTCTCGGCCCTGCGTTGCGCCACTGAAGTTGTAGTAATACATGTACGGGCTGGGGTTGAGCGAACGCAAGGCCCGGTACAAACTCAAAGGCGAGGCGGTGTAGCGTTTTTTAATGCGTTGGCCGACTTGCACTTGCATAAAGTCCCCCCCGGCAATGAGTTCCTTGGCTCGAACGACCGCGGCAATGTAATCCTCTTTGGCAAAGTCGCGCTGGGCCGGAAAGCTCTCGCTGGGTTTGACCGTGGGCGCTTGCACTGCCAACGCCAATTGGGACTTCAAAGCCTGCAAACGGTTCATCCCCAAACCATAGGCATTGGGAACTGCGGGGTCCACGTAGACCATCAGATGCAGCTTGCCCGAGAGGTTATCAATCACCGCTAGCTCTTCACACTGCAAGAGCAAAATATCAGGACACCCCAAGGTATCGGGCGGGCAAGTGGTTTCCAGTTTTTTCTCGATGTAGCGCACCGCGTCGTAACCAAAGTACCCGGCCAAACCCCCGCAAAACCGGGGCATCCCCGGCTGCAGCGCCACTTTAAAACGCTGCTGATACTGGGCAATAAAGTCCAAGGGATTGGCGTGTGAAGTTTCTACCACCGAGCCGTCTGTCACTACCTCGGTTTTCGCATCCAGCCCAAAACCACTGGAGCGCAAGAAGGTCCGCGCAGGCAGTCCAATAAAACTGTAGCGACCAAAACGCTCACCACCCACTACGGACTCCAACAAGAAAGTATGGGGCGCGTTGGCGGTGAGCTTGAGGTACAAAGACAGCGGCGTCTCGAGGTCTGCAAAGGCTTGCGCCATTAAGGGAATGCGGTTAAAGCCTTGGCTTACCAGCGCATGAAATTGGGGTTCTATCGTCACAAAGTGAGCCTCTCAAAAGGTCAAGCGGCGGGGCAATCCGACCGTTGGCGCCTGGTACAGCGCTTAAAAACAAGGGAGATGGATGTGCGCGCGGTCCAGAAGCGAGCCTAGACGGGTCAAGCCCGTGAGGCGACTTAGGACTTTGGCAAAACAGTCAGCGTACGCCAGGGCCAGGCTCCCCGGTCGCTACAACCTGTAATGCAAATGCGGTGAATAAACATGGGTAGGAGTGTAGCAAAGCTAAACGCCGCGAGCCCGGTCAGCGTGAAACTGCGTGACAAACGCCGCAAAGCGACCCGCGTCCAAGGCGTCGCGTATCTCCTGCATCAGGTTCAGGTAGTAATGCAAGTTATGAATACTTGCAAGCATCGGGCCCAGCATTTCGCCGCACCGGTCAAGGTGGTGCAAATAAGCGCGGCTAAAACCATCTCTCCCGCCTTGGTCCCAAGACACGCCAGAGCTGCCAGCGCAGGCGTAACAGGTGCAGGTCACATCCAGCGGTTGGGCATCGCTTTTATGGCGGGCGTTGCGAATTTTCAAATCGCCGTAGCGGCTAAACAGTGTTCCGTTGCGGGCATTGCGCGTGGGCATCACGCAATCAAACATATCAATCCCGTTTTTGACCCCTGCAATCAAGTCTTCAGGTGTGCCAACTCCCATGAGGTAATGGGGTTTATGCGCAGGCAAACGTGGGCCCACGTGTTCCAACACGCGCATCATGTGGTCTTTGGGTTCTCCTACACTCAAACCGCCGACGGCGATGCCGGGAAAGTCCAAGGCCTCTAGGCCTGCTAAGGACTCGTCACGCAGATGCTCAAACATGCCGCCTTGCACAATGCCAAACAAAGCGTTCGGGTTGTTCAAACGCGCAAATTCGTCTTGGCACCGCTTGGCCCAGCGCAAACTCAACTCCATAGAAAGACGCGCTTCGCGCTCCGTGGTGATCTGGCCTTTGGTCTTGGGCTCCACTGACAAATACGGCGTACACTCGTCAAACTGCATCACGATGTCGGAGTTCAGCGTGGTTTGAATTTGCATACTGATCTCAGGCGTCAGAAACAACTTATCCCCATTCACGGGGGACGCAAACTTCACGCCTTCTTCGCTGATCTTGCGCATCTCCCCCAAGCTCCACACCTGAAACCCGCCTGAATCGGTAAGTATTGGCTTGTCCCATTTTTCAAACTGGTGCAAACCGCCAAACTTTTCTACGACATCCAAGCCTGGCCGCATCCAAAGATGAAAGGTATTGCCCAAAATGATCTGTGCGCCCATCTCATGCAGGCTGCGCGGCATCACGCCCTTGACGGTTCCGTAAGTACCTACAGGCATAAAAATTGGCGTTTCCACCACGCCGTGGTTCAAGGTCAGGCGCCCTCGTCTGGCGTGGGAGGGAGATGGGGAAGCAGCGTCGGTTTGGAGGATTTCAAATTTCAACATCGTGGGCCATTCTATTTTTTGCGGGTGAGCCACATGGCGTCGCCATAACTAAAAAAGCGGTACCCACGGGCAATCGCTGTTTGGTACAAGGCTTTAATAGCGTCAAACCCCGCAAAGGCGCTGACCAACATCATGAGGCTCGATTTGGGCAAGTGAAAGTTGGTGATCAAGGCATCCACTTTTTGAAATGCAAAACCAGGTGTGATAAAAATGTGCGTATCGCCTTGGCTCACGTCACTGGCGGCCCAAGACTCTAAGGTTCGCACCGTCGTGGTGCCAACCGCAACCACTCTGCCGCCCTGCGCTTTGCACTCAGAGATAGCCTCTTGGGTTGCCAAAGGTATGTCGTACCACTCGCTGTGCATGTGGTGCTCCGCCAGGTTTTCGGTTTTAACGGGCTGAAAAGTCCCGGCGCCCACATGCAAGGTCACATAGGCCCGCTTCACGCCCTTGGCCTCAAGCTCGGCCAACAATGCGTCGTCAAAATGCAAAGCCGCCGTGGGGGCGGCTACTGCGCCGGGGTTTTTCGCAAACACGGTTTGGTAACGCTTGGCATCTTCGCCGGCGTTGGGGTCTTCTGAGTCTTGGTGGCGCTCAATATAAGGCGGCAGCGGGATATGGCCGTGGCGCTCCATCAAGGCATAGGGATCGTCCCCCGCATCGTTGGACAACACGAATCGAAATAGCGGCCCCTGTGCGTCAGGCCAGCGTCCCAAAAGCGTAGCCCGTAAGCCGTCAGGATGACCCGGCGCACAGTGAAGTGCGAGCGTGGCCCCAATCTCCGGTTTTTTACTCACCCGCATATGGGCCGCCACTTGGTTGCCAGCCAAGACCCGCTCCACCAACAACTCCACTTTTCCTCCGGTGGGTTTTTCACCAAAGAGGCGGGCGTTGAGGACCTTGGTATCGTTAAAAACCAGTAAATCACCCGCTTGTAAAAGCGCGGGTAAGTCCCGAAAAACCCGGTCTTCGGGCCCCGCCTCATCCACTGCGCTGGCATCGAGTAGGCGCGAGCTGCTGCGCTCGGGTGCAGGGTGCTGGGCAATCAGTTCGGGGGGAAGAGTGAAATTAAAGTCACTGAGCGTGTAAACAGGCAAAGCGCTAGAAGCAGGAGCAAGAGACATGGCGTGCTTGAGGGCCGGACGGACCCGTTCCAAGTGGAAAAGCAGGATTGTCGCATCGAAAAATCGACGCATTTAAGCGTTTGCAACCCCGTTTAGTGAGATTGATACGCAGCCGAAAAACGACAAATTTAATTTTTCCTACGAATTTTCGCCTAAAAACATTTTAAATAATAGAATCACTCTTTTTAAAAGGTAGAAATGACTATGAACCCACTTATTCGCATGACTGCAGCCTTGACTTTTGCAGGCCTTTCCATGGGTGCTTTTGCCCAAGCAAAAAACTTTGAAGGCATGAACGCTACCGGCTCTGTTGGCTATCAAACTGCAACCGGGAAAATCTCAGATATGAGTGTTGCCAACGTCACAGTTAGCGACACCAGCCTTGCAGGCGCAACGGTTAATCTTGGTCTTGAATACATTATTTCAATGAATGACCAGTACACCCTTGGATTGGGAGTGGAAGCTAACGTTCTTCCATCAAATTCAGGCCGTCACGAATCCTATTTAAATGGCACCAAAATCGCAAACAATGGTGGCGAATTAAAAGTTGCCAGCTCCTATGGACTTTTTGTATCGCCTGGCATGGCAGTTAGCAGCGAAACGCTTATTTACGCAAAATTAGGCTATGTGCAGCTAACCACTTCTGGAACCTATGACAACGGTACAAATCGGCCAAACAATTCCAGCAATGGTTACAGCTTAGGGCTAGGTTTAAAGCAATTGTTGGGTAAAAACACTTTTCTTTTTGGTGAATTCAATTACATCACCCTACAAACTAAAGATGGAGCTAGTGGTGGAGCCACCTATAAAACAAGCGGATCTGCTACCAACGGGGTTGTCGGGATTGGTTACAAGTTTTAACCTTTTCTAAAACAAAACCAAAGCCGGCTCTTTGCCGGCTTTTTTTATGGGCTGCGGCACAATAGATAAATGACGCCCGCCAAGCCACCATCCGCGCCGCAAAAGGCCTTGGAAAAACTCGGCCTGCGCCGGGACATTGACTTGGCTTTGCACCTGCCCCTGCGCTACGAAGACGAGACTCAGATTGGCGTGTTGCAAGATGCCCGTGACGGAGAGACGATGCAATTTGAGGGGCGGGTGACGGACTGCGAGGTGGTTTACCGGCCACGCAAACAACTCATTGTCAAAGTGCAAGACCCCACCGACGAATGCACGCTGCGATTTTTTAATTTCTATCCCTCACAACAAAAAGCCTTGGCCGTTGGGCAACAGGTTCGGGTGCGCGGAGAAATTAAGGGTGGCTTTTTGGGCTGGACCATGTTGCACCCCAGCTTCAAGGCAGCGGGAGGCGATTTACCCAGCGCCTTAACTCCCATTTACCCCACCGTCGCAGGACTGCCGCAGGCCTATTTACGCAAAGCCATATTGGCAGGCTTGGCCAGAGCCGATGTGTCCGACACTTTTGCACCCGGCGACCTTGCCAGTTTTGAAGGCACCAGTGTTAAAGGCAAAAACGGTCAAGGGGTGTGGACGCTGCGGGAGGCGCTGGGATTTTTGCACCACCCCGCGCCCGACGTGTCGATCGATGCGCTGCATGACCATACGCATCCTGCATGGCAGCGACTCAAAGCAGAAGAGTTACTGGCCCAGCAACTCTCCCAATTGCAGTCGCGCAGGGAGCGCGCCGCTTTGCGAGCGCCTGCTTTGCTTGCCCCAGATTCTGAAAACAGCTTGCACGCTCGGTTACTTAGCCGCCTGCCTTTTTCTTTGACGGCCGCACAAGTGCGCGTCAGCAGTGAAATTGCTGCCGATATCAAGCGCCCAGTTCCGATGCACCGCTTACTGCAAGGCGATGTGGGCGCGGGTAAAACCGTGGTTGCTGCGCTGGCTGCTGCGGTTTGTATGGACGCGGGTTGGCAGTGCGCGCTGATGGCGCCGACTGAGATCTTGGCAGAGCAACATTTCCGAAAACTCTTAGGCTGGTTGGAGCCCTTGGGCATCACCACGGCGTGGCTTACCGGAACCCAAAAAGCCAAAGAGCGCCGCGCCATGCTGGCCTTGATTGAAAGTGGTGAATCCAAGCTGGTCGTAGGCACCCACGCGATCATTCAAGACAAAGTGCAGTTTAAAAATTTAGCCCTCGCCATCATTGACGAACAGCACCGCTTTGGCGTTGCACAGCGCTTGGCTTTGCGCAACAAATTACAGCACGATGCGATGGAGCCCCATCTTTTAATGATGACGGCAACCCCCATTCCCCGCACCTTGGCGATGAGCTACTACGCCGACTTGGATGTCTCAACCCTTGACGAACTTCCCCCAGGGCGCACCCCCATCGTCACCAAGGTGGTGCATGAGGCCAGGCGCCACGAAGTCATTGAACGCATTCGCGCCCAAGTGGCCCAAGGTCGTCAGGTGTACTGGGTGTGTCCGCTCATCGAAGAAAGTGAAGTTCTCGATTTAAGCAATGCCACCGAGACCCACGCCGAACTCAGCGCCGCACTCGACACCCCAGACGCACATTACCCGGTGGGGCTCTTGCATTCGCGCTTAGCCCCCGATGAGAAAAAAGCGGTGATGTTGGCCTTTGTCCAAGGGCGCACCAGCGTTTTGGTCAGCACCACAGTCATTGAAGTCGGAGTGGATGTTCCCAACGCCTCGTTGATGGTGATTGACCATGCGGAGCGCTTTGGACTTTCTCAGTTGCACCAGTTGCGCGGACGGGTGGGGCGTGGCGCGGCGGCTTCAGCTTGCGTGTTGCTCTATTCCAGTGGCGATGCGCCGCGCTTGAGGGAAGCTGCGCGTGAAAGACTCAAAGCCATGAGCGATACCAACGATGGTTTTGAAATCGCACGGCGTGATTTAGAAATCCGCGGGCCTGGAGAGTTTTTAGGTGCTCGGCAATCGGGTGATGCGATGCTGCGCTTTGCCAATCTTGACGAAGACCAAGCGCTTTTGGAGTGGGCTCGCAAGGAAGCCCCTTTGCTCATGGACAGTCAACCCGCCTTGGCGCACAAACACATTTCGCGCTGGCTGGGAACCAAGGCCGAATTTTTAAAAGCCTAAACACGATAATGCCGGCATGACACTGACTGAACTCAAATACATTGTTGCGGTTGCAAGAGAGCGCCATTTTGGCAAAGCGGCCGATGCGTGTTTTGTATCACAGCCCACGCTCTCGGTAGCGGTGAAGAAACTCGAAGAAGAGTTAGACGTCAAACTCTTTGAGCGAAGTGCCAACGAAATTACAGTGACCGCGTTGGGCGAAGAGATCGTGCGCCAAGCCCAAAGCGTGCTTGAGCAAGCCGCTAACATCAAAGACATTGCCAAGCGCGGCAAAGACCCTTTGGCAGGCGCTTTGAAACTCGGAGTGATTTACACCATTGCGCCGTATTTGCTCCCTGATTTGGTTCGCCAAGTCATTACCCACCTGCCGCAGATGCCCTTGATGCTCCAAGAAAACTTCACCGTGAAGTTGCTCGAGATGCTGCGCACCGGGGAGATTGATTGCGCCATATTGGCCGAGCCGTTTCCTGACGCGGGCTTAGCGGTCGCCCCTTTGTATGACGAGCCATTTTTTGCAGCCGTTCCTAGCCAGCACCCCTTGGCCAAACTCAGCAGCGTGACTACCGAAGCACTCAAAAGCGAGACGATGCTTTTGCTAGGCAGTGGCCACTGTTTTAGAGATCACGTTTTAGAAGTGTGTCCGGAATTTGCCCGCTTTTCTAGTGATGCCGAGGGCATTCGTAAAAGTTTTGAGGGCTCCTCGCTTGAGACGATCAAACACATGGTCGCTGCGGGCATGGGCATTACGCTGGTGCCCCGCTTGAGCGTTCCCAGCCAGGCTTTGCAACCCAGCAAACGCCGTCGCGACGATGATTTTGTGAAATACCTGCCGGTGCAAGACGGCAAAGGCGTACCTCCGCCCACGCGCCGTGTGGTCCTGGCGTGGCGGCGCAGTTTCACGCGCTACGAGGCCATCGCCGCTTTGCGCAACGCGGTCTACACCTGCGAACTTCCCGGTGTTACGCGTTTGTCTTAGCGGTTAAAAGCCCATGACCGCTGGCCGCTTTTCGCTCTACCTTGATTTAATTCGTTGGAACCGCCCTGCGGGGTGGCTGTTGTTGCTCTGGCCCACATGGAGCGCCCTTTGGTTAGCCCAAGGCGGCTTTCCCGGCTGGCATCTTTTAACCGTCTTCACTTTGGGGACTGTGCTCATGCGCAGTGCGGGTTGCTGCATCAACGATGTGGCTGACCGCGAATTTGACCGCCACGTCAAGCGCACCGCTGAGCGCCCGGTAACGAGCGGCAAAGTCGGTGTGTGTGAAGCCTTGGCCTTAGGCGCAGTGCTGGCCTTGTTGGCATTTGGCTTGGTACTGACCACTAACGCAGTGACTATTGCGTGGTCCTTTGCTGCATTGGCTGTGACTGTGGTTTATCCGTATGCCAAACGCTTTATTGCCATGCCCCAGGCAGTTTTGGGCGTAGCCTTTAGTTTTGGAATTCCCATGGCGTTTGCTGCTGTGCGGTCTGACGTTCCAATGGAGGCGTGGGCTCTTTTGCTGGGAAATTTGTTTTGGGTATTGGCTTACGATACCGAATACGCGATGGTTGACCGCGATGACGATCTGCGCATTGGCATTCAAACCTCGGCTATTACGCTGGGCCGCTTTGACGTCACTGCCATCATGCTTTTTTACGCTGTTTATTTAATCGTTTGGGCGGGGGTGCTTGCAAGGCAGACCCCCAATGCTTATTTTTTAGCTGGCATCTTTGTGGCCGCGGCCCAAGCGCTGTGGCACTTTTTTTTGATCCGCAGTCGCACTCGCGAAGGATGCTTTAAAGCCTTTCGACTCAACCATTGGCTTGGGCTAGCAGTTTTTGGCGGTGTTGCGTTAAGCCTTAGCGTTTAACTGTTCTCGCCCCAAGCGTTTTTTAAGCGCCAAAAATACGCGCTAACCGAATTCCAAAACCCTGAATCCAAGGCGCCACATAGCGCAGACGGGGCCGTCGAGCTTCGGATGCAGTAATAATTTTTGCCACGATTGAGCGCGTATCTCGTGCCTCTAAAAAAGCAAAGGTTCGCTTTTCCTTAACCTTCATGGCCTTGGCTTGTGCAAAAAAGTACGAAGACTCGTCCATCCACTCGTATTTGCGATCCGTCATGGATTGGTTAAATCCGGTGTGAATAGCCCCAGGCTCTATCACTGCGATTTGCACGTTTTTACCAAGCTGGTCCATCTCTGAGCGTAAACCTGCTGCTGCAGCTGAGAGTGCAAATTTAGTCATAGAGTACGGCATCAAAAACGGCATGGGCAATCGCCCAGCGATCGAGCTGATAAACAAAACCGTTCCGCTTTGGCGCGCAATCATGCCTTTGAGCGCCACTTGGGTGAGCTCCAAGGTCGCAAAAACATTCACCTCAAAGACCTTGCGAATGCGGTTGACGTCCACCTCAGCCAAGGAGCCTGACTCCCCCAGCCCCGCGTTGTTAATTAAGACATCGATAGGTCGCCCCAACAACAAATTTCGGTCAGCGGCGTCGGTGATATCCAACTTAAAAACTTCCATCGCCTGACTCCGCTGGGCGCACTCAGCTCGCAAAGCATCGGCTTGAGATGCGCTAAACGTCGTGGCAAGCACCGCGTGGCCCCGCTCTGCCAAGGCAAATGCCACATCGCGGCCAATGCCCGTGCCTGCTCCGGTGATAAGAATGGTTTTTTGCATAGTAGGTAGAAGCTTACTTCAGCTGGGAATTGAATCTCGCAAGCCCCTTGCAATGTACGAAAAAGCGTACGATAATATTTACAAAGGAGAAAATCATGTCCACCCTGACCGCCAGCGAGGCCCGCGCCAACCTCTACCGCTTGATTGACGAGACGGCACAGTCGCATCAGCCCATTCATATTGCAGGAAAGCGCAGCAGCGCGGTTTTGCTCTCGGCAGAAGACTGGCAGTCGATTCAAGAGACGCTATTCCTTTTATCAGTGCCGGGCATGCGCGAATCCATCAAAGCAGGGATGTCAGAGCCTTTAAACCAAAGCGCTACGGAGCTTGATTGGTGACGCCGTGGCAGCTTGTTTTTGCCAAACACGCACAAAAAGACGCCAAAAAACTCAACGAGGCCGGGTTGAAAAGCAAAGCGCAGGCACTTCTCGCCATACTCGGCGCTGACCCATTTCAAAATCCACCGTCCTACGAAAAGCTAGTTGGCGACCTGGCTGGAACCTATTCACGCCGCATCAATATTCAGCACCGTTTGGTTTACGAGGTATTTCCCCAGGAACACATCGTGCGTGTATTGCGCATGTGGTCGCATTACGAGTAAGTCCGCCCCGTAAAATCGCCACATGCTCCAAGTTAAACAAGAATTACTATCCGCACTCAGCCTTGCCCTTGATGGTTTATCGCCAGGCTCTGGCTTCAAAGCCGCCTTTGAATCTCCTAAGGTCGCAGCACACGGTGATTTTGCGATTACGGCTGCCATGCAGTTGGCTAAGCCGCTCAAGCTCAACCCCCGCCAACTTGGAGAGCAGTTGCGCGAGGCGCTGTTGGCCGCACCAGTCTTTCAGCAGTGGGTTCAAGACATTGAGATTGCAGGCCCCGGCTTTATCAATATCCGACTCAAGCCCGCCGCCAAACAACAAATCGTTCGCGAAGTTTTAGCGACTAAGGAATGTTTTGGCTACCAAAAAGAAAACGGCCAACGCTTGTTGGTGGAGTTCGTATCAGCCAACCCCACCGGCCCCTTACACGTTGGCCACGGCCGCCAAGCCGCTTTAGGTGACGCCATTTGTAATTTGTTTGCGACCCAAGGCTTTAATGTCTACCGCGAGTTTTATTACAACGACGCGGGCGTGCAAATTTTTACCTTGGCCAGCAGCACTCAGTTACGCGCCCAAGGATTCAAACCGGGCGACGACTGTTGGCCGGTAGACCCAGAAAACCCCGCGAGTAAAGCTTTTTATAACGGCGAATACATTGCAGACATCGCTACCGATTTTTTAGCGAAAAAAACCGTTCAATCCGACGACCGCAGTTTCACCGCCAGCGGCGATGTCGCTGATCTCGATAGCATTCGCCAATTTGCGGTGGCGTATTTGCGCCACGAGCAAGACTTGGATTTGAAAGCTTTCTCAGTTGCGTTTGACAACTACTACTTAGAGAGCAGCTTGTACACCAGCGGACGCGTAGAAGCCACGGTAAAAAAACTCCAAGATGCAGGAAAAACCTACGAACAAGACGGTGCGTTGTGGCTCAAGACGACCGAATACGGCGACGACAAAGACCGTGTCATGAAAAAAGGCGATGGGACCTTTACTTACTTTGTTCCTGATGTGGCGTACCACATTGCCAAATGGGAGCGTGGCTTTACGAAGGTTGTCAACATCCAAGGCACCGACCACCATGGCACCATCGCCCGCGTTCGCGCAGGCCTTCAAGCCGCTGGTGTGGGCATCCCTGTGGGCTATCCCGACTACGTTTTGCACACCATGGTGCGCGTTGTTCGCGGTGGCCAAGAAGTCAAAATTTCTAAGCGTGCAGGTAGCTACGTCACGCTGCGCGACTTGATCGAGTGGACCAGTGCTGACGCAGTTCGTTTCTTCTTACTTAGCCGCAAACCTGATACCGAATACACCTTTGATGTGGACTTGGCGGTTGCTAAAAACAATGACAACCCGGTGTTCTACGTTCAATACGCGCACGCCCGGATTTGCTCCGTCTTGAGCGCCTGGGGCGGCGAGAAAAGTCAATTGGAAGCGGTCGATTTAAGCGCACTTCAAAGCCCACAAGCGCAAGCGCTGATGTTGCTTTTGGCCAAGTACCCTGACATGCTGAGCGCTGCAGCTCTTGACTTCGCGCCCCACGATGTCACCTTCTATTTGCGTGAACTCGCCGCTAGTTACCACAGCTATTACGACGCTGAGCGTATATTGGTCGATGACGAAGCGGTCAAGTTAGCCCGACTTGCCTTGGTAGCGGCAACGGCACAGGTGTTGCACAATGGACTTGCGGTATTGGGCGTAAGCGCTCCGCAAAAAATGTAACTAGGGAATAAAACGATGCACAAACAACGCGGCGGCACGATTTTGGGATTTATTTTGGGCTTGGTTACCGGCTTGGCCGTTGCCTTGGGCGTGGCGGTGTACGTCACCAAAGTTCCCTTGCCTTTTTTAAGCAAAGGCCAAACCCGCAGCGCAGACCAAAATGAATCGGAAACCAAGAAAAACAAAGACTGGGATCCCAATGCGCTGATTGCCAACAAACCCGCAGCCAAAACGCCTGCTGAGCCAGAGCCTACCAACGCCGCTGAACCTGCCCCCAAAGCGCCTGCACCGGTTCCCGCTGAGACCCGCCCGGACACTAAACCCGCAGCCACCCCTGCCCCTACCCCAGAAGCTAAAGCCGCCGCAAGCGCAGACCCTATCGGCGCATTGGCAAAAGCCAAGACTGCCGCGCCAGAAGCACCTCAAATTACTTTTTACGTTCAAGTGGGGGCTTTTAGAACGCCTGACGACGCTGAACGCCATCGCGCAAAACTCGCTTTAAAAGGTGTGGACGCCAAAATTACGGAGCGCGAACTCTCCGGCCGTCCGGTGTACCGCGCCCGAGTGGGGCCATTTGACAAATTGGAAGACGCTGAAACCGCAAAAGAGAAAATGGACAAACTCGGAATTGAAACGGCTTTGGTCAAAGTCCAACGCTAAATTTTGAACCTATACGCATTTTTGGAGCTCACATGACTCTTCGCCGCCGCTCTTTCTCTCAGGCTGCCGCTGCGGTGGCAGCAACTGCCTTCTTCCCAAGCCTTGCCAACGCTCAACTCAAGGGCCCTGTTGCAGGAACCGACTACCAAGTCTTAGAAACCCGCGCGAGCGTTGAAGCTCCTGCTGGAAAAATCGAAGTGGTGGAGTTCTTTTGGTACAGCTGCCCCCATTGCAACTCTTTTGAACCCACGCTCAACCAATGGGTCAAAAAACTTCCCAAAGACGTTGCATTTAGACGCGTTCCTATCGCTTTCAACGACACCTTTGTACCCCAGCAGCGCCTGTACTACACGCTTGAAGCCATGGGCTTGCTTGACAAATTGCACGCCAAAGTTTTTGAAGCCATTCACGTGGAAAAACTCAAACTCGCAAGCGGCGAAGCCATTGTGGAGTGGGTCGGGAAAAACGGCGTTGATCAGGCCAAGTTTTTAGCGCAGTACAACGGCTTCGGTGTGGTCACCAAAGCGCAACGCGCCTCTCAGCTTCAAAACGCCTACAAAGTCGAAGGCGTCCCCGCCCTTGGCGTTGCCGGACGGTTTTATACCGATGGCAGCATGGCCAAAAGCATGGAACGTGCACTCCAAGTGGTTGAGGCATTAACCGCCGCAATTCGCGCCAAAGGGTAAATTCTTCGCGCAAAGGGCCCCGAGGGTAAAAAGCCCTCGCTACAATCGCAGCGATATGCTTAGCGCAAGTTTCGTGCCCTTATGAAAAAACTCCTGAATGCCTTGCTGTTTTGCTTGGCCTGTGCCGGCCTGGTGGGCACAGCATGGGGCGAAAAAGCCGACCGCAACAAGCCTTTGAATGTGGAGTCGGATGCCATGCGCTACGACGACCTTCAACAGGTCACCATTTTTACTGGACGCGTGTTGATGACCAAAGGCACGATTGTGATTCGTGGCGCACAAATTGATGTTCGCGAAGACCCTGAAGGCTACCAATACGGCCTGGTCACCGGCAGCGCCAAAGACCCCGCTTTTTTTCGACAAAAACGCGAGGCCATCGAAGAGTTTATTGAAGGCGAAGGCGACACCATCATTTATGACGGCAAAGCCGATACGGTGCGCTTTGTCACCAACGCGCGGATGCGCCGTTTGCGGGGCGCCACCTTGGCGGATGAGGTCACCGGCGCCAACATTCTTTATGAAAACCTGACCGATAAATTCTTCGTCGTTGGAACCGACGGCTCAAAAGCCAACGCACCCAAAGGCCGGGTTCGCGCCATGCTGACCCCCAAGCCCGATAAAACCGCCCCTGCGCCCGCAGCAACTGGCGGTCAGTCTTTGCGCCTCACGCCGCAACTTGAAAGCAAGCCGCAGTGAGGCATGGTGACAACCTGACACCG
>Ga0247844_1004463_pt1 | contig 18984 bp, 10 predicted proteins | sample LaCtaG_FD_192421 | JGI IMG/M metagenome (GOLD analysis project Ga0247844, IMG submission 192421) | Freshwater microbial communities from meromictic Lake La Cruz, Castile-La Mancha, Spain - LaCruzMarch201714.5m_1 | ecosystem: Environmental > Aquatic > Freshwater > Lake | place: Spain: Castile-La... | reverse complement strand
TGGCATCGCTACGGTTGGAAACGACGAATAGGGCTGGGTGTTGCCGCTGCTTGACGACTGGTTCATCCGCACTCCGGTTACCGTGCCTGGAGAATTGCCATTGCCCGTGTTGGCCAGATTCCAGTTGACAGTAACCGTGCCGCCTGCGGCAACGCTGCTCTTGTTTAGCGTGATGTTCTGTGGCACGAGATTGGGCAGTTGCGTCACGGCGGTCACCGTGAATGCAACTGAACGTTGATAGTCATCGGTGTAGTCGGACTGGGTAATCGCGCCGCTCGTCACGTTGTCGGCGATGATCCAGAAATAATACGTTCCCGCAGCCGTGCCCGACGGGACGGTGATCGTGGTGGTTTGTGGGGTCGAGGAGTTCGCGTTGACCGCTGGCATCGCTACGGTTGGAAACGACGAATAGGGCTGGGTGTTGCCGCTGCTTGACGACTGGTTCATCCGCACTCCGGTTACCGTGCCTGGAGAATTGCCGCTGCCGGTGTTGGCCAGGTTCCAGTTGACGGTCAGCGTGCTTCCGGCTGTCACGGTGCTCTTGTTTAACGTGATATTCTGTGGCACGAGGTCGGGCAGTTGTGCGGTCACCTTTTGAAGCCAAACCTCTGATCCTGTTCCTTCCGCAGACCATCCGTCGTAGTAGCTTGTACTATCCCAGTTAACTTTCCACCAAGTATAGCCATTCGCTGAGGTGGGGCCACTGGAAATCGTCCCCAGCTGTCCAAAAGGTGCAGCAGGCGGTCTCTCAACACCGGACGTTGAAGCTGTCTCCCGGATTTTTACGCCAATTGAAGAAACTACTTTTACTCGATCACCATTTACAAGTGCCAAGACAGACTGAGGGAATGCACAGATTGCCAACGCAATGATGAACGTCCTGATCGAAAACAGCCTTCTGGCAAAACTGGTAACCCTACAAGGGATTTGAAGTAAGGAACCGCGAACAGTTGGGACATTCATGATTTAGAGGGTGTATTAAAAACCGTGTAGAGGAATTTTCAAGTCTCCCAGAGACAATCACATTTAGCGTCAGCAGGTCGAGGCTAATGGATAGGATGCTCAACAAATGCGTGGTCTGTAGCAGAATATGCGAAGCCATGGCTTGAAATATCAGAGAGCCAGTGATACGCGAACGGCGGAAGTTGACGCAATACTGTTGTGGCTAATTTCTAGAATTCTTCAATACGCCTTCTGTATATCCTAAGTTTCTTTTGGGTGAAAACCAAAAACAATCCCGGAGTGGCATCCGCCCCTCTCGTAAGCCACCATTTTCCTGAGATATCTGTAAATCCAATTTCGGTCGAACTTCCTTTGTTCCGGAATATTCCATTTCCGGCGTTTTGTGGCGATAGTGTGAAATCCCACAGAACTCTTCGCCAGATTCCAGTGGTCTTGGCGTCAAATTTTTTCACCCAAAATTAGCTTGCCATCAGTTCGTCATAAAGTCCATCTTTTGTTATCCGTTAGGTAATTCTGTTCGGGTTAACTTGGCTTCCCCGATTAAACCTACGTCATAAATGGATTAATAAATACAAATCGTCATGTCCAAAAAACTAAAATTGTGTGTTAGTATATTTGTTCTAATGTCAGCAGGAATTTTTTCCAGCTCCTGCAATGTGATGTCAACTGATTCCGTTGCATTTTCCCAGAAAGCCGGTAGCAGTGTAAAGAAGGGGATGACCAAGGCGCAGGTGCGCAATATACTTGGAAACCCAGCACGGGTAACGATGATGAACTCGCAAGAGATTTGGAATTACACCAAAACTGATGTTTTAAGAGAACTTGCACCTCTAGGGCTCGCTGGTCAGCAGCGTAGTAGCGTAATAGTAACATTCAGTACACAGGGGCGAGTGACTAATGTGAATACTGTTGGAACATCCCTACCACCCGGATCGCTTTTTCTGAGGTGAGCTAGATTTCTGGACCATCCACTGCAAGAATAAGCACCAGATAAAACAGAAACCACGTAAGCGTTATACACCCGAGTTCAAGGCCCAGGCTATTGAGTTACTCGGCACCGGCAAGCCGGTTCCTCAGATCGCGGAGGAACTTTGCATCAGCAGCGGTCTTCTTTACCGATGGAAGCAGGACTCGCATGGCACGCAGCGGACGAGCTGCGTGCCATGCGTCGCGAACTAGCCCAGCTCAGGCAGGAGAATGACATTTTTAAAAAGGCCGCGATTATACTCGGCACCAGCCCCCAACCCAGCTCCGGGAAATGATCATAGATATCACGGGTGTCCGGTTGAAACGAGGGCGTTTTTCATCAACTTGTCAGCATGAATCCGCACTCCGATCGTATGACTACCGACGACTGGTCGGACGTTCCAATCGGATTGAAACCTGACGGAAGTCTGATTCTCTCAATTTCCGAGCTACCTGCCCTGCCCGTCCCTTCGCGGGTTGTCATTGGAACGGAATTCTTTGAAATCGACGGCTGGGTGATCGCATACGCCGATATGAAAAAGGGGACGCTTTATTGGTTCGGTGAAAGGTTGCAGGAGTGGCGGATTACCGAGCGATCCCAAGCCAACCGGGATTGGCTCATTGCGATCACTGAAACACTTCATGAAGCCATGATGGCTAATTTGTGAAATCCGGATTCACCTATGGATTTGTGCGTCCAAGTATGTCCAAACTTCCACCCGAGTTCCATGATTGACAGCGAATCACAACCCGAAACCCTCATGCCGTCACGCCAGTTGCGCGAAGCTTTGATCTGGAAGCTGGTCTCCGAGCTTCATCGCAGACACCCCGAAAGGTTCACGGTCATTGAGACGCACCCTGGCGGCGGGCAATACGACTGTCTTAGCCTCTGGCAGGGTAACCAGACAATCGTGGATCTCAATCTCGTCGGCGGTTTTTATTCGGAGCAACGCAGCATCCCGTGGAACGAGCTTTGGCCAATTTGTGTTTCCGATGACCGTCAAATCAGAAACAATAGTCAGGGCTTGTCACGTTGCCATACTCAATTGCCTCAAGCGCTCCTCAACGACTGCCTCACGTTGATCATCCGGAATGATTTGTGAAAGACTGTCCATGAAGCGCTTATCTCCTAGAAGCTGACGGCATGATTGCGAGATGAAGCCTCGCACATCGTGTGCGCAGAATTGGATTTCATCCAGGATCTCGACGCGCCCATCGATGACAGCGACGATGTCCTCAATGTCCTTGCTAGAAACGTAATCACCCTTGCCGCGGCTGTAAAACGCTTCGAGCTTGGTGGCAACGAAACACGGTGCTGAGGCACGCCACGCGAATTTTTCGTTAGTTACTTCAATATGTTCCGCTTCCTCCACCAAGAATGGGAACCAGCGGTTGGATTGCATTAACTCCAACGGCAGGTGCGGAAGAAAATCGACTCGAATGCCTTTCCATTGCCATGCGACGATTACCGCTCGGTCCTGCGAACTTTGGGTAAATCCAATTCTTCGCAACACTTCCTCCATCCCAACGAACTCTCCATAGTTGGCGATCTCCAGCACGAGATCGACGTCCTTCGTTCGGGACGGCGGGGGAGCGGCGGGGTCTGTAAGCAGCATTCCTACGATCCCTCCGCCCGTGAAAACCGGGTCCCATTTCGTTCGCCTTAAAGCTTCTTCATCAGCGCCAAACAGGCTCCCCGGAAACGAGGTTGATCGTGGTGCGAGCGCCCGTGGCAAGATATCGGCAAGCTCCGCGATAATCTCACGACTCTGTTTGTCGGTTAGGAAGTCCATCACGCGAGTCGGTTGTGAATGAGTGCTCCGGCGAGTGCTGCTTCACGCCCGGTCTTCAATCTCAAAATATCAAGAAGGGCCAGCCATTCGTGCAAAACGGGATCGTCTTTGCACGCTTCAACAGCCCGTGGATAAAGTGGATCGACCGCCTCCCCCCGCAAAGTTCCCTCGGGGTGGGGCCAAACCAGCGGGACAGCAGGCTCAGATACGTCGAGAAGTCGCGAAACCGATTCCAAACTGGAGCCGGTAGCTACCCCTCGTGTCATGGGGCCTCGTTTGGCGGGCCAGATGAATTTCACCCCGTGAACCAGGAATTCCTCCATCGCTACGGCCACCGGCATAGGCATCGTGCGCGTGGTGCCGGATGGTTTCCTCAGGAGGCCAACCTCAAGACATCGGACCACCGCCGCATGGACCTCCGAGGAACTCAGTCTTAGCGCCGACGCCAAGCTGGCGTAAGTGGGCACAGGACCGTCGCCTCTGCTCTGCAGAAGCTTGATTGAAACAACTATATCTTGGGGCTTGAGCATTTCCTGAAAGCCCATTACTATATTCGCGATTCACGAATGTCGAACGTAAATTTACTTTCCAATCCCTTGCCACCGGAGCCTTGGCTCCGGCTCTGGCTTCCTGCGGACAAATGGGATCAGAACCGAAATCTGGACGATGATTTTTTGTCGGATACCGGCGCGCCTGACGGATTCGAACATGCGTTTGCAGACCCTCCGCCCGGCATGGGTCTGCTGAGGAGCTTTGCCTCCAAGCCTTTTCTCCTCCTATTGGGCCGCCCTGGATCAGGAAAAAGCCGGGAATTGCGATTCGCGGAGACGGAAGGCTGGCTAGGCCAGTCCTCCATTTTGGTTGAAGCCAAGGAGATCGGTATGACCGATCCAAGTATTTACCTCCCAGCGATCCTACCCTCTGCTGTAGTGCCGACACACATCATCATCGACGGCTTGGACGAGGTGCTGCTGCAGAATCCAAATTTCGTCGCTCAGTTGAAAGCTTGGTTCCGTCGCCACCTTGATCCACAGGGTCGGCCTATACACCGACTCGCCATCTCCTGCCGTTGGGCGGATTGGCCTCAGGCGCAGGTCGAAGAACTCGCATCCCTGTGGGCACCGAATGAATTCGAGCGTTTGGTCCTCTGTCCGCTGCGGCGCAGCGATGTGGTGAATACGTTGCAACGAAGGTTTGGCGATAAGGCGGATGCGTTCTGGAAGCAAATGCACAACCTGCATCTTCGCCATGTGGCTTGTTGGCCTCAGGGGCTTCTCGGACTGATGGATCAGTTCGAAGATTCGGGCTTTAAAAAACTCGCTTCGTCACACGCGGATATCATTCACGATCAAGTCGTGCGTCATTGCCGGCTTGCTGATTCACCCGATGACACACTTCGGTGGCAGCAATCCGCGGACGGTGTCGAGTGGAGGCAGCGGGTAGCGGGACGAGTCGCCGCAGCGATGATCTGGTCTGGAAAAGCGCAGCTTGATTTCACTGGGAATGCCGGCGGCCCCCATCACGAGGCTCTAACGCCTGCGGATCTCGCCACCTCCGAAGAACTCTGGGAGGGCCGCCGAGTGACGGTAAAGCTCACGGATTTGGATGGACTGGTTCACCGATCGAGCCTCATGAAGCGGCTGCCCCTTCAGAACCGATGGGTATTTCAAAGCCAAGTCCATCAGGAGTGGCTCGCCGCAAGCTGGCTCAGCGCCCAGAAGCTCGATACCACGCGCTTGCAACAGATCTTCGGAACCGTGGTGGACGGCAGGTGGACGATTTTCCCAGTCTTGAAAGCGACAGCCGCATGGCTTGCGCGGTTTGATCGGGACTTTCGTGAACTCGTGCTCCGGAACGACCCCTTGGTTCTCCTCCGCATGGACGGTGCCAGCCTGCCGGAACACGAACGCAAGGAAGTCGTGGAGGCTCTTCTTGAGGCAACCCACGCGATACGCGTCGTTGATTCTGGGATTCTCCAGGCTCACCTGCCGTCATTGAAATATTCTGGACTGGCGGAACAGTTGACTCGCTGGCTAACAGACGAAAACACATGCGACCCCGCCAAAGAACTCGCCATCGAGATTGCCGAGAAAACCGAACTCACGGCACTCGCCGACCTGTTATGGGACCTCTTTCCCAAAACGGTTGGGCGGCTGCAGGTTGAGATAGCAGGTGCGCTTTCCCGCCTCGCACGCGAGGGTTTCGACGAAAAATGGAGGGCTGTCCTGCAAGGTGACATCCCTCTCGATCAACGTGGCAAACTCGTTGGGGCAGCCCTTGACGTCATGATCATCAAATCCCGAAAAATTCCGGTTCGTGACATCTTAAAATGGGTCATTCCAGAACGCCACTTTCAAGAAAATGTCTGGGATCTCTATCAATTCAACGTCCGGAGCGTGCATGAACGATTGACTGTGGAGGACCTGCCCGCAGTGTTCGCCAAGTTAGCTGAGTATCCGACCTCGATTCACGCCTCGCTCTCCAGGGCTGGCGACTTCAATGATGCCGCAGTTCTCTTGGCGATCCAGGAATCCCATCGCCCCGAGGTGAGGGATGCCCTGGTCAATTATTGGCATGCTTGCCTTCGTCATCACGTCCCTCCGCATCACCATTACAATCAGGCGTGGAAACCCGAAGCGCTTGGCTTGGAGGACGACAACAAACGCCGGGAGATTATTTTGGCCCTGATCAACCATCCTGCTTTAGAAGCACATACCGAGCGCAAGTGGATTTCGACCGGTGAATTCCTGCTTCTGGAACACGACTTCGATTGGTGCCTGGATCAAATTCTTGCTGCTGACCCCGCGGACGAGTGGCGCTTTTCCCTCGTCGTCGCTTCCTTCATTTGGCGGATCGATCTATCAGGGTCTTCGGCCGAGAAGTTGACTGAAGCATGGACCAAGAGTCCAACTCTACGCGAAATGCTACCCGCCACAAATCCGGGCGAGAGCATCATAGCTGCGATCAATCGCGTCGCCGGCGAACAGCAGGCAAAACGGGAACAGAAGGGACAGTCATGGGCGAAAAAACAGGCAAAGCAGGACCAAAAGTTTCAAGAGGATTTGAAGCGCTATACACAGCAGTGCCGTGATGGTCATGAGCGTGGCGAGATCGTATGGCCCGGCGTCGAGCGCATCCTCGGCGCACGGCACTCCGGATCCGGCTCACGAGCCGTAAGTTTCGTTCCAATCTCTCAAATCGGCGCTGACGAGTCGTGGATGGTCGAGGCTGCGGCACGATATCTCACCGATTGTGTGCTTCAGGAGAACCGAGAGGACGAGCAAGGACTCTACGGACTCTTGGCCCTTTCCGCATGTCCTGGTGAGCTGGATTACGATAGTGCTGTCCGCCGCAGTATCGAACAGCTCTGGCTTCCCTTGTTGATCCAACAGCTCAGCGGCAATGGTTTGGGCACCCCTCCCAACGGAATCAGCATTGAACGATTCTCCAAGTTGTTTCCCGAGGCATTCACCACTGCATTCGGCGGCTTTTGCCTCAAGCGTTACCAGAGCCAGGGTTCACTGTTGGAGCTCCACTCGTTCAAGGATTGCTGGCTTCCTGCCATGACAGAGCAACTGCAGACGATCCTAAGCGAAGGGGAACTCAATCCCGAAGGCTTCTTCAATGGACTACGTTACCTCGCCGATAAAAGCGAGGATGCCGCTATCACGGTGGCGTTGCTTCAACTTGAAAAACTTAACGAAGAATCTCCACGTCCTGTAAAAACGGCGGTAGTCGGCGCAGCCGCAACACTGGTCAGCGGTCGTCTTGCTTCCGAGGTCGCTCCTTATCTATCAGATCCAGAACTGGTGTCGGATTTCATCCGTGCTGCCGCGCACCGACTCGACTGGCATGACAGTGGAATTGATTTTTCCAGATGGCCGGATCTGGCGCTCAAAACTCTCGCCGATGCATGCTGGCGCGCCTTGCCGCGGCTGGATCATTTCCGCTCCCGTGGATCTGATTTTGGCTTTGTCACCGACGAAGACCAAGCTCTGGAGTTGCGCGATCATATCTCCAGTGCCGCCAGAAGCAGAGGGATTGAAGTGTCCATCCCGGATGTTCACCATGACGACAGCGAGGAAGAAGCCAGACAACGTTCACGAGCGGTTGACTGGCATCACCATGCCGCCATGCAAGCACGGGCTGGCAATGCGTGGGCGCACCTGCCAGTTGCGACTTTTTTCGAGATCACGAGCAAACCCAATGCCCGACTTGCCAGAAATCAAGACGAACTTCTCTCAGCCGTCGTCGAATGCCTGCAAGCTTGGGAAATTGCTATCAAAGCGGGAGCTTGGACTCACCTATGGGACATCAAGAGTCCATCCTCGCGGACGGAGAAGCATATCGCCAAGGAGATGCGTGACTGGCTGAATGAGCATCTCGACGTCATGGTCGAACGTGAAATCGAATTGCATTCAGAGGATCGCACGGACGTAGTGGCTCAAACGCTGCCCTCGGATTCTTCTGCCCCGAAGCTCACTGTGGTCATCGAATTGAAAAAACACCGGGCTAGCAACGCGAGGGAACGCAAGACAGCGATGAAATCCCAGTTGATGGATCGTTACCTTCGCGAGAAGGCTCATGAGGGCTGGACTCACGGTCTTTACGTGATCGCATGGACACCCGCGCCCGGATCGAGGGATGACAGCTCGGAAGTTATAGCAAGCACTCAGCTCGCCTTGGAGCAGCAAGCTGCCAAACTATCCGCGCATCCTTTCAAGATCCAGTCGATGGTGATCGACGCCCGGTTTCAAGCGAAGAGCTGAAGCGCCATGCGTTGAATCGCAAGATTCAAGGGCTGACAGCAAGGCGCATAAAGCACTTGGGTCCATCATTCGAGAACCACGCCGTGCGGTACGTGGTCGGGCCTTGCGATTATTAGATCCCGCAGCAGGTAGGGATATTTGCGGTGGCCATCCTCGTGACCAATATTCCTGTGGAGAAGTGCTCCGCCGACGAATTGATTCGGCTTTACCGCCAACGCTGGGACATCGAAATCCATTTCCGCGCCTGGAAGCAATCGCTGCACATGCACAAGGCACTTCACGGCATCACCAACCGCATTCACCTTCATGCATTGATCCTCGCCGCGATGATCTTTTCAGCCATGGCGGTCCGGATCAACGGACTCATCGTGACGCAGCAGCCACGACTCCAAACAAGCATCGAGAAACTCTTCGGTTGGTTATCAATCCGGCTGAGGATGCTCCGAACCCTCTGGTCGGAACTGTCATTTGATCCGAGACAGCTCCAACGTTGCAAACGAAAGCGAAAGTCCCTCAAACACCAAGGCTATCGATTCCGCCCCTTAAATTGACGCCAATGGAGAAATGGTCTAAACCGCAAATCCATCTGATCTCCGAAAAAACCAACAGTCGCGACATTCATAATTCGAGGGGATGAAACTTCTGTGAAAAATCCAGATGGATCTTTTATAAACTCTATATATGTAGAGTAGATCTCGCCTATCAGCCGTCGAGCCTTCTTCATGCAAGAGCAAGAAACGGGCAGTGTTACACAATCCACGCGGACTCCGGCTCACCTCGATTATACCAAGGCATGATGTCACTCGAGCATTTCTCAAGTTTCCTGACGAAACTTGATCAATCATGGTAAGAAGCGGCCCAATCCGGGAGGTTGTCCGCCGAGGCCTTGATCGCCTCCACCACCTTGCCTGTCTCCGTCTCCATGAGTTCCACGGTCGCCGGACCATGCAGGGCACGGCTTTTTACCACGAAGTGTTTGCCGTCCTTGAGGAAATCCCACTCATCGACGAATCCCATCACGGACTCCACGCGGCAGATGATTTTGCCCTTACGACACATCACTAAAGTATGGTTCGGGCGGATGTTGTAGGAGGCTGACTGTGCCGGGCGTTCCGGTTCGAAGATTGTCCAGCCCACGGTCCCGTCTGCAGCCACGCGTGGTTGTCCGCAGGAACCTTTTGTTGTCCACCGGTCCTTTGTTTCGTCGGAATAATGCACCTCGATGTTGCCCACGAGTTCGCTGTTCCATTTTACGGCGTTCACCACGCTGGCTTTGACTGGAAGTTTTACTTTTTCTGCACCGGACTGATTCTCGGCGTGCATGGAGTCGATCTGGCGAACGCGATGAAGTACCACACCAACCTTGCCTTGTGAATCATCCGTCTTGAGAATTGATAGCACCTTCCCATCAGGGGATATCCGCACACGCCTTTTTTCTATATATTCCTCCCCTTCGGCTGAAACTGAAAGTTCCACCAGAACCTCATTTTCGTTGTAGAGTCGGACCGTTTTGACGTTCCCAAGGCTTTCATGCCCCAGCCACTGATTGGCACTGATCTTTGTGGGAGCTTCTTCGCCAGAGCCTGGTGGATGAATACCACTTCGGTTGGGTGTCCAAATCCCATGGAATTTCTCCGGAATTACGTTAGTGTCTGACAGTTGGCCTGTGCCCGCTTGTTGTTTTGGGACATCCCGTGCCGCCCCAAGCAGCTTCACATTCGCCTTCTCGATATCGGTGAAATCCACTTCTTCGATGTGATCGAAATCCACGCCTGTCAGAGGCCGATACCAATTGAACTTCTCAAAGGTTTTCCTGACGTCTTGCTTCCCGAATGTGCCGCCATGCCTAGCGAACATCTCGTTGATCGCGTAACGCATGTCCTCACTCGTCATTTTTCTGATATCTGCGGCATTCAGCAGCCTTTGCCGGGTTTGTGGAAACTTTTCTCCAGGCAGGGTGACGGCGTTGTCAGCAAAACGCTGTCTCTCACGCGGAACCACTGGTATGGACGGAGGTTCATTCTGTTCTACTCCCTCTTCCACGATGTTCTCGTCTAACTTGGTAGATTGAAGAAGCACAGCACTATCCGAGATTTTCAAACTGACAAACGTCTCCAATGTTGATTTTTCTCCCCTAGAAATCGACCCTCCCCTGAAGGCAACCATCACCTTCGCCATGAGAGCATCACGATCCTCCCACTTCTCTGCGATACCCCAGTCCTTGATATCTTCGACATCCGCACCCCATTTGCGTTGAGCTTCTGCCTGTAAGGAGCTGATGCAACGGGACTCCATCTTGCGCCAGAGATCATTATCCGGTGCTTTGAGCACTTTGGCTTTCTGTAGATCCACGATCCATAGGTAGTCCCCGCTATTGCCCCGGCGCTCGTTGATCGCCACGTAATTTCCGCCCGGACTCCACATCACTCCCAACAGAAATCCCGAGCAGGATTCCTCGATGATTGTCTTTCCGTCTTTCTTGATCATTAAAACACGCGAGTTGGCGGAATACTCAATGATCTCAGCCGAATAACTGCCGTCAGGCGACACGCTGAACGGGGAATTCTTGGACGATTTTTCCAGTACAGGCGGAAGAGTCTCATTTATTGATGCATTCGGGACGGCTTTCGCAGCAACGGACCCGGATGTCCATTTTTGTTCAACCCGTTGGCTGTTGCCTGTGAAGTGGAAGACTGCGTAAATAGTGATCACAAGGACAGCGATGACTCCAATAACCAGCGGAATAGGGGACTTTTGACGCGTGGGATCTGGATCCAACTCATTCTCTTTTTTCAATGGATCCGTTACCGCAGGAGATGGATTTTGGGCGGACGAATTACCCTTTACAACTCCTGTGTCTACAACCGGTACGGATGATGTTTCACTTGGTGAGGGCAGTTCAGTAGGGTAAAGCTGAGTTCCGTGGCTCACTGGCCTGCTAGGATCCTCAGTGAACAGCACACTCCGAGGGTTGTTTTCCAACAAGTCGGACGTAGTCGAAGGGGGAATCAATCCGACAGGCGCAGCAGTCTGTGCGGGAAGATTTCGTGCTTGGTCCCAGTCAACCAGATGCCCTTGGAGATACTGAAGGATATAATTCTGGCCCCTCTTGATCATTGAGCTTCCGATGAAGGAAAACACGACTCCCACAACGCAAAGACATAGGCCTAAAAAATACAATAATAGTTTTAAGATGAGGCTGAACGGCCCATGCTCGACTTTCAATGTGAGCTCGGTTCCAGTGTCACATGGAATAAAAATCATTCGAAAACGGTAGATGCACTGGTTTTTTGACCTGAAATACCCGAGTTTTCCAAGTAGTGAACCGTCAGATTGGTCACTCCACTTTATATAGCGGGCCGCACTTCCAAGTGTGAAAATTCCCGATTGTTTAAAATAAGGAACGAGATCTCCAGAGAGAACGGCCGCTTTCACTTGATCAGGCGGCGAAGCCAATTTTACAATGCGAAAGGGCAAACTCATGCTGGTTGAGGTGTTAGACTACTATTCCATCAAATGTTACTGCTGCATTACAGGATAATTCGCTTCCCGTCAACCTCTTCACCGTCGTCCGGGGTTTCCGCTGCCGTGCCTTTGCGACCCGCAGCACGTTTCTTCGCCTGTTTGCGGGCGGGCGTCCGCGTGGCCGGTTCCGCAGCCTCGAACCTCACTGCATCCACCTCTTGGACGGTCATTTCCAGCGCTCGGCACTGTTCTTCGAGGAAGCCTTGGAAGTAGTCGCCGAGGCCCATGCCGTAGTTGGGATCGAAGGTGTTGTGCCATTGTTTGAGCCAGGGGAGTAGATCTGCTAGGGCGGCGAGCAGGGGCTTGAGCTTGGCGGGCGGCCAGCCGTGGGCGTCTTTGGCATCGAGGAAATACTCGGCGAGCGCTTTGGCCTGATCGAGGTGGTCCCAGCCGGCCCAGGCGATCACCTGCGAGGTGTCGCCATCGCGCTCGGCTCCGGGGTAGGAAATCCAGCGCTCCTTCGGCACGTCGAGCTTGCCGCGCAGTTTCCAGTAGCTGGCTTTCTTAAAATCCGGGCTGCCATACTTCGGCGGCACCGCGATCTCGCCGATCTTTTCCAACTGCGCCTTGCGAATGAGCTTCTTCAATTCCTCTTCCGACTTTCGACCTTCGACATTCAGACCTTTGACTTCTTCTTCCACCGCGTCTTCCGCCCTTTGCAGCCTCCACGTCTCCTCCCAATCCTCGCGCTTGCGCAGGCCGCTGTCCTTGTAGCGGTCCCGCGGCAGGGCGGGCACGGACTCGGCCTCGACCAAGCGCTGGACCAGCGCGGACACGGAAAACCCGCTGTGCCCTTCCGAACATTCGGCCACTTCGAGGAAAAGCGGATCCGCCTGAACGACCTCGGCCAATTGTCGGGCGCTCACGAGATGCGGACGGCTGGCGGCGATGAAACCGTGCGCGGAGGGGTCGAAAGAAGAAGTGATAGGGGATAGGGGATTGGAGATTGGGGATGAAGAGCTTTCGGGCGTTTTTGTGCCGACTTCTGACTCCTGACCCCTGACTTCCGATTCCTGACTCCCGACCTCTGGCTTCATGCGCTCGCTGCCGTGGAAATAGGTCTCTAACCGCAGCAGCAACCACTCGGTGGCGGCGCGTTGGAATTGAGAATCCCAGCTCTCCGTGTTCCAACGGCGTTTGTATTCGGGCTGCTCGATGAGGCGGATGTTGGAATCGCTCTCGATTCGACGGATGCGTCGCTCGACCCGTTCCCGATACGCGGCCGGCCAATGCGCGGGGATTTCGGTGATGGGCGTGGAATTGTGACGGGTAAACCAGGTTGTCTGCAACTCGCCCGCCACCATGCGCCGCGCCAATACGATCTCGAAGGCGCGTTCGCCAAGCTGGATGCCATCGGGCGGAATCGCGTCCATCGCCTCGCCTTCGGGCAGGCTAACGGCGTCGCTCGCTTCGATGAGATCATAGGCTTCGTAAATCTGCCAATCCAGTTCTTCCTGCCAGGCGATGAGCTTGCGGCGGTGACTGGCGCAAATTGATCGAGAACCTTCCAGAATTTTGCGAAGCGTCAATTCACTTGATTCGTTCAAACACCTAAATGTGCCAGATGGAACATTTCCTTGGATGATCGAGCTGCTTATAACCAGTGCGTCCGAAAGCTGCTTTGGCAAAACCTCTGGTAGTGGGAGTTGCCTAATTTTGGTTCCGTCGTAGGCAAATCTATTCTCCCACGCCTCCGGTTGAATCCCGCGACCAATCCCACTCCCTCCCTTTGGGAAACATACCTGCCTGAGCAAAAATCCGGCACTTGATGAACTCAGAAAAGCACAGAGCAAACCATAGCTCTGGATTGATTGGCTTGGCTTTAGGGTGATAATTTGAGCGGTAAGGTTGTAAGCTGTCTGGGTATTACCTATCGCGAAATGGTTGTGCGTCGCAATGTTTGCATAAGTTATAATTGCTGGGCTGTTTAGTCGGTGAATGGCAATCTGATGCCACTCCCACCAAGGCTTCCCGGCATCGAAATAGGTCTCTTTTCCGAAAGTAGTTCGACAACCAAGAACAGTTCTGCAAGGCCACATCCAGCGAAGCAGCCCAGGAAAAGCTTTTATGTTTACAGTTTGTCCATCGGAATACGGTAATAGGGTTTCCTCACCAGAAGATACAATCCAGTCTCGGACGTTTTCGCCTGCCACTATTGTCCGGTAAACATTGGTTTCAACCTGTTGTCTACGAAATGCCCCTGAAGAAGCGAGCAGCACTTCTTCTCCATTTGGGATTCCGAAGAAGCCTATCGCATCAATCATGGATCCGACTTCTGACTCGCAACTGTCTGTCATGGCTTCTCGCATTTCGGCAGCCCCACCGCCACCGATACTCCACGGATGTTTTATAAAGTTAGTTCGCGGGGAATCCCCCGAACTAACCCATTGGCTTGTCGTACCTGGTTCATCTATTTGATGACAAATAGCCTGCCAGACAATCCCCTCTTCAGGATTAATTGGTTTTTCTGGTTCACATTTTATTCCAAGGACAGTCCGAATATTTCCCCCAACAGAAGGTTGATTTCTTCCAAAGAGAATGACGGTGGGCGTTCCGTGGCCGGGGATGTAAGCACCCGCAGTGTCAATAATGTGAGTGAGGTCCCAGCGAGGGAGATATTCTTCGATTAAAATTTTACCAAACTCTCGCTTCATGAATGAATTTGCCGTAATCTGGCCGGTAAATCCAGCAGGCTCATTAGGAGTCGCATCACCTCTGACCGCAAGGTCGAAGAAGCGCTCCATAAAGGGCACCGAAAGAGAATACTTTCGATGGCATGAAAGATAGCGATCACGATACAGCTTACTAACCGACCCGTCCTTTACGGTGATGTAGGGCGGATTTCCCACGACCGCATGGTATTGCTGCCCGAGGATTCGGTGCAACGACTCGGTGTCTTCCACCTCGTAGTGGTGCTTGAGCTCATCGCGGAAGATTTCCTCATCGGTTTCGAAGAGAGACTGACGGCGGCTTTCCCCTTCGGACTCCCGGAAGCGGCGTCCATGAAGCAGGGAATCGCCGGAGGCGAGGTGGATGGAGAAGTCCGGGGCGTTTTTGAGCTTGGTGATGCCGCAGACCTGGAGGGCGGCGAGCAAGAGGCGGAAGCGGGCGATGGCGACGGCGTAGGGGTTGAGATCGACGCCGTGGATGGCGTTGAGCGCGTTCTGGGCGAGCACCCGCGGGTTTTCGCCGGGGTTTTCCCGCTGCCACAGCCGGAACATCCGGAAAAACCCGCCGAGCAGAAAGTGACCGGACCCGCATGTCGGGTCGATCATCCGCACGACCTGATAGCCGAAGGTGTCGATGGCCGGGCCGAGCGTGCGGTCGAGAATGAATTCCTCGATGAACTCCGGCGTCTGGAGCAGCGCATACTTCTTCCGCGCCGCCTCCGACAGATCCTGATAGAGGTCGCCGAGGAAGCGGGTGGGGTCGGAAGAGGATCGGAGATCGTGGATCGTGGATGGTGGATGGGAAGAGTCAGAGGCGGATTCATTGGCGGAGCTTGTGCCTCGCGCTTCGCGGGACGACAGGAGTGTCGTCCCTCCGTCCGTGAAATCGTGGACCAGCAGGCCCGAGTCCGGATCCGTCCTGCGCCAGAAGTCCAGCAGCGCCGCCGCCGCATCGCCCGACGGCCCGCACTGCCACAGCGGATTGTGGCGGCGGTCGAAGAACTCGCGCATGGCAGGCAGCGTCCCCGTTTCCGTGAACACCCCTTCCAGGTATTCCCGCTCCGTCAGCGTCGGGTGCTTTTGGAAGAACAGCTCATGCTCGTCGCGCGCCCGCAGCCCCAGGGCACCCGGCCCCGCCAGCTTCGGCACCTCCACCAACCCGTTGTCCTCCAAAAACCGCACGAACACACAAGCCAGCACCCAAGCCACCGCCACCTGCGTGAGCTGCTCATCGAGCCACGCGCCATAAGTCATGGCAGTCCGCTTCCCCGCCTTCGCCGCCTCATACTGCGCCCGCAGCGGCGCGTCGATCTCCGGCAAGTCCTTGCAGCGCTGCCGCAGGTCGTTTTCGAGCAAAGTGAACTGCTTCTTGAGGTCGGTGAGGAGTTTTTTGGACTGGATCATGTAGGGATAAAAGCTGAAAACTGAAACGCTGAAATACTGAAATGAAGAGAAGAGATTGAACCGTCAAGGTGGTGGGGACGCCAAGGGATCAGTTGGTTTTGTTGCGGGTCAGGGAAGATGTGAGATGAGGTTTTCGGTGATCCACGCGTGGGCTTGGGCGGGGTTGTATTGGATGCCGGGACGGAGAAGTGGTGGCGTATCGGAGAGAAAGCCGGGATGCTTCATTTTTTCAGATAGATTCTTGATGAAGTTACCCGCGGAGACCGGGTGGTTTTCCGCATCCATGTATTGGGCAAAAATCCCGGCCACCATCGGCGCATCCAACACGCCAGCTTGATGGGCCTGCCAGAGATCGAACAGGTCACGCCCCTTGCGGCGTTGGTAAAGCGCCCGCAGTTTGGTGCCTAACAACTCAGAAGTGGAGTAGATGGGCAACGTGGAGGAGCCTTCGAACCAACGTGATTGGACGGAGAACTCCGTCTGTTGTGGCGGCATGAGACAAAGATGCTCACGGGTGTTGATCTCGATCTTCAGGCGGAGGCGGACAACAGGCGGCAACTCGGAATCGAGGCGATAAGTCAGGGTGGACCCGCGAGGGCTGGTGTCGCTGCGGGGCGTGCCGAGCCACGGATTGAGCCGGACTTTGATCCGATCCAGCGTTTCACCAATCTGCTCCTTGCGGATTTGCACGAAGTCGAGATCCTCCGAATACCGAGCGGCGGGTCGGAGGACGATTTTGTGAAGTGCAGTCCCCCCCCGGAAAAGCAGTCCGTCACGAAGTTCCGGGTCCGAGTAGATTTCCACCAAGCCACGCGATAATACGAGATCCTGCTCCACCTGCGCTGGGGAAATCCACGGGCATTGCTGGGACCATTCGGTGATGTATGCCGGTGAAATCATAGATCGGATTGGGGTTGGGCATTTTCGATGATCTTCCAGCGATTGCGGGCGCGGCCGGCAAATCCACCGGCGGGGTCAATCCGGGTGCGTGGCAACGTCGCACGGTTGGCGGGCAATGCCGCGTGGAGAGCATCGGCCAGCGGGGATTGGTTGAGGTAGTCGAGTAACCAACCGAGGCGCTGGACTTGGGCCAACTCTGATTCGCTTGCCGCGACGTCCGCGAGTTTTTCCGGGGCCATGGCCTCCACCAGTTCGGCCAGGACGGTGATGACGGCATCCAACCCGCCAATCTGGCTTGCGTAGCGGATCAGATCGAAGGCGGTTGCTTCCGGGGTGGACACAGGTATCATGCCGCCGTGACCTTTGTGGGATTGCAGGGGGGTGGCGCCGAACTCCTGCTTGCAGAAGAACCGAATCGAGAGACCGGGACGTTCGATGCCACGCACTTGGCGTGGGGTAACGATCTGGACTTGCTGGATTTGCTGGTGGGCTGCCCCGTAGAGGGCTGCGGCGCTTTGGAGTCCAATGTAATAGGGCATAGCCAACGAACGCATGAGATCGTCGATAAACCAGTCGGCTGGAATCATGCCTTGCGCCGAATATTCCACCGGAAGGATGGCGTAAAAATCCTTGAGGATTCGTTTCACCCGGCCCTTGGCCGCGAGGCGAGTGAGAGCTTTCCCCCCAGCCGCAGGAGAGGTGGACAGGGTTTCCTCCAAATGCGAGCGCTCGAAGCCGTATACGCCCCGACGCTGGAAGTCATCAATGACATCCGAAACTCGTTTATCCGCGGTCATTTCGACTTGAAATATGCAAAAACGGACTTAGTGTGTCCATTATTTAATTTTTAAAAGCGTTTTCCAGCACGGTGAAAAGGAATCTAAGATGAAAATTATTGAAGGGTTCCACGAATTTTTAGTATTTACACACACGGCGTGAATATGAAGCGAATGAGTGAGTTCTGGTCTAAAAGTGGCGAGAAACTGGCGAGTAATGGAGAAAGTGGCGAGAAAGCGAGGACCCCGGGGGAGACAACGGAGCGGTGTTCACAAATTTTGCTGGTTCACAAGCGGTGTGAACGTGAGGTGCATGCTCTTCCCGAAAGGTCTGTTGATTTCTCCGCCTGCAAACGCTGTTCGATGAATATTCAAGAACTAGGCGTTCATTTAAGAATGAACTACGCCCTATGCTTATTCGCCAGCCAGGCCCGGTTGAGCCGGATGTGTTGGGCGGGATTGGTGATGGGGATGGCTTTCTGGTTCAGGACTGGCAGGGGACTGGTGTCGTTGGCGGGGACCAGCAGCCAGAGACCATGGATGCCATTGACGCGGCCGATGTCGGCGATGATGCCGCTGAGCAGGTGCATTTGGTCGTAGCGGGAGAGCAAGCCCGGGTGGACGATAAGCGGGGTGCGATCCGGCGAGCGGAGGGCCTTCGTAATATCAGGCAGGCAGCGCTCGACGAGGATTTGGAGGTTTTGCCAATCGGATGATTCCTTGGTTTCTGCGGCGTCGGCTTTGAGGACCACGTTCCAGTCGGCGCCGACGGTCCCGGCTTCGCGTTTCATCAGATCGATGAAGAGTCGGTCGAGATCGCGGATGTCGATATCGAAGCGGCGTTGCAACTCGATGCAGGCTTGTTCCTCCGCGCCTTGAGGGACGGAAAGCGTGAGGAACGATCCATTGCGGGCGGCGAAGCCGAGTTTCTCCTCGATGATCAGAGCCTCGGCCACTTCGGGGGAAAGGTCGCCGGTGGGCCGTGCAGAACCGTTGCGGGTGCTGAAGCGGGACGTGAGTCCCTGTGATGAGTGGAGGGATAGTCCTTCCGCGCCAGGTGTTTGATAGGCTCCGCAACCATCGGCAGCGTCGGGTTGCCATTTGAGGTCGAGTCCGACTTCCTTGAGGAGATCGTCGAGATCCGGACGGCCGGGCATGGGGGCGGCCTGTGGAAGACGTGCCGCCACGCGGTTGCGGATTTCCTCGATGGTGAGCGTGC
>Ga0247844_1004458_pt1 | contig 18995 bp, 15 predicted proteins | sample LaCtaG_FD_192421 | JGI IMG/M metagenome (GOLD analysis project Ga0247844, IMG submission 192421) | Freshwater microbial communities from meromictic Lake La Cruz, Castile-La Mancha, Spain - LaCruzMarch201714.5m_1 | ecosystem: Environmental > Aquatic > Freshwater > Lake | place: Spain: Castile-La... | reverse complement strand
GCGAACGATTGGAGCACAAACCATCCGAATTGTCGGGAGGCGAAAAGCAGCGTGTTGCCGTAGCTCGTGCGCTCATCAACAACCCCAGTGTAATTTTGGCCGACGAACCATCAGGAAGTTTGGACAGCAAAAATAAAGAAGAACTACACAAACTGCTGTTCGAACTTCGCGAAAAATTTGGTCTCACCATAGTCATTGTAACCCACGACAAAGAACTGGCTTTGCTTTCGGATAGAGTGATTGAAATGAAAGATGGGAGGATAGTTTAGTTTGATAAAAATTGTTTCAGATTATACACAAAACTATGAGCAACGATTTCAACCTTTCCCGTTTTGTTGATGCACAAACGCCTGTAATGCCAACGGTATTACAAGAGCTAAAGCAGGGGCGAAAACAAACCCACTGGATGTGGTTTGTGTTTCCGCAGTTAAAAGAACTTGGCTTTAGTTCCACTGCAAAATTCTATGGAATATCGGGCATGTCAGAAGCACGAGCTTATCTTGATATCCCAATTTTACGTGAACGATTAGAAGAATGCCTAACAGCAGTTTTGAACTGTAAAGCAAAGAATCCAATTGAAATTTTCGGGCACCCTGACCACCTAAAATTTCATTCAAGTCTTACATTATTCTTTCTTGCAGAACCTGAAAACAAACTGTTTAAGGAAGCACTTGAAAAATATTATCAGGGAATAACTGATTTTGAGACAGAAAATATAATCGAAAAAGAAAGATAAAAATTAAGGCATTAGAATATCAAATCGCCTATCAGGCATACGCAGCTGTTCAGAACAGTAAACTCGCCGAATTAAGAAAGTCGCTTTACAAAGCAGCCATTCATTACGCAACTATCCGAGCCGAATGGGAATTTCAGAGTATTGATGACAGAATGGATGCAGCCAGAACAATTGTACATAGCCGATTTATAGATAGTTGCAATATCCTTAGCCGCGAACAAGCTAAAATTGGTGAAGATAATAGTTTGCGTGGGGCTATTGGTACCGATAGAAAAATAATTGGTGATTGGGCTTGCTATGTGAATTGTTTTATAGGGATTGGGAATAGGTAAATAAAGTCAATCTTTTGAATTTTTTTCTACTATTATTTTTCACATTCTATTGCATTTGTAAATTATTATGTTTACTTTTGACGCTGCCAATTTCTTGACCGGAAATTACGTGTGAACGTTTAGTTTTAATTGTTTGATTATCATTTTAATAGCATTGTTTTAGAAATTAAAATATTTCTCGGCAATTAATAGTTTTCCCATAAAGAATTGAATACATGAATGAATGTGTTGAAGGGCTTTATGGGTTTTTTGTGTAAAATTAGTGTAGAAAAAGTGAAATTTATGAAATTAATGATTGTGAAATTTCATATCAAAAATAGAATAATCTTTATATTGACTTCTGTCATATTTCTTTTCACGCTTAACATTCAAGGAAGTGAATTAATAAGCATTGCAAAGAACAAATATTGTTTCAATGAAAAATTGGAAATTAAAAGCAATTTTATTGACACATTAAATTATTCAATGAATTGGGAGTACGCTTTAGTTGATAATCAATGGAAAAGTATAACAATACTTAATGCCACCAAAATTACTAGAAGTGACTCATTATACTTGTTCAATTTCCCTGATAGTATTACGATTAAAATTAGATGTAGGTATAACCAAAAAGTTCTGAACTTAGATAGTATTAGCAATGAAATAAGTTTAAGTATTTTACCACCTATCCAAAAGGCAATTATTTCTCGTATTAACCTTGGGATATGTTATAATACAGCGCCCTCGTTATTATCTGTTATTACACCTGCAACAGGTGGTGATGGAATTTTCACTTATCAGTGGCAACAGTCTACCAATAATATAAACTTTTCAGATATTCAAGATGCAACAGAACTAACATATCAAGCCCTACCATTAATTCAAAATACGTATTTTAGAATTGTAGCAAAGGCAGTATTTGGTTGCGGCATAGTGATTTCTGAAAGTAGTGAAGTAAATATCTATAATGAATTTAAACCTGGTAAATTAAATGGTGATATTCAAGATATTTGCTATAACACAAAGCCAGGGTTAATACAATACTCCATTCTACCAACAGGTGGTGGGAATGTATATTCATATCAGTGGCAAGTTTCAACTGATGATGTAAACTTTATAAATATACCTGAAGAAAAGTCAACATCCTACCAACCAGAAATTCTAACCTCTTCAGTTTATTATAGATTGCAAGTCACTAGTGCTACCGATTGTGGAATTGTATATACACCATCTTTAAAAATAAATGTTTTACCTAAAATCGTTGCTCCACAAATTACAACTATATCACAACCAGTGTGCTATAATACTGCACCACCTCTTTTGTCAGTTACAGTAAATGCTACCGGAGGAGATGAGATTTTTTCGTATCAATGGCAAAGATCTACAGATAATGTTACATTTGAAAATATAAATGGTGAAATACTAAAATACTACCAACCTAACGCATTAACACAGTCAACATATTATAGAGTAATTGCACTCCCAAGATTAGGTTGTGAGTCAGTTTATTCAACAAGTAGTAAAGTAGAAGTTTACGCTCCACTATCAGTGGATATCTTATCAAACCAAACTATTTGTTACAATACGCAACCTGAACTTTTAACAGTAATGCCACATGGTGGTGGTGATTCTTACACATATCAATGGCAAGAGTCAACCAATGGAACTAATTTTACTGATATTCTAACAGCAACAGGAATTACCTATCAACCTACAATTCTTACACTTGATAAATACTATCGTGTACTTGTTATTTCTCAAAAAGGGTGTTCTTCAGTTTATTCTAATAGCATGAAAGTTACTGTCTATGGAGAATTAAAATCAGGAAGTATCGGCAACGACCAAACAATTTGTTACAATACAGTTCCAGCACTTCTTCAACAAATTACCTTACCAACTGGAGGCAATGGAACTTATTCTTATCAGTGGCAAGTTTCAACAGACAATATCACTTTTACAAATATAACAGGACAAACAACAGTACAATATCAAGCTGCAAGTTTAATCAACTCCCATTTTTATCGATTGCAAGTAACAACAGGCAGTGGTTGCGGAATAGTTTTTACACCATCAGTAAAAATTACTGTCTTGGCAAGTATTGTAGCTCCACAAACATCTACCATATCACAACCAATTTGTTATAATACATCACCATCATTACTATCTGTTACAACACAAGCAACTGGAAGTGATGGTAATTTTACTTATCAATGGCAACAGTCAACCAATAATTTAAGCTTTACCGATATTCAAGGTGAAACTGCTCTAACTTATCAAGCTCCAGTATTAACTCAAACTACTTATTACCGAGTTGTTGCAACAGCAACCAACAGTTGTGGATCAATTTCTTCAACTAGCAGTAAAGTTGAAGTGTATTCTGCATTATCAGTAAGCAACTTAACGAATCAAACATTATGCTATAACACCCAGCCAACTGGTTTTACAATCACAGCACAAGGTGGCGGAAATAGTTATACTTATCAGTGGCAAGTATCTGATAATGGTTTGGATTTTACAGATATATCAGGTGAAAAAAATCCAAGTTATCAACCAGGATTACTCACTACTAGCAAGTATTATCGTGTTTTAGTTGTATCGAGTAAAGGTTGTTCTTCGGTTTATTCAAATGTAGCAAAAGTTACTGTTTATTCAGAGTTTATTGCAGGAAAAATAAACGTAGGCATTTTAAAAACTGATACGATTTGTTACAACACAGCACCAAAACAATTGACAATATCACAGGAGGCAACGGGCGGCAACGGCATATTTACTTATCAATGGCAATACTCCATAAACGGAACAGTATGGCAAAATGAAAACGGTGCAACTCAAATCAGTTATAGCCCCGGAAATCTTACTGCAAGCAAATATTACCGTTTGCAGTTTAGCACAAGTTGTGGTGTTCTGTATTCGGATATAGTAGAAGTTTATGTAAATCCTTTACCAACGCCTAAAATTCTATCCGGAAATTTCTCGGTATGTTCTAACCAAAAAGACAATGTCTATACGATTGAAAATCAACAACCTAATATTTTATATGATTGGTCTGTATCCAATGGAGAAATTACACCCAATTATACAAATAATCAGAAAAGTATAAGTGTCGATTGGAGCAAACAAAGTGGAATAGGCACTATAACACTTAAACAGACTAATACAATAACTGGTTGTGTCAGAGATTCAAATTACATTGTTAATATCACAGTTAACATGTCGCCTGACAAAACCATAATAGCACGAAAAGCAACTTCAAATATTTTATTTTGTCAGGAAGCAACATCCAATATCGAGTATCAATGGGGTTATATAAATAAAAGCAATGGCCAAGCAGTTTATATACAAGAATCAAACCAACGATATGTAATATTGCCTCATTCCTTTGATTCAAATCTTTATGACTATTTTGTTGAGACGAGTTTTAAATATCCAACACAATCGTGCACAACAAGAAGTCTGTTCACTACATCAGCACAAAATATGATTAAAGATGAGAAAATAAAGTTTGATATATACCCAAATCCTGTTACAGATAAATTATTTGTTACGGTAGAAAAGCCAGTTAGTGATAACGAGGAAGTTGAGTTGTTAATCATTGATTTTTGTGGTAGGGTTTTATGGAAAAGCAAATTTGGTGCTGAAGCTTATCAACAGCCTTTACAAATTCCTATTCTATTGGAAAACGGAATCTATTTGTTGCAATTACGTTCAGAATTAGAAATATTAACCCGTAAATTTGTTGTAAAATGAAAAGGTTAATACTATTCTCAGTAATTTCATTTTTCTTCCAAATTAGCTTGTATGCACAAACCATGACAGAGGTAAGGCAGATGCGTTATGAAGCCATAGGTGTGTTTGATAAATATTACAGCCTTGTTCTAAACATGGACAATCCGGACGTTTATACTTTTGATTATTTTACAGCTTTATTCGAAGATGACGCCACTATTTATAATGATATTTTACCAGATAATAAAAATCAATATTTAAACCCAAAAGAGTATTACCAAAAATACAAAGGATTTAAAACATATCCGAGACTTAGTGATTTGGAACTCAGTTTTCCTGAATTCAAAGATGGGAAATGGATAGTAAGTGTTAAGTTTAAAAAGACTTTTCAAATTAAATACCGAAAAAAAGATTTATCATACCCTAAATTGCTAAATTTTAGTTATGAGATGCTTGTAGTTATGGATATCAATACAGAATACAGAAAGGGGACAAAACAGCGCAACGGAGAAAACAACAGACTATACACCAATGTAAAAATCAGAAGTCTAAAGGCTGAAGAACCACTTGTTAATTATTATGTTATCAATTTAAATGATACTTTGCTAAAGGAAGAAGTTAAAGGTTTATATTACAAACCTACTGGTGATAAGATTGATTTTATGGGAGATTCATGTCGGATTTTTAATCAAGAAATACATTCCAGATCAGACCTTGTATTGCACAAAAGTATTGATGATGATTTTAGAACAACAATAGTTCAACACCAATTGGATGATAATTATTATAAATACGATATCTTTCCGTTGAAAAAAATTATTGGTTTTGGTTTTAGTTATAGCCCGCTTTTAGCAGATTTAAAAACACCAACTCCATATTTTGAAAACATAAAGCAAAATGCATTTACAGCGGGCTTTTCATTTTTATATGGTTGGTTGTTGTCTGCACCAAGTAAGAATAAATTCTATTTGAATCTTAAGCCGGGATATACTATGAATTATATCGGCTTTAAAGGTTCAAATTTTTACGAATATCAGAGTATTGATGCTGATAATGACTCTTACACAAGGAGAATTAATCTTTCCAATATTGAAGAAAATAACTTTTTCCATGCTATTGATTTTCCTTTGACTTTTAGTTGTGTTCGCAGCATTGGAAAGTATGCGCTTACATTTGATTTTGGAGGTTGGGTAAATTATTCGTTTTTTAATACACATAAATCATCAGCGAATGCATTATATTCAGGTTATTATCCTCAATACTGGGATTTACTAATTGATAAAAACGGATATTATGATTTTGGAGAGTATGTAATTGGAGAAACAAAATCGAATAAATTTACAAATTCTCTTGACTATGGTGCCATTGTTTCGCTGGGAGGCATGTATAAGTTACAAGCAGGATTATATTTAAAACTGGACTTTGCCTATCGTTATGGTTTTGTTGATAAAGCTAGTTTTGTTCAAGATTATCAACCCACTAAAGCAACAGGGCAATACACACCTTTTTATCACTCTCTAAATCAATGGAAAACAAATAACGTAAATATAAATATTTCAATCATCAAAAAGATATAATTTATGAAGTACAAATGTAAGGATTGTGAACATGTATTTGAGTCTGATCAGACAGTTTTCGAATGCCCTCAATGTGGTAAGCCAAATATTATTTCAGTTGAAACTTTTTGGAATAAATATAAAAAACCTATTATAATAGCAAGCGTTATTATTGCATTATTGTTGATGCTAAAGATTTGTAGTAGTGATGGTACAACTGTTAAAGTTGAATACAATACTGAATCTCATAAACTTGAAGTTGAATTAGAGGGTGAAAAGGTTAATCAATACAAGATTATTGTAACACGGGATGGTAGTGAGCTCTCTACCAAACTATACAAAGATAAACCTGTAAATTTCAGTTTTGATATTCCGGGAGAATATAGACTTCAAGTGAAATTTACAGGTAATGGTGAAATGCCTCAATTATCACCCTATAAAAAAGGTCCATGGAGTATTGAAAAACCCGAACCACCAAAAGTCCCTCAAATATTGGAGGTTAAAATACTAAGTACAGATACCAAAACAAAAACCTATTCAGTAAAAATAATTACCGATGTTAATGTTGTTCCTATGACCGATACTGAGTTTTCAGTTGATAATTCAACTTATCAATCTTCTGATGTTTTCAATTTAAGACCTGGGTTTTACACCTTTTATGCACGGAATATGATAAATGACTCAATAGGAACGTCTAAGATGAACTTGCCTGACATTGTAGTAAAAGAACCGATAACTGATGTAGAGTTAAACAAACTTTTAAGGAAAATTGCAAACGGGGATACCGATGCATTTAATCGTTGGCGAAAAGAAGTAGATGGCGTTCAACCGTTACCTGTCTCTGGAGTTCAATTTATCAGTAATTCGTACGAGTTAGCACAAGATGCTATTACTCAAAATAAAGTTTATATTGTGCGTACACAGCGTGATAATAATGGTAGAATACTAAGGATAATTGTCTAATAATATATTAACAATATGATATTTAAGAGAATATTTGTAGTTCTAATTTTCATGGAACTGTTTGCTAGTAATCTGAAAGCACAGGATTTTCATTTTGTCTATATTTCGCTTGATAACAGTATGTCGTTTAGTCAGGTCAATGATAAACTATCGCAGTTAATGAATAAGATTGAGAGTGATAAGGAAGAGTTTGTAGTTCTCTATACGAATTCATTTCCCAAAATAATTTCGTCAAGTTTTAATGATAGAGATAAAATAAAAAATCTTATTTCAAATACTGCATCAATAACCGCAATTGATATAAGTGATGAGTTACACTTGTTCTTAGATATTTTTGAAAAAAACGAAGTGTGTCAAATTCAGAGGGATGCTTTGGAAAATAAATTCGCTGTAAAACCCAAAAATAAATATAAAGCAATAGCTTTTGATTTTTTTGTAGGTAACGAATTCTTTGAACTGGGAAATCAAAATAATTTATTAGCAAAGTTTCTTTTTGCGAGTGATTTACAATTAAAGGATTTTAATGTAGACGTAAATTATTATGATAGTTCTAATTTGTCGAACGACAAAATTAAGTTTAGTGAAATTTATAGAAGTAACAATATCAAAACATATATAAAATGAAGGCAAAGTTTATTTTATTAGTAATTGCATTGAATATATGCACAGTGAAATTATGTGCTCAATCTCAACTACCAGATAATTTTGAAGTATATACTCCTGATTATATAAGAGAGCAGACAAACAAGTGGGTAAAAGGCTTTGATTCATGGCAAGATTATGCAATAAGCAGAATCAAAAAAAATGATTTTGGGAAACCAAATAAAATTGCATGGACAGCTTATAGCGATAGAGATGCAAACACGACTTATTCTGCACCATCTAATGCCGGAACATTCTCAAAGCTCAGCTTTATGGAAAAAGTTTATATTGCCGATGTCAAAAATGGATTTGCTTTAATCTTTACAGATGACTATGCAGTAAATTATCCTACCATTAATACCACTGCAAAAACGAAAGGCTGGATACCTGTTGAGAACTTACTATTGTGGGAAAAATGCCCACAAAATAAGAATTCAATATATCAAAAGGGATTAATAGTCGGAGACCCTTCAAAGGGTCAGGATATCGTACAAAATCCACCTTTTAGAACTACACCATCAAACTATGGTACGGATAATGGGAATGCACGAAAATTAGATATATTATTTATTTTAAAGACAGCATTAATAAACAATAAAACATACTATTTAGTATCTAAAGAGTTAAGTGTAAAGGAAAGAGGCTTCGAAGTAAAGGGCTGGTTGCCTGAAGAATACATCACGCTTTGGGACCAAAGATTATGTCTTGAGCCAACGACTGCTTCAATGAACTTTGATCATTACAGAAACATAGGGGTGTTTCCAGCAATATATGAAAAATTGGATGAAGCAAAAAATTTTTACAATACTGGCCAACAAGGAAATCCTTTTTGGATTTATAAAGAATTTAGTAAGGAAAGAATGGATCCGTACATAATGCGAGCACCGATTTTAGGTAAATCATTTAATGACATATATAAAGTTGCTTCCATTGCAAGTATTGATGCTGCAAGAACTTCAAATTCAGGAGATAATAAAGAAGAACTAGAGAAGTGGAAGAGTGTTCAAAAAAATATTAATATCATTTTTGTTATCGATGCCACTAGCTCAATGAAGAACTTTTATTCTCCAATAGCCAATGCATTAGAAAATATCATGCGTTTACAATGGGAGGGTAAAAGATTAAATGTTGGTGTTGTTCTTTATCGCAATGTAGCAGATGGGGATCGTGAAATTGAAATACACAAAATTTCAAATAATATTGATGCTGCAATTAATTTTATAAGTTCAAATAAAGATGATGTAAGCAGTATAGGTAAATCACATTCTGAGTCTTTGTTTAAAGGACTTGATACTGCATTAGATGCTAATGTAATGGGATATAATCAGAAGCAGAGTAATTTCATGATTGTTATTGGTGATGCAGGTAATCAAAACAATTCGAGAATTGATGAAATTGCACAAAAAATGGCTCAAAACAAAATCAATTTATTAGCTTTTCAGGCCAATCATTATGGATTAAAGGCTTATGATGACTTTGCAACACAGATTGGAATTATAATTAAGAAGAATATCGAATATCGCGGAATAAGGGATATTACTTATAGATTAAATGCTAATCGTTTGTATGTTGTTCAACGAAAGAACTCAGAGATACCATCCTTAGTTTATGGTGGTTACAAATTTGCAAACCCAGGTAAATCGGAGCCAACAGATATTTTAAGAACCAATATTATATCAAATGTAAAAGAGTTTAATGAATTAGTTCAACAGAAAATAGAATTTCTATCTGGAGTGGAGGATGCTGGATTAAACTCCACTAATTCAATGGATGAAATTCGACTTCGTGAGATTCTTAATGAGTTTGGATGGTCAAAGGCTAGAATTGATGAATATGTACGAGAATTAAAAAAATCAGGTGTAACTAAATTGATAGGTTACGCTCCTGTTAAAATGAAAGACACTAATAACTCATTGTTTGATTATGTTTTATTCTTCTCACAAGACGAGTTAAAGGATATAATTAAAGAATTAAAGAAATTGGAATCACAAAGTTTAACAAGTAATAGAAAGGCATATCAGGATGCTATCGTTGCCATGGGACAAGCTTTTTTAGGCCAGATGACGGCAGATGAAATTATGGGAATGAGCATGGATGAATTAACAGCTCAAATTTATGGTGTTCCGGTACCTATTAGTAATTGTGGTGTAAAAATAGTGGATATTATTGATCGAAGGAAAATTTTAGATGCTCAGTTACTTGATTTTATTAATGATTTTAATACAAAACGAAGAGGCTTAGAGAATATTGCAAATAACTCCTATAACGGAAAATTTAAATCGAATGAGATAGTTTATCTCTGGATTCCATTGACAAATATGCCGGGCTACTGTGCTGAATAAAATCGAATATAAAAGACGTATATTATGAATTGTTTTGAAATAGAAAATTTAAAATGTTCTTACGAGAACGGAGTTCAAAATCCCAAAGTTGTACTTGAGATAAAACAATTAAATATCCCACAAGGAAAAGTAGTTTTTATTGTGGGGCAATCGGGTTGTGGTAAAAGCACAATTTTGGAGACTTTGGGTTTAATGAATAATACTATTGTAGCATCGGGTAATGCCAAACTAACTTTTAATCCAACTGAAAATAATGAGGTTGATTTTTGTAAGGTATGGCAATATAAGAACAAGGTTTTATCTGAGATTCGTCGTAATTACTTTAGTTTTATATTCCAGCAGACAAATCTGATGAAAAACTTTAGTATAGAAGAAAATTCATTAATACCCAAGCTCTTAAAAGGAGGCTCGAAGAAATACGAAGACACCTTACTGAAAATTGGTCTTAAGGAAATAATTGAAGAAAACAAAACAAAGCCAGGCGAACTTTCAGGTGGGCAACAACAGCGTTTAGCTTTTGTAAGAGCTATTTTAACGGATTTTAAAGTTCTGTTTGGAGATGAACCAACTGGAAACCTTGACCCGGATAATGCAGAAAATTTGATTAAAATTATTGATGATGAAATACATGCAGACTCAAATAAAACTGCAATCATTGTATCGCATTCGATAGAGTTGGCAGAAAAATATGCAGATGTGATAATTAAAATTCATAAAAGGGTAAGGGTTGTTGAGATTAAAGGTAAGAAAAAAGATGAAATTTATGGAGAAATTGATACTGAAAGTGTGTTTGAGAATAATGAAGATAATTGGCTCTTTATGGGAAAATCTATTTCAACAAATGAATTGCATAAAAAATTAAAAGAGTGAATAATATGGATAGATATTCGAATATATTTTTAAAAAATGAATTCAAAACTTTACTTGGTCATAGAAAAGTAAATTTTTGGATATTATTTCTTGTTTTCTTTATTACTTTAGGTAGTCTCAGCTTTAGTAGAGCAGGTCTTGAATTTCTGAGTCAGAAAATGGAAGATCCGTTTATAAATTGGGTAGATATAAGTCGTGAGCCAAAACTGGATGAATTATACATGGCCCTTAATGATAGTATAGTCAAAAAGCAATTTGGTTATACCACAGTTGAAAAAAACATTTTTATTCTTCAATATTTGTCCAATTCAGAGAATGAAAAAGTAAGGGTCGAAGGTCGTACGATTGAAAATACAAGCCTACTTTTTAATAAGATAACTGACAGTAAAAATATTATAGTTAAACGAACTAATCCGATTGAGGCTAATGATATAGGTTGGGTTGTAACAGCAGACTTAATGCAGCGACTTGGTTATTCTAAACCTGAAGAATATCCATTATTTATTAATTTAACTAATCAGGGGGATTCTATGGGAATTAAAAACATGGGAATTAAAAACTACAATCAATGGCAAGAAATTCCTATTCCGATTATAGCTGTTGTAAAACAGCTGCCTGATTTTCTGGATTTTTTGACAACACCCTATTTTTTAGATCAATTAGAAGATGATAGTAGACCATTTAACCTAAGTATTCACCCGGAATATTTTGACAAGGTGCAGTTTGTGGTTGATAATAATATAGAAGATAGTTTAAAAAAGGAACTAAACAACAAATTATCGGCCAAGGGTGTGAATTTTATTTGGGAAGAAACAGTTAATTATACAAGTTCATTCAAAGACTTAAAACTTATAAGTGTGATGCTGAATGACACTTTGACAAAAAAAACAATAGTTAATTCTATTTGCGATCAAGTATCACAAAACTATGCAATACAAAAAGCGCAAAGATACTATGAATATAAATATGAGTATAATATTAATTATAAACCAAAAACCGATTATATCTCTGTTATGTTTCAGGATTTAGGCAAGATAAAGGAATTTCAGACATGGGCTAAAGATAATTACAATATTCGTATTGATATGGCCCAAGTCGAAGCTAAGGAGAATTTCAAAACATTTCAATTGTTGTCCATATTTCTAAGTTCCGCTTTAATTCTGATTTCAATTTTGTTTATTATAATATTTCTTTATTTTTTGATAAATGCCCATTTTCAAAAGATATCCAAGAATTTAGGCACTATTATGGCATTTGGGTTAGACAATTCTAAAATAATAAAAATTTACTTATTGGTTTTTATTCGACTTGTTTTATTTGGTTTAATTCCAGCTGTAATATCACTTGTCATAATCCAGCTTTTATTGCATTTTCTTAAAATTGTTCGTGAAAATGGCATGCCATATATAAATATGAACGATATTTGGATTTATTCTGTTTTTTTTGGTATCATTGCTATATCAATAATCGTAACATTTATCATTATGGGTAAGAAATTAAAATCTACACCTGGTGATTTGATATACGAAAGAAATAATAACTAAAATATTCTGATATATGACAAAATCCTTTTTGATTTCCATAAAAGAGTATTGGAACAATATTCTTATTAGTGATTGGAATTTATATTTTCCATTGCTTATGCTTTTGGGTTGGTTCATTTTTAGTTTAATTATTTCGCTCGTATTTCTTTCGAAAAAGGAACACGATGAGGCTGAAAATAAACCCAAAACAATTACTTTAAGATTGTTGTCTAGTATTTATCTTGGTGGTGTTTTTACACTCTTTACTTCTATTGCTACCTTATTGATTCTATTGAAATTTACTACTTTCTTTGCCAGTAATTTTTGTCAGTTTGGTGTTTTAATTGGCTTTATTCTTATTAGTGCAATTACTATTGTAACTTACAGTAACATTTGCAAACAAGCAAAAGACAGAGATTCTAATCTATTTAAAATCCCAATTTCAAACAACTTTCTTGTTCGAAGATTTTATTATTTGCGAAAAGCTTTGAATGCCTTGTTTTATGTGTCATTAATTTTGTTAATTCCTTTCTTTATATTATTAATTGAAAACAAACAGCAACATTTAGTTTCTATCGTGTTGGATAATAGTGGCTCGATGATGCAGAGTTTACCCTACGGAATTGCAGCATTAGAGACTGCAATACAAGAAACGCCACAAAATGCAGATTATGTTTTTACAACCCTTACTCAAGTCAGGGACTTTGACCCAAAAGCGGAGACTTTGAATCAATATTTCGATTCAATAGTCCAGACAAATAGTATAGCAAAGTTGCCGACTCTTACTGAGTCCTACTCAAGTCCACTTGAACTAATAAATAGTTTCAGACAAGTCGATGATGCTGGTGCAAGTCCAATTTATCATGGTATTTGGCAGAATTTTCTAATGAGTAAAGAGATTACTCTGGGAAGAAATTTCACAAAAAAGAAAATGATAATTATTAGTGATGGTATTGATTTAATTTATCAGCTAAAAAACGATTATCCAAAATTGAAATGGTTTCCAAAAGACATATTTCAACAAGAAGGCAAAGGCGAAATCACACCTTCAGAGTTCTTTGATGGAGGTATCTACTGCATAAATTTGGGCGAAACTGATACTGATTATTTATATAAAGATTGTGCAAAATCGATAGAAGTTTATGACGGTAGAGATCAACAATCCTATTTTAAAGCATTAATTGACATATTACCTGAACTATATTTTGATTATATTTTAATATACATTGTGTCTGGTATTTTATGCCTATTGGTCATCATATTATTTATTTTTAAATCAACAATAAAATGAAAGAATTATTTACATTAAACGCACTACCTCAATTAGTATTTGGGCGTATGCTGATTTTGCTTTTAATAGCTGTTTTGGCTATATGGCTGTATTCCATTGTTAGAATGCAGTTTTCGAAACTGGTAAAAAGCAACCTTAGGTTAAGCATGAAATATGCTATTCTGGAAGGGACGCTGTTATGTGTTTTATTATTGGGAATTTATATGGTGCTTTTTTTCTATTTCAACGGTTGGCAACGTTTTGTATGGGATAGCTGGGTTTGGAGTTGGGTAAATACATATTTCATGCTTCTTCCTGAGATAATCGTTTTTATGGGATTAAATATTTTCTATTCTATTCGTCTTTCTAATTTATCACAAATCATTAAAAAATAACATATTATGGCAACAGCAATAGTAATAGGACTCGGTACTACGGGATTAAATATAGTTGAAGAATTACAACAGTTTCATTATCAATTTACAGGAGAAAATAAATCAAATAAAGTTGAATATCTGTATTGTGAAACGGATTTAGATAAAAAACCGAAGAAAACCGCAAATGGAAGTAATGATATAAAATTTATTCCTCTTTCTTTGGGCGAAATGCAAGCAGGAATAAACAGGTTAAAAGGTATTGAGAAAATAGATAGTTGGCTTCCAACATATGATGAAAGTATTTCAAATGGGAAGAAGGGTGCAGCAGGTAGGAGTGCATATGGTAGACTAGCTTTATGGATGAGATGGAATGATGTGAAACAAGCAATTTCTACTGCATGGCATAATATTGAAGCAGAAGGAGACAAACCATATATTTTTATAACTGGTTCGTTAACAGGGGGTACATGCACAGGTACATTTATTGACATTGCGTATTTGACAAGAAAAATTACTAAGAGTGATAAAATATATGGTTTATTTTTAATCCCAGGATTTAATGAGAGTGATGCAAATGTCAAATCAAATTACTTAATAGCAACTGCAGCGTTAACAGAATTTTCAAAGAAGCAAGAAAGTGGTAATGTTAAACAAGTTTATGATTGCATATGGCCTGACGAAAAACCAGATGACTCAATATCTAAGACAGCGCCCTATTTAATGGTTGATTTTTTATCCCCTGATTATTCTGACGGAGCAGCCTCGATACCATCAACAGATGATGGAAAGGAGTATTTAGCCAAGATAGCAGGTCTTAATATGTGTTTAAATATATTAGACTTAAATAAAGAAGACAATAACAATTTACTCTCTGCGGTAACAAGTAAACAAATTGATATAAATTTAAATAACGGTAATCAAATAACTTTTTCAACATTAGCAACAACTTTAATTAGATATCCAAAAAGACAACTAATTGAATATGTATCACTTCAAAAATGCAAAGATGAGATATTAAATCGCTGGACAGACAAAGAGAAATATAAAAGAAATTCAGATGATGTAAAAATTGAAAATCAAAAAAACACTATAAAAGAAAAGTATGAGAAAAGATTTGAATTATTGCTTCAAAATGTACTAAATAGAGATTTGGGTGTTGGCAGTAAAATCAAGGACAACGTCGCACAAATGATAATAAATAAAAATATAAATAATGATATAAAAGATTATTTCATATCAACAAACGATGGACATCATTATAAACAAATAAGTAATAGTATAAGTGATATAAAAGATGAATTAGTTGATGGAATTTATTTATTAATTCAGGACGCTATGGAAGAGTATCAAAATCTTCATGTTATCTCAAATATCATTACAGATTTAAGTATTTATATACCAGTCATACTTGAATTTTGGTTGAATAGGTACAAACTTGATGGTATTCCAAGTCATTTTGATGAAGTTCTTTATAAATTTATAAAGAAAACCTCTACTGAAAATAGTTTGCCTTCATTATTGTTTAATAAATCTAAGTTTTATGAGGAGCAAATGAATAACCTATTTATGATGTGTAAAATGCATTTTACAATAAAAATACTTTCAGAAATTAAAGAACATCTAGATAGTGATAAGAATTATTATGGGCAGAAATATAGTTTACCAAACAAATCAAAAATTGATAAAATCATCACGACAATAAACGGAGTTATTGTTGATGAGAAATCAAAAGAACAGACTCCTGAATTTAGAAATATTACAAAAAGGCTTGGTAATTTGGAAGCTGAGTTAAAATCCTCAAAACACTTTATTTCAATATATAAGGAAAGTTTTGAAAAAGAAGTAACTGGAATTAATGAAAGGATTATTAATAAACATATTGAATATAATGATATTAAGTTGGCTACAAAAGGCAATTTATTTGATTATCTATTCAAATTAATTAATGATAATAATGCTAAAACTAAATTATTTGACGACATTGTTGAAAAGGGCACTGAATATGTCAAAAACAAAATAACAGGGACATCGAATATTATCGAAGTTATTAAAGAATTGAAATCAAAAAATTCAAATGAAGAATTTTGGAAAATAACAAAACGTTATCTAGAGGCCAATGAAGGTCAAAAGTTTGACTTTCATTCCGGTATGATTAAATTGGTAAACGGAAGAGCATTTAATAATCTTCCACAAATAAAAAGGATATTTCTAAATTCTGATATTGATCAATTAAAAGAATATGCAGGTGCAGACAGTTATCTGAAAAATATAAGCACAAATAGTGCAAGTGCCGTATCAGTTTCGTCTTTAAATGAAGCTATTGTAGTCTATAAAAGATTTGGATTTATGGGGGAAAACATCAGTAATAATGTGTTTGACCCAATAAGGGATATTGACATGAATAGGTCTATAAAATCAGACGTAAATCAGATTGGTGATCTTAAGCCTAGATGTCCTTATTTAGATGCAAAAAAACTTCAATCAATAATCAATACAATTGAATAATTATGATACAGAAAATAATTGGAAAATATTCAGAAATTGAAATTTTCAGTTTTATCCGTAACAAGGTAAAACAATATAGAATTGTACATTTGATTGTTATGTTATTTACAGTTGGCATTGCCATACTTCCATTTCAATTTGGTTGGTTAAAGTCAGCAGCTACTGAACCACAAGAAGCAGTTGCAAAGCTTGTAAGAGAAGATGGTGGAATGGGTACTGCATTTCTAATTTCTTCAACTCAGATGCTTACAGCAAGACACGTTGTGGATGGATATTTAGGTAAACAAGTTGAATTATCATTTGACCAAGCCAAAATTCCATTTACTGTAAAAGCTACGGTAGAATTTTATGATGAGAAAAATAGTGATAAAGGTACTTTAGATTATTTTGAAAGTGATGTAGCATTATTGAGAGTAGATGAAATTCTTCAAATTTCACCATTAGAATTGGGTAATTCAGATGAATTTAAAACAGGCCTTGTTGCCGTTATGGGCTACGGTAATGATGATTGGTCGGAGCCCGATGGGAAAATAACTAGCGATTCGTATCATAAATACAATACTTTGTATAAGCTTGACGCATCAGTAAATGCAGGTCACAGTGGCAGCCCTATTCTAACCAAAGACAATAATCAAGTAATAGGAATTGTTGTTGGTAAACCAAATGCAATTGCAACATTACGTACACAAGGGCAAATACTATCTGGAGAAAATGTCGTATTGAAGATAAATCAAGCGGATAGAATTATACAACGAGGGGGTGAAATGATACGGTAATTATAATATTTTTTATTCATCTTTAAAATTAAAATTATGGAAACATTTTTTGGTTAAATCTCAGGTGTTATAACTCTATTTGGTTTGGGCTATTTTATACTTACAATTTTTATTAATGATTATTTATTTTAAATGTCGAACGATGTAAAAGCAATAAAAGAGTCATTGGATATAATTAGAAAATTATTAGTTAAATATGATTTTATTCAAGGAATGCAAAATCCAAATAATCAAACTGAGCAAGCCAAAATCCCACACGAGTAAGCAAACGTCCGTTTGTGGGTATAATTATTTGATTATGGCGCTGGCTTTTACGTCCAAAGCCACAATAAAAATGCTAAGTGTCAAAAAGCAGTTATTGGAGAAGGCATGAATTCTACTAAGAAGCAAACTAATTGGTTGGTGTATCAAATTGTGTATTAAAAATTTAGCTGTAGCGATTTATAAAAATTACACAAGTAAAACAGCAGATAGTCCATGAAACGCGAATAGCGATCACTTAACAAATTTTTTCAATTTAATCAGATAAATTATGTCTATAAGATTAAGTAAAGCATGTAAAGATTTAAATGTATCAATTATTGTTGCAGTAGAGTTTCTATCTCAAAACGGAATAAATATAGGTTTTGATCCTAATTTAAAACTTGCCGATGAAATTTATTTGCTGCTTGCTAATGAGTTTAATAAAGATTTAGCGATTAAAATTGAATCAGAAAAATTAAAAAAAGAATTAGTTTCAGAGGAAATATCTCAAACTTTAGAGAATGAAAATATTAATAGTATAGAAATCGTAAAGAATAACAAAATTTTAGATAATGAATTATTGAATTATAATTTTGCAAATATAATTGATAAAAGCGCAATCAATATGGAAAACAAAACATCCTTTGACATTATCCAATCAGTGGAAAATGCTCCTGACACTTTAAAAAAGATAAGTGAAGATTTTTTAGCAGTTGAAACAGGTTTTAATTCAATTTTGTCAAATCTTAATCAAAAGAGGATTGAAATTGAAAAAGATTTCGAAAACAAAATTCAACGATTAAATCATGAAAAAGCTGCAATTGAAGATTATACAGCAAATATTTTAACTATTCCTAAAAAGCAAAACAAGGAAAAAATACAAATTGAAGAAAAAAACTGGCAAAACGGAAATTATGTTTTCAATGCTGTGTCAATTATTTTAAATAAGTTGAAGTCAAAAAAAACGGTTTTTGACATACTTAAGTGGGGATTTGTTCTCTTGGGGATATTGGAATATTTTGATATATTTAGTTCTACTTTGACAGATTAGGATCTTGCCTTAGATATGCATTATTAATATCTTTTTGGCGTCTAATATGTCGGTTAATTATTCTTTCATACATTTGATCATCAGTCATTTGTTTGTGCAATTGA
>Ga0247844_1004457_pt1 | contig 19001 bp, 21 predicted proteins | sample LaCtaG_FD_192421 | JGI IMG/M metagenome (GOLD analysis project Ga0247844, IMG submission 192421) | Freshwater microbial communities from meromictic Lake La Cruz, Castile-La Mancha, Spain - LaCruzMarch201714.5m_1 | ecosystem: Environmental > Aquatic > Freshwater > Lake | place: Spain: Castile-La... | reverse complement strand
GCCCGGTAGACGCTGAGCGCCGAATCGCCGGTGACACCCCACCGCCCGCTTGCTCGGTCTGCACCACTTCCTGCCGCCTAAACCCCTCGGTACCGAGGTTGGCCACGTTGTGGGCCGATGCATTCAAGCGTGTTTGGGCTGTATTCATGCCCGATGCGGCGGTGGATGATATGGAACTCATGGCGATCCCCTTCAACGTCAAACCCAAAAGCAGATTTAAGCACAAAGCTGCAGCCACGACAAACACAAAAAAAATCCTTGTAACTCAATGAATTACAAGGATTTTTTAATTGGAGGAAGAGGTGGGATTCGAACCCACGGTACCTTGCGGTACGCCTGATTTCGAGTCTGACCAACAAGGCATTCACCACCATTCGTTAGTGTTGCTACAATCCATATAAATCAATGACTTACGGGCTTAACACTGGACAAGTGAACAGCTTTGGTATTCGTTGATATTCACCTTAATAGGGCAAAAGTGGCTACATGGTGGCTACATGGAAAGGGCAGACGATGGCAAGAGCAAAGAAAACAGACGCGCCAGACCTGGGCGAAGCGCAAGACCTGACCGCCGGGTTAATTGAGCGACTGACCTGCCCGACTGGGAAAACCCAAGTTTTTCTACGCGACACCAAAGCGCCCGGCCTGCGTGTGCGTGCCACCGCTGCCAGCACCAGGAACCCCAAAGGCTTGAAAGCGTTCGTTTATGAGGCCAAGTTAAACAGGCAGACCATTCGCCGCACCATTGGCGATGTTCGCGTATGGGACATTGAATCCGCCCGCATTGAGGCCCGCCGCCTTGCCGTGGTGGTGCGCAGCGATGGGGATGACCCCCGTGAGTTGGAGCGCCAGCAAGAAGCCGCCAAAGTTGCTGCCATTGCCGCAACCGCCGCCAAGGTAGAGGCTGCCAAAGTGCAAGCCCTGACCGTGGGCGAAGTGTGGACGGTCTATCTTGCTGCACGTAAAAAACACTGGGGTGAGCGCCATTACAGCGAACACGTTTCAATGGTGAATGCCGGTGGCGTGAAAACCATGCGCGGTACACACGGGCGTGGCGTGACCAATCCGGGAATACTGCACACGGTGATGGCAATGCCTCTGCGTAACCTGACCGCGCCAGTGATAGAGGCATGGGCCGACAACGAAGCCAAGACCCGCCCGTCTGCTGCTCGGCTGGCATGGCGCTGCCTGAAAGCGTTTCTAGGCTGGTGCGAAGAACAACCCGCCTATGTTGACCTGCTGCCACTCAAGAACCCAGCCAAGACCACCAAAACCCGCGAGGCGCTGGGCAAAGCGAAGGTAAAACAGGATGCACTGCTGAAAGAGCAACTGCCCGCGTGGTTTGACGCCGTGCGCCAGCTTCAAAACCCGGTGATTGCTGCCTACCTGCAAACCCTGCTGCTGACTGGCGCGAGGGCGGGGGAGGTGCTGGGGCTGCGCTGGGATGACATAAACACCAAGTGGCGCGGGATGACCATCCGCGACAAGGTCGAGGGAACCCGTGTGATTCCGTTCACACCGTATGTCTCGCACCTGCTGGCAACCCTGCCCCGCCGCAATGAGTTTGTTTTTTCAAGCACTGCGTCTGCCGGTGGCACCCTGGTAATTCCGCGCAACCCCCATAACGACGCCTGCGTGGTGGCCGGTATTGACGACCTGACCATTCACGGGCTGCGTCGTTCGTTCAAGAGCCTGACCGAGTGGTTAGAGATACCTGCGGGAGTGGTAGCGCAACTGATGGGACACAAGCCCAGTGCAACCGCTGAAAAGCATTACACCGTTCGCCCGCTTGACCTGCTGCGCGTTCACCATGAAAAGATTGAGGCGTGGATTTTGGAGCGGGCCGGGGTGACGTTTGATGCCAAGACCGCGCCCGGTGTGTTGCGTGTGGTCAATGCTTGATTGCAACGCGTAGCGTTACGGGATACAATTAAACATGATTAAGTCATTCGGCCATAAAGGGCTACAGGCATTCTTTGAACGCGGCACAAAAGCAGGCATTCGACCAGACCATGCGCCAAAGCTGGCGCGACTGCTGGCCCGCCTGAACGTGGCGACGTGTGACCGGGATATGAATGTGCCGGGCTGGCGTTTGCACCCGTTGTCCGAAGATTTGAAGGGGCATTGGGCCGTTTCGGTCAATGGCAACTGGCGAATGACATTTACCTTTGACGGCACAGACGCTGTGCTGGTTGATTACATGGACTACCACTAGGAGCCGCACCATGACCCGTATGTTTACCCCACCACACCCCGGCCTGACGCTACGTGATGATGTGCTGCCCGCGCTGGGGCTCAACGTCACCGAAGCCGCGAAGCAGTTGGACGTGTCCCGCGTGGCGCTTTCCCGCGTGCTGAATGGCCGGGCTGCAATATCGCCTGAAATGGCCCTGCGCATTGAGGCATGGTTAGGTGTGGAGCGTGGCGGCGAGGCCCGGCTATGGCTGGCAGAACAGAGCGCCTATGACGTTTGGCAAGCAGCGCAGCGATTCAAGGCCACGCCCATGCACGTTCAACCAGCGCCAGCAATGGCCGCGTAAATAGTTTTTTCCCCAGCTAGACCCGCTTCGAAACCGGGTTGAAAAGTCATTCCTCCCCTGGCCCGCTGGCGCATCTTCATTGGGAGCTGCACGGGAGGTGCTGTGAACGTCATCATTCAAATCAACGGCCGTGAGGCTATCCCGGTTCGGGCTTTGCCGTGGCTAACTGCGTGGGAATTTTCAGCGCAGGAGGTGGCTGAGGCATTGGCGCATGACGAAGGTTATGAATCATTCGCTGAATTGCAATCCTATCGCTTGGATGAGGGCTTGATTCAGGCCGTGCGGGTTGGTGAATGGCTAAATTCAGTGACAGTATCCATTGAAGAATTTGCCGAGCGCGAATTGCCGCGTGCTGAATGGGAAAGGCTTTCAATGGCCGCGCTCCCTGCTGACACATTCGTTTGGCGCGACGAGTGGGAACCAGCCTACAACCAGTCGCCCTATGGCCCTGATGCACTGGCCGCGCTGGATGATGCTGCCGACAGTCAGGACATTGCCGATAGGACGCTGAATTTCGCCCCACACATCCCACCTGACCTAGTGCAACTGGTGATGAAGGGATTCACCCAGCATGACTCACAGACACCTACGCCAGCACAGATTACAACGCCCGCGCCCGTGGTGGCCGCCAGCGATGGCAATGCAAAGCACCGCAACAGAAAACCATCATGGGCAACCGTTGCAATGCCCTATATGAAATCGCTGTTCGCATCTGGAGATTACAGATCTGCAACCGTGTTTTACGAGGCATTGAAGCGCCGCGTCGATGAGTCAGATTCGCCGTTCAAGTTAATCAACCGTGAGCTTTATTGCACCGAGGCAGGAACAACCGTTTCCAAGAGTACGTTGGGTAATTTTTGGAGTGAAATCCGAGGGTCGTAGTTCCACAATTGCATTGTTCATCTGTTAGGCAAAAAGTCGAATTTGTGGGGATTTGATTCGCTATCGAACCTGAATCAACGGGTTTGAAAGTGAATCACCATGAATCATGCAACCCATAGCGCAGCAACACCTGCCGCGCCAACCTCAATCGCTGGTGCAATGCGCCGCCAGCAAGAGCTATACCCATCACTAAGCGAAGTTACCCGCCCCAATCTCAAAACTGAGGAGGCTGCGTTCTACCTGAACCGCCGTCCGCAAACACTTCGCGCATGGGCCTGTTTGGAAAATGGTCCGATTCGCCCGAAGCGTATCTGTGGCCTGCTGGCGTGGTCAACCGCTGAAATCAAGGCATTGGCCGGGGTGGCAGCATGAGCCGCCTCACCTATACAACTGGCGATTGCTCCGAGCACGCCGGGAGCGCCGTTGGAGGCAACTGCTTAGACAGAATGCTAAACAGCGCCAGCCAAGCCGAAAGCGGAGACGCACTGCAAATAGCGTTACTTGAACTGCAACGCCTGCCACACCCCAAGCGTGCCGCTGGGGGCTTCACTGCGGCACTAGTCGGCGTGATTGAAGTTGGCTTAAAGAACTTACCAAAGATCGCCGAATAATGGCCGCCACAAAAGGCAACGGGCCGGACGCACCACACGACCGACCCGCCAAGACACTGACAAAAAACGCTTCTGATTTTATTGCCGCAGCCGCCCGTTACGCAACAGCAAACGGTGGATTCAATATTTTTTTCATGGAGCTGGCTTTTCAGTTCGTGGCGATTGTTTGGGGAGTGATGTGATGACCGCCGCCAACTTCACAGGAACCGATAACTCGCGACACCTGCGCGTCATTCAATCCCTGATGACCCGCCCACTGCCCCGTCAGCAACTAGATGCTGTGGCAGGTGCCTGCAATGGCCCTGAACTGGTGGCAGAACTTCGCCGCCGAGGGCTGGAGTTGCTTTGCACCCGCACCAAAAAGAAAGACCGCGATGGATTCGACGTGCTGCCCGGTGCTTATCACTTCACTCAGCAAGACCGCCGCCGCGTGATTCAGTGGATTGCCACGCGCAACCAGAGTGCAGTCCATGCTTAACGAAATCGACCGCGCCCGTGATGCGCTGCACTCGATACCGTGCGACTTACCCCGTGACCAGTGGGTGAAGTCGGGCATGGCGTTTCATGCTGCTGGTGGTGACTTTGAAACCTTTGACCAGTGGAGCGCACCCGCTGGCAACTACAACGCCCAAGCCTGCCGTGCTACATGGCGAAGTTTCAAGACCGCGCCCGATGGTGTTGGTGCCGGTGCATTGTTTGGCATGGCGCGGGATAGCGGATGGACTGATGGCAACACCACACACAGAACCGTGAAACACACACCCACACCCACACCCACACCCACACCCAAGCCCGTAGAGCCGCCGCGTAAGCCGTCGCCCGGCAAAAGTGCTGCTGACATCTGGAGCCGCTGCGAAGCTGCAACCAACGCCCATGGGTACATCATGGGAAAGGGTGCCGCCGGAGTGCCACTCGATACACTGCGCGTGGTTCCTATGGGTGACAGTCTGCGAATTGCTGGGCAAGCTGTAGCCGGTTTCCTGATGGTGCCAGCCTATGCGCCAGACGGTGAATTGCAGAGCGCCCAATTCATACCGCCGCCCGGTGCTGGCAAGAAGGTAAATCTACCCGGTGCGAGCATGGCCGGTGGTGCCTTTACCGTGGGTCAGACTGATGGCCCCGCCCATTTGTGTGAGGGCATTGGTGCTGCATGGGCCGTGTGGCAGGCAACTGGACACCGCGCCGTGTGTTGTTTCGGTTGGGGCAATGTTCGTCGAGTTGCCGTGAACATGCGTGAACGTGACCCCGCCGCCCGCCTGGTGCTGGTGCCTGACGCTGGCAAAGAACAGGACGCTGCCAAGATTGCAACCGATGTTGGGGCTGTGATTGCTGCGATGCCAGACGGTGAAGCCAACAACTTCGACGCATGGGACCTTGCACAGCGTGACGGGCTCGACGTGCTGGCGCTGCTACTGCAGTCGGCTACAGAGCCGCCCAAGCCTGCACCGCTGCTGAGACCCGTGTCAGTGTTTGATGTGCTAACCAACCCGGCCCCACCGCTTGCGTTCATCTGGGATGGCTACCTACCCCGTGGCGTGGTGGCCTTAATGGGGGCGCATGGTGGCACGGGTAAAAGCACCATTGCCCTGATGCTGGTTGTTTGCGCCGCATTAGGTCGCCCATTATTCGGAGTTGATACCGAGCCATGTAAAACCGTGTTTGTGAGTCTGGAGGATGGCGCGAACATTGTCAGGCACCGCCTAGCGGGTATCTGCCGGGCATGGGGTGTTGACCCACATGACCTACAGGGCCGATTACACATTGTTGACGGTACAGAGCATCCCGAGCTATTCGCCGCCGATACCCGTGGGGCAGGTGAAAACACTGCAACCTATTACGAGCTGCGCCGCTTGGTGCAACTTGAAGATTTTGGCTTGGTGGTGGTGGACAACGCAAGCGATGCCTACGGGGGTGACGAAATCCAACGCCGCCAGGTGCGTGCATTTATGCGTGCATTGGTAGAGGTGGCACGCCTTACCAATTGCGCCGTGATGTTGCTGGCACACGTTGACAAGAACACCAGTCGCAATAAGAAGGCCGAAGGGGGCGAAGGCTATTCGGGTTCAACCGCGTGGCACAACAGCGCCCGCAGCCGCCTATTCTTGACCCGTGGCGATGATGGCCTGCTGACACTGGAACACCAGAAAAGCAACTTAGGCCGAATGCGTGAACCGTTGACGCTTGAATGGCTGGATGGTGGCTTTCCACAACTGGTTCAAGGTGGCAGCTTTGATGTTGACGGGTTCACCATGCGCCAGCAAGGAAGTGCCGACGATGTCCGTGTCGCTGCACTGCTGAAACTAATAGCTGAGTTTGAGAGCCGTGAGCAGTTTTGCAGCCCTGCAATAACCTCCCGCAATCATGTTCACGCAGTGCTGAAAAGTGAGCCTGCATTCTTGAAGCTGAAATTGCGCCCTGACGACACCAAGCGAATCGTTAACCAGTGCCAGCGTGCAAAGTGGCTGGAACCGTTGGACTATCGAACCATTGACCGTAAGCCGCACCAACGATGGGTGGTTACATCCGAAGGCCGTTCGTTTGCTGGATTGTCTGCGCCAACTGCGCCAACTGTGCCAACTACCGAAGATGGAGCAGATAGCGCAGATGGCACAAAGGTGAGTGCGCCAACTGCGCCAACTTACCTAGGGGGTGTGGGGGATAGAGCGCGCACACAAGATGGCGCAAGCGAGGTGTGCAGTGAATAAATCATTCTCTGGTGCAAGTTCTGCACCTGACCTACTCGGGATGACCACAAGCCCCACCAAGCTCACAACCGCCCAACCAGGCAAGGAGAATCAACATGATTGACGGATTGATAGCAGGCAAGCTTTACGGCACGCCCCAGGAGCGCACCAGCAAGACAGGCAAGCCCTTTGCAGTGGCGAAGGTGGTTTGTGCTGCTGGCGACGGTGAAAGCCTGTTTGTGAGCGTGATTGCGTTCAGTCATTCGGTTTGTGCTGCACTGTTGGCGCTGGATGACGGCGACAGCGTGGCACTGGCTGGGATGCTCACACCGAAGGTTTGGATTGACAAAGACGGCTACTCCCGCCCCGCACTAGACATTGTGGCCGTGCAGGTGCTTACGGCCTACCACGTCACCCGCAAGCGCAAAGCCGTCGCCAAAGACGATAGCCCACTCGATGAAGGGATGGACTAGCAATGAAACCCCTTGTTTCACCCATTGCCCGTCAACAAGTGCTGGAATTGCGCCGTGCCCACTCACTCCGCGAGGTGGCTGCACAAACCGGCCTACCGATGGGCACCGTGAAAACTATTTGCTCCAGGTCTGGTGCATTTCGGGACAACCAAAAGTTGCGCGAAATGTTTTCCCTTCCGCCAGTGAAACAGAGTGTTTCAACAGCGCTTTCAATCCCTGAGCTGCCACCACAGTCTTCGGTGACGGGTGATAAGGAAATTGACGCAATGCTGTGGCTGCGTGAAGTCATCAAGACCGGGCAGGCTGAGCTGATTGAAAAGGCCATGCAAGCTGCCAAGCGCATCAAGACGCCGCTCAAGGACTTGCAAGATCGCTATCTGAAACACCTGGTTTCAAAGAACCCCGGCAATTGGACAGTGGCGTTGCAGACATTCGGTTTTGCGGACTTGGAGGGGCTGGCGCAGGGTTCAACCAAGAAGCTGACACGCAAGAATGAGGTACTGGCCCGGTTTGGCAGTATCGACAACCTGTTTTCTGACACACCTGCCGAACTGTTCAGCATCGAGGTGCTGGCCGGGTTGAAGACGGGCAAGCATTTTGGCGACCTTGTCGCTGGGGAAGTAGACGCCCGGTTTCAGACGCGCGCTGACCTGATGCCCAACACCTTGAGCGACTGCCTGTACGAGCTGGCCTACTGGCACGACCTTTACACACTGCGCCATGCTGTTGACCAGGACGTTTACGACCCTGGGATGCACGCTTATGCGCGTGAGTGCTTTGCGTTTCGCTGTCTAGCGCGTATCAGACCCAAGACCAAGCCCGAAGCCATGGCCGTGTTCCGCTACATGGCCGACAGGGAGTGCATGGATGACGAAGAATCAGAAAGCATCCTGCTTAACCTCATTGGATGAAACAGGGGGTTTCAATGTCACCAAAATCAAAAGCACCGGCAATGACCACATCACCAAGCCCTGACCCTTGGCTGAACCTTGGCAGTCCCCATTCCCGAAAAACTTACAAAGGTTAACAAACCTTAACATCATGAACCAAACCCCATGCAAGTACGGTGCTGACACTGTGCAAAAGCCATGCAAACCATGCGGAGCCAAGACCAGGGCAGGCACACCCTGCAAGCGCCTTGACACCGCCCACAACGGCAGATGCAGACTCCACGGTGGCCGCTCAACTGGCCCCATCACCGAGGCAGGCAAGGAGCAGGCCCGTGTCAATGGCAGGCTTGGAGGCCGAAAGGCGAAATCTCAGGTTTTCACAGGTTTTGAGCCATTTTCAGAATGTGAGGTTTTGTTAGGTTTCCCACCATCCCCACAAGCAGCGACCCTACCCAAAACCTTACCAGTGCCGCCCATTCAAAGCCGTAGTGAAATGTTAGTAGTTTCACCCGGCAATGAACCAAAGCCCTTGAATGCTGTCGCAGCGCAACCGAGCGCCAGCAAGCCCGCCATTCGCTGTTGTGACTGTAGATACGTCAGCGCAGCATATACCTGCATGGCAAAACACCCTTTCAAAATTGCCAACGTAGCCCGCCACTGCGCCGAGAGCAGTGACTGGTAACTGCGATCAACGGAGGGTATCAAAGGCAAAACCGGGTAATGAAACGACATTGGAACTTCGCGTAGGAGTGAACGCCGCTCGTTTTCCTGCATCATGGCGCGCTGGTCGATCACCGCCTCGGGTACTCCGTAGTCCGACACCATGCCAGCCTTGATAGTCTCCGGCGTGTAGCGGTCCAGCAGGTAGCCAGCCCGTGCGTAAATAGCGCGGGTCAAGCGCTCCACGCCAGTAACCCGAGTCAGCCCACGCACCAGGGCGTCAATCGGTTTGGCCGTGGCGGCATTGGTTTGGATGATCTTGTCGGCGCGCTCGGATGCTGTTTGGGTGTTGCTCGACCGAGACAAAACCGTTTGTGGGTTCGCTTTTGTGTACCCATTAAGGTTTTTTTCCGTTAAAATCTTACTTGTTCCTGGCTTGTTTTGAAGTGCTGTACCGGACAATTGGAGTCCGGAGGCATTCAAGATAGCTGGGAATTTTTCTTTGTCGGCATAGCGTAAAAGCCCACTAGAAATCCAGCGGCCCACCGGTGGGGTACTCTCGTTTTTGTCATACGCATTGAATAACAGGTGCGCTTGCAATTCATTTTGCCCCTTTGGCTCAACAATAAGAAGCGCAATATTTCCATCGACCAATTCTGGGGCGATGAAAACCAAACGGCCCTTCACCGAATCGGAGTTAAAAACTGCTGCTGGCTGGTCAAGCCAGTCAGGTATTTTCTTCCAAACATCGGCGGTCATATTTGGGTGAGTAGTCATACCCAAAATCAACTTGCCTTCTGCCAAAGATATAGGCTTATCAGCATAACCAAGCAACCCTAGAAGCTCAGTCCGGTCAAGAACCTTAACGCCGGATAGATTTGGATTCTTTTTCAAGAATAGCTCATCAATACGCGATTCATACGCAGACTTAGTGATTGCGCCCCGCGACAACAGTACCCCATTCTCAGCCGGGTTCTTCTTGCGCCACAGTTCCGCCAGCTTCTCAAACAGCGGGTAGTTCTTTTCGGCTAACTGGTCAACTCAGTTAGCCAACAGTGCAGAGCCACTGATCGCTTCAATAGTCAAATCCAGCTAAGGTAAAGGAGCCATCCTTGGGACAACTCGCAATGTTGGCGCGTAACAATTCGAGCTCGCGATGCTTCTCATTTGACACTCTCAGAGAAACGTCGTCGGGTCGGCCACTAGAACCGCTGCTTACGCCATATACGAAGCTCAAGAAGTCGTAGATCTGAGCTCTGGTGACAGTTGCTTTTACCCAAAATGGATCGACGTTCTCGAAATGGATGTCGCGAATCTGGCACCAATTGGAGATCGCCACGTTCCAAACCCCGAGGTGGCTTGGTATGTATGGAAAGTCAATCGTCCTTCCCTCGAATTCAATCCAACCAGATGTTGAACTCATTTTTGCCTACCGCCATTCTCCGTGATGACCTTGCACCGTTGCTCGGCATAATCCCACGCAGAAAACTTCACCCCACCTTCAGCACAAACAATGAAGGGATCGTCCCCGAAAGTCTTGTACTGGGACAGCAGTCGCTCAGCACTAATGCCTGGTTCGATATATTCTTCCAGACACTGATCGACCAGCCCTTTGCATGCTTCAATGGCGGAGTCAAAGGTGTCATAGGAGCCCAGTGATCGGCGAGCGCTCTCGTCCATGTAATGGAAATTGTCATCCACCATCACTGTGTAATGGCCGAGCTCACCTTCGGTGGCTTCATCTGCCTGCAATTCGGGCGGGCCGGAACGAGTCTTTGTGAATTTTGGCTTGGCCGTCAGGTTCATGCACGACACTAATTGATACGCCAGATCTCTCAGTTCCGTCGATGAGTTGGAATTGGCAAACCCTTTGACATCAATGAGTGTCCCTTGTCCCAAGTCATCGAAGCGGATGCCAAAGCACGCTTTGGGTTTGTTGGTAACGCTGTCCCGTATCGAATAATATTCCTCGACTCCGACAGCACAGCGAACGATGTAGTCCCGCAAGCAATTGCGCATTGCAAATGATTCACGTATCAACGCATCAGAAGAGCTGAGCGGTATGACCTGCCAGTGCCCAACGGATATTGCAGTAAGTTGCATGGGCCAGGTGATGGACTTTGCCTGCGCCAATACCTCCTGCACAGATTGTTCGGCCTTCCATTGGTTGACCAGCCATGACCACCCAGCGTGAGCCTGGTTCTTGTCAATGGAAGCGCCGGTTTGCTGTGACCACCAACAGACCCCCAGGAATTCCTGAATGAAATCATTCAGCTTCGGACTGCTGCGCCGTTGATCTGCTTCGGCAAATGCCAGTCGTAATATTGTGGGATTCATTTTTCCATGAAAGTCGTCCCCAAGTTCAATGCCGCTGTCATAGGCTTGATTTACATTGAAAGCTCTGAGCCATGCGGCAGCAACTGAAGGCGGCGGGGGCGGTGGAAGTCCAGCGGCTTCCAATGCCGCCAAATACCGCAAGGCAACCTCGAAAGCTGGTTGTCTTGGGGCAAGTGACCAGGCCACCTTGAAAAGCCTGGAGCCATTGCGGCAGACGTATCGCCATGCTGCCTCTGATCTGCCCCTACCCAGGATTTCCATTTTGAGCATTCTGATTAGATCGTCCACATCGAATGTCGGATTCTTCGCCTCTATGAATGCCATCAGCAATGGCAGCAACTTTGGATTTTCCAGGTTCGCCGAGGTCAGCGCGTCGCTATGGGCGATTGCGATTTGTGCGTGGCGGGAATTGAGTTCTGGTCCCACCGGTCGTGCACGGGATTGGAGGCATAGCTGATGGATCGGTTGCGGCAATCGCAGCGCGTTTGGCAAGTCCACTTTCATCAACCGTTGATAGGCTGGATCGCGCTTCAATAGGGTCTCGGCGCATTGTGCAAGCCAATCTCGCAATGCATCGTCAATTGGCTGGTAAGGGTATGTTTCGTCGTCTGGAACCAGCGCCGGGTACAGCGTCTCAACCAAGATTTGGTAAGGCTTTAACGATTCAAGTGGTCTAGCAAGATTGAACTCCGCATCAATCTCTAACGAACTTTCACCATGGCTTTCCAGCAAGGTGAAGACATTCAACTCTGAACTAACGCGAAAGCCCATAAGTCCAAATACCCAAGCGTTTACACCCCCAACAGCAAGCGGCTGTAACCACACAGGCTCTAGCATGGCAGAGTCCAAGTAGTCGCACATTTTGTACAGCATGTGGATTGCGCGTTGCGGGTTGCTCCTGGGCACAAAGCATTCAGGGAAGAAGTGCCTCGCCTCACGCTGCAACAAGCCATTCCGCAGTCCAGTGAGCCTATCACTTTGAAATCGCAAACTACGCTTGCTTATGCGGGTTGCTGGGTGCGCTGCAATGTCAGGAAAGAGCGGAATCTGGCGACGCATCTGGGTCATTCGCTGGCAACTGCGACGCTTGCACTCCGGTTTGGCTTGTCCACCCACACCAACTTGTCATCACTCAATGCCTGTTCACCGTCCCACCGGTAGGCCACCAGAGGCCCCTCTCGTGCAGCGGACCAATCCAGGCAAGCCAGCTTTGGACTCTCAATAGTCGGATGCCCGTTAAACCAGTGGTGTCCGACACAGACGGGCGAACCTTCAATTGCAGAAATCACCAGACCAGCGGGCCACTCCATGCCGCGCAAAAGTTCTTCCTGACCCTTGGGCACCAAAGCAACCTCGTGAAACTCTTTGGCCCAGTGCCGCCAATTTGCAATCCGCATGTCTTTGTGCTTATGCCCCGCCTTGTCCTCGATGGCCTTGCCGTCCGGAAGCGGGATTTCCAGGCCACACGAAAGGAGTTTGCGTGCCTTCATCATGGGTGACTCGGAACCATCTGCTTCCTTACGGTAAATCTCCGCCAAAAGATCGTCATTGAGATCCACTTCGGGGACCCAACCGCCCGCGTGCAATGTGTCCACTGCCTCATCATCCCAGCAGCCGTGGACTACCCTGATGCCGCCTAAATCCAGGCACACCGGCAGAGTGCGAAACCACGCAATTGCAGACTTGTGCGCCTTCGAGCCATCGCCGATCTGATCAAGGAATTCGATGTGTTGCAGTCGGTTCCTCTCGGTATTGGGACGGAAGAAATCTTGGGGAGCCCAAGGTGCGTGAGTGACATACCCAATGGCGTTGATTTCGTGGTTGCCAAGGATGCACAAGGCGTCACCTGACTCGACCATTGCGCGTGCAATTTCAAGTACGCGCAACTGGGCCGGACCACGGTCAATCAAATCGCCTAGAAAGACTGCCTGACGACCCGCTGGCGCCCTGTATCCCCGTTCCAATGGCTCATAGTCCATCAACCTCAGCAAGCCCTCAAGCTTTCCAGCCTGACCGTGAATGTCTCCAATGATGTCGTATGCAATCATGTTTTACTCCTCGTTAGTTGCTTCATGCAAATAAGTATATCTTAGTTAAATGTACAATGCAACTAACATGAAAACGCGATATGAAATCTCTCGAAAAATATGACGTTGCACGCAAGCATCCTATGCCATTTGTGCGCCTGGAATTGGTACTGCTCTCGGTTACCGATGGTGGCTTGCAGGTACTCTTGAGCCATCGCGAGGAAGACCCATTCAAAGGCAAATGGGGGTTGCCGGGGGGAGTACTACGAATCGATCTGGACGCGTCCCTCGAAGAAGGAGCGCAGCGGGTATCTATGGAGAGGCTAAACCGTCCGTTGCCAAATTTGAATCAGGTTGCGGCTGTAGGTGGCGCTAACCGCGATCCACGCGCACCTTGGGCTATGAGCGTCGTTTATCGATCATTGGTCCAGACAGACATTGAAACTTCGCCAGGCAAGCGAGTGCAGGCACTGGCTTGGAGGAACGTAATTGACGTGATTCGGACGGACGATCTCGGGTTTGACCATGCCAACCTGATAGCAAAGGCTGTAGATGCCACCCGGCAGGAAGTAAGGGAACTTCGATTTCAAGCCGGATGGCTCCCCAAAGAGTTCACTCTAAGCGAGCTTCAGGCGCTAAGCGAAGCGGTATTGGCCACACCACTGGACAAAGTGACGTTTCGGCGGCGTATGGAAGTAGCAGGTATTGCAGCTCCGCTGGAAGGGAAGACCAAAATGATTGGTGCCCACAGGCCCGCTCAGTTGTATTCGCTCACCACTTGAACGGCTGTACCTCAGCGTTTTTTGCCTCGTTGCCGCTTGAGTAACAGTGTCATGAATTCGTCTACCAGTTCCCGGTGATCAGGCGTCAACGCTGAATATCTGGTCGAAGTCATCGCAGGATCAAGTTCCGGGCGATTTTGGCCAGCGTTGCCGTCAGCAGACTTTCCCCCACTTTGTTCCGCAGTCTCCATCCTCCGGTGTAATTCCGAGACCGTCGCACCCAACGCAATAGCGATGCGCTCCAAGGTTTCAGGCGAATAGCCCTGCGTACCGCGTTCAATGCGCGATAGGTTGCTGGCGTTGGTGTCGGCCGCCAAAGCGATTTCCTCAAGCGTCGCCTTGTGCGCTTCCCTTATCTCCCGAATGACTTGCCCAATTTTCATGGGAGCAATGGTGGTTGGCATTGACGTATCAAGCAAAGCGTGACACGTCAAATAGAATGACTCTTCACGTCAATTACAAATACGCCCCATGCCTTTTCTTGATTGGGTCAACAAGGCCCAGGCGCAGCGCACCACTGCTGATGCTCCCTTTCACCTGCTGCAATTCCAGTCCGCGCATGGCGACTCGCAATCAAAAAAACTGATCGCATCCTTCCATGGCCGATAACTACGACGACTATTCCAAAGAACAGCTCTTGCGCCTGCTGCGCGAGCGGGATCGCAGGCCCAATTTCGGGCTGGTATGGGAACGCGACGAAATTGATCACGATCTATCAGTGAACAACGACTTTGTGGCGTTGGACTGGGATACTAATTTGTCTTGCGGTGATGGCCCACAAGACAACCTGATCATTGAAGGCGATAACTTCGACGCCCTGCGCACCTTGCGCATGACGCACGCCGGTCGGGTGAAGTGCATCTACATTGACCCGCCCTACAACACCGGCAAACGGGATTTCATTTACAACGACCGTTTTATAGACAAAGACGACACCTACCGGCATTCAAAGTGGCTGGAATTCATGTACCGGCGCTTGGAATTAGCAAAGGAACTGCTGACCGAGGACGGCGTGATTTTTGTGTCCATCGACGACAACGAGATATTTCATTTGGGTGTTTTGATGGAGCAAGTATTCGGCCTGGGCAACCGAGTAGGTGTCATGGTCTGGAATAACGTCACTGACAATAATCCGACCCGTATTGCCGTCGAGCACGAGTACATCGTCTGCTATTCGCTCAACATCGACTCGTGTGCAACTCCATGGAAGTCCGCCGAACACGACATTAAAGACCAAATGCTGGAACTCGAAGCAAACTTGCTTCGTAAGGGCGGGACAACGGAGCAATTGCAAAAAACTTACTCAGCATGGTTCAAAGAGCACAAGAGCGAACTCCCACCGTTAGACAATTACAAATACTTTGACCTTGGTGGCATTTACGCTGGTAGCCGCTCAGTACACAACCCTGGCAAAGAGGGCTACCGCTATGACGTGATGCACCCAGAAACCGGAAAGCCTTGCAAACACCCATTGATGGGCTACCGATTTCCAGAGGACACAATGAGCGATTTGCTGAAAGCAAAGCGCATCCTTTTCGGTGACGATCACACGAAACTCATTGAACTGAAGATCTATCTCCGCGACTATCGCCGAAAGCTTTCCAGTGTTGTCGCATTGGATGGGCGCGCTGGCCCGAATGAACTGAAAGAAATCTTCGGCGATGAATCCAAGGTGTTCAACAATCCAAAGCCCATTGGGCTTATTCAAGAACTTTTGTCATTCGTAACGAGTCCCGGCGACATCATCCTGGATTTCTTCGCTGGCTCGGGAACCACTGCGCAAGCAGTTATGAGTCTCAATAAAGAGGATGCAGGCAATCGCCGTTTCATCTTGGTGTCCAGCACGGAAGCCACGCCTGAAACACCAGACAAGAACCTTTGCCGCGACGTGTGCGCGGAACGTGTACGGCGTGTGATTGCTGGCTACACCAATAAAAAGGGCGAATCCGTCGCTGGTTTAGGTGGCGGTTTTGCCTATTTACGTTGCAGGCGTATCCCCGCAGCTACCGTTTTCCGTGGCATCCAGCAAGCGCAAATATGGACTGCCTTGCAACTGATTCACGAAGTGGCACTTTTGCCCTATCAGGCATCACTGCCGATGCAGATTGCGCAAGGTAAACGGGGGCTGGTGATCTACCTGCCCAAGATCAACGATGCGGTGTTGGACGCACTGCACACAGCGATTCAATCGGTTGCGCAAGCTGTGGTGTATTCGTGGCAACCGGCATTGTTAGTGCAGCGTTTAACGGACCCGCGTCTGGCGTTTGAACCTATTCCGGCATTTCTGGTCAATCGCTTCGGTGCGCGATCTACGGCAAAAGGGGGACGGCCATGAGCGCCCCGGCACCCAAAGGCTATCAGCGCGAAGCGGTTAACAACGCACTGGAGATATTTCGCTATGCCGAGGGCCAGCTACGCCAGTCGGTAGACGATGCCAGCAACGCGGCGGCGACGGCCTTCAATGGTTGCCTACTGCTGGAAGCACCCACCGGTTCCGGTAAGACCCTGATGGCGGGCATGATTGCCGAAGCGTTTGCAGCGCCCGACCGCGATACCAATGCGCAAATAGTCTGGTTCTGGTTTACGCCCTTCGCGGGGCTGGTGGAACAGGCCAAAGGGGCAATCAAGTCCACCTTTGTCGGCCTGCGGGTGCGTGATCTGCAAGGCGACCGCAAGACGCGCGGCACCAAGAGTGGCGACGTGTATGTGACCACCTGGGCATCAGTGGCGGCATCCAACAAAGATACCCGGAAGGTACGCACCGGCGGTGAATTTGATCTTTCGCTGGACGATTTGATTGCCGAGTTGCGCGCCGACGGTTTTCGGATTGGTGCCGTGGTGGACGAAGCACACCATAGCTTTACCAAGGCTGCCGAAACTGTTCGCTTTTATAGGGAAACACTCAAACCCGATTTCACTTTGATGATTACCGCCACGCCTGACGACCAGGACGTGGATAAATTCAAGAAGGCTGCGGGCATTGGCCACTTGCATCGCATCCGTGTCAGCCGCAAAGAGGCAGTGGACGCGGGTTTGATTAAGGACGGCATCAAGTCGATTGCCTATCTTGCAGCAGACGATCAAAAAGAGTTGGTGGACTTTGCAGCGACCGCGATGGCGGATGGCTGGGGTATGCACAACATCATCAAGCAAGGCTTGCAGGCTGCGGGTATTGGCTTGGTTCCGTTGATGTTGGTGCAAGTGGCCAACAGCAACACGGCGGTGGATGAAGCGCGGGCGCGCTTGGCTGCGCTGGGTGTGCCAGATTCAAAAATTGCTTGGTACACGGCAGACGACCCGAACGACGATTTGCTGGCGGTGGCGATTGACGAAAAGAAAGAAGTACTGATTTTCAAGGTGGCGGTGGCGCTTGGCTTTGATGCGCCGCGGGCCTTCACGCTGGTATCCATGCGCGGGGCCAAGGACACCGACTTTGGTATTCAGGTGGTCGGGCGCATCCTGCGCGTGCACAGCCGTTTGCAAGGGCCAACGCTTGAAAAGAAGCTGCCGGAGTTGCTGCGCTGTGGTTATGTGTTTTTGGCCGATTCGGCAAATCAGAGCGGTTTGGTCAACGCAGGCGAAAAGATCAACGCGATTCAGAGCGAGTTGTCCCATGTGTGCCCGTTCACCATGGTGGTGAAGGTGGCAGGTCGCAATGAAATTCAGGTTACGCACAACGGGCAAACGCAATTGCTTTCTGTGCCCTACACACCGTCCGCCTGGCCTGCGCCGGGCGTGAACTTGGCTGCCGATGGCGTACCGTGTGCGGCGGATGCGCCTGGCTGGCAGCAAACTGGAATTTTGACCAACCTGGTGCTTTTGCCAACCGAGCCAGGGCCACAAAGCACAGAACACCAACGCGGCAACACGCCGCTGATCACTGGCAACAAGCGCTACGCGCTACGTGCCGGGCTGCCAAACACCTATCGGTCTGAGCGACTGCCATTGTCAACGGCAGATTTATTGACCTGCATTGCGGCCAACATAGCGATTGACGACAAAGTGTTTAACGCGGGGTTCCGCCAATCCGTCAAGGTGACCCGCCAGACGGTGGATGTGTTTGTTGAAGGCAGCGAGGTTTCGGAGTCCATGCAGGCACGTTTGTCAGACGCAGAGATTGCGCGTCGGGCGCAAAGCGTAATGTTTGATGCCGACTATCTCGACCCCCGCGATCTGCATGATGCACTTCTGGCGCGGCTGAAAGCTGAGTATGGCCATCGTGGCATTGACACTGACGATGCAGGTATAGAACTGGCGTTGAACCGTATCATGGCGGCCTACCCACATTTGATTCGGATGGCTGCACGCACCTGCGCGGCGAAGTTCAAGGAAATCTTTGACGCAGCGCCCTTGCCTGAATTTGTGGAGTTGCCCACCGGCGTGAAGAAGTCACGCTTGAATATTTATAGCGTGATGCCACAAGACCTGAACGGCCCAGAGCGGATATTTGCCGAAATGCTGGATGCAGACACGTCGGGCACGGTCGAATACTGGTTCCGCAACGAACCGCGTAAGCCGTGGTCTATTGGCATCGTGATGCCCAGCGGTGACCGCTATTTCCCCGACTTTGCCATCAAGGTGACTGGACGAACAGCGGGCGGTGGCTTGCTGCTGGTGGAAACCAAGGGCAATCACATATTAAACGGTGACGACACGCTGGACAAGATTTTGGCGGAGCACAAGGTGTACGGGGTGCCGTTAATGCTGGTGCAGGATACAGGTGGGCGCTTTATGACCGTGAAGTACTTCCCCAATACCGGGCGCAACAAGGAAGATCAGATTTTCCGGATTGAGAATCTGGCTGGGTATTGAATTTATTTGGATTGTTTCGCTATTCTTTTGATAGCTGTTTGCGCACGTTTCACGAGGGCTAGAGCACGAAAAGGCCTATGATCCTGCAACCGACAAGACCCGGACACTATGCCGGGGTTTGCAGTCTCTTGCAGGGGAGCAGAACCATGCCAAACATTCGGGCAACCACCGCTCCCGCAACTGTGGGAATTTCCCACAAATCAACACACACATCGGTAGTGCAACATTCATTCTGTAGTTTCCCGAACCAATGAAACATGACTTCGTGGGGAAGTGTTTCTGAATTCGGTTTTGGATATTTTT
>Ga0247844_1004456_pt1 | contig 19001 bp, 15 predicted proteins | sample LaCtaG_FD_192421 | JGI IMG/M metagenome (GOLD analysis project Ga0247844, IMG submission 192421) | Freshwater microbial communities from meromictic Lake La Cruz, Castile-La Mancha, Spain - LaCruzMarch201714.5m_1 | ecosystem: Environmental > Aquatic > Freshwater > Lake | place: Spain: Castile-La... | reverse complement strand
AAATGGCCAAAGCATTCTATAGGATTTCAAGTTACATAAAAAGTATGAGATACAGAGGATATTCATCACTTGAAGCGATTTCTTTAGCTTTTAGTGGTAATATTCCTGATTAGGTGTGAGCAGTTACAAATAAAGATATTCATCACTGATCGTATAATACGATGGTTCACTCTCCGCTTATTATTATAAAAAAAGTCATTATAAGCTAATCATCTTATCAACCAAACAGCTTATAACAACAAAAAATCACGTGATAAGCCAATCCATTGTTTTGGATTATTGCGACCTAACTCACTAAAATCAAAATGGATTTTTACTGCGAACTTCTCGTATTTGGCGGGGCCTGAAATTCAAAACGTTCTTTCGCTAATTCATTATTAATCTTCATATTAGAAAAAACGAGTTTAACTTTAGCCTTGGCCTTATCATTTTTCAGAAGCTCGATCGTACTTAGTGCTGAAAATTCTTTTTTCTTTGTAAAAATTAAAGTTGCACTAACGATGCCCAATTCTTCTTGTGATTTTTTTGAAAATATTAGTTCAGTATTAAAATCTTTATCTTTATCTTTATCTTTATCATTCTCTTTCACAGAATAAAGATCATTCGATTTTAGGCCCTGTTTAAGAGCATCGAAAAATTTACTGAGCGCTAATTTTCCTGTCGGCTTAACAGTCACTTCCCCAGGCTCGCCCGCCACAAAAGGAGCTGTGTAGTACCACGTTTTTCGGGGATTACTGACGAAAATAATCACGTCTGGTTTATTCACTTCAAAACGAATATGCCCAGGGAATTTATAATCAAGATGCCCCTGACTTTTTTTCTCTTTACCACTTAAAGCTGAGATTTGAGTTTGCTCAAAATCGGCAGAAAAAGTTTGAGGTAAAAAACTTTCTGCGGCACTTAGAAGGGCCGAAAAAGAAAAAAGGAAAGTCGCTAAAATAATTTTTTTCACCGTACTACCTCTTATTGAAGTTGCATTGAAACAGCAGTGGAAACACCTGGCTCTTGCATCGTCACACCGTAAAGAATGTCATTCATTTCCATTGTCTTTTTATTATGGGTAATGAGAATAAATTGAGAGTCTTTACATAGCTCACGAAGAAGTTCGTTAAAACGTCCCACGTTCGCGTCGTCTAAAGGAGCATCAACCTCATCGAGAAGACAAAAGGGCGAAGGCTTCACAAGAAAAATAGAAAAAATTAAACTCACAGCAGTCATGGCCTTTTCACCGCCTGACATGAGATTAATATTTTGCATTTTCTTACCAGGAGGCTGGGCCACAATATCAACGCCACATTCAGGGTCGTTCACATCCCCCGTTAAAACAAGTTTCGCGCTTCCTCCATTGAAAATGATAGGGAATACTTTTTGAAAACGCACCACAACTTCTTCAAAGGCCACTTTAAAACGCTCTTTACATTTTTCATCAATTTGCGTGATGGCCTTTTGCAAATCTTCAAGCGAGGTGCGAAGTTCTGTTTCTTGTTCTTTAAGAAAATCAAAACGTAATTTTTGACGTTTAAAATCTTCGATCGCCTGCCAATTGATATCCCCTAATTGGACGATGTCGCTCTTATAGCGACGTAAACGATCTTTACAGTCAGGGATATCGTACCTGACACTAAACTCATAAGGTCTGCGCTCAAGAGTCACAGGGCCATTTTCTGTTTCCATCTGGTACATATTTGTGACGTCACGAAGTTCTCTAAAATCTTCTTCTGTAAACTGAAGGTGGTTTCCAATGACTAAACGTAAATCAACGCGATAAATTTCAAAGATATTGCGAACGTTCACTTCTTCTTCTTCAAGATAGCGCTCACGTTTATTAGTAAGTTCCATGCCCTTTCTTTCAGATTCAGTAATACGCTTTCCAAGATTGCGGGCCTCAGTTTCACGTTGCCCCATTCCGTTCACTAATTTTTGAAGCTCATGGCGAGTTTCTTTTAAGATACGATCTTTCTCTTTAAGAGTTGTGACTAATTCATCAATACGCTTTCTGAGTTCACCGGCAGCAACATCCATTTCATTAATGTCATTTGTGTGTTGCTCGATAATCGTATTGACGGAAGCAAGACGTTCTTTTTCTTTTTCTAACTGAAAAGTAAAATCACTAATTCGATTATTGGCGGCCTTCATCTTGTCGCCAAGAGATTTTGCCTCCATCTGCTTTTGTAAAAGTTCACGACGAAGATCATCGTAACTTTCTTTTTGCATTTCATATTCAGAGTATTCTTCTTCGAAGCGCCCTTTTTTATCTTCGAGCTCTCCCTTCATTTCTACAACACGCTTTGAAATTACTTCATCACGCTCAATAAGTTCCAGACGCCGACGAGAAACTTCAGTCTTTCTATTTTTTTGAATATCAAGACGCTGAAGACCTCCTTCAAATCCTTTAACTTTTGCATCAAGTGAAGCTTTTTTCGTTAAAAAGTTAGAGCGCACTTCTTGATGTTTATTTCTTATCTCTTCATACTCTGAACGTTTTTGTTCTAATGTTTCCTTGTAGGTTTGTGTCTGCGCTTCAAGGGCCGTCACTTCTCCCTCAAGGCGCTCTGCTATTTCTGAAAGTTTCACAATTTGATTATTACGTTCAATTGTTCCTTGAGCAGAGTCTTTACTTCCCTTAATGGAAAGAATTTTTCCTTCACCCACATTCCGAACTAAAATCTTCCCATCGTAAGAAGCGATGGCCTTAAATTTCATATTTTGAGAAACTTTTTCGTAGCGTTCTTCGTCGAAATTTTCGACAAGGTAATAACCCTTAAAAAAACTTCTCAGTTTTTCGGCCTTTTCATCTTGAAAAGTAAGAACATCATTAAGAGCAACGAGTCCTTCAAGGCCGTTTAAGGCGAAACGTTCTAAAGTCTCAGGTGATTCTTCAAAAGATCCACCAGCACACTCTAAAAGTTCTATTCCCTTGTCCCTATTCGTTGTCGACCATGATTTAAAAGAATCAAAATTGCCTTCGAGATTAACAAGGGTATCCATGAATTCTTCGAGAAGATTTTGGACGGCCGAGGTATATTTTTCATCACAACGAATAAGAGAACCAAGAAGCGAAAAACCTTTAGCATTTGTAGCGTCACTTAAAAAAGCGCCGCAGCCCTCTTTGACACCTTCAAGAGAAGCTGAAATTTGTTTTAAGCTCTCTAGGCGTGATCCGGTCTGAATCCATTCTTTTTCTTTCGCGAGATATTCTTTTTGACTGTTTCGATGATCTTCTTCAAGAGAGCGAACCGTTGTTTGAAGATTTTTTTCAAGTTCACCAAGTTCGTTTGTTTCTTTTTCTAAATTAATAATCTCTTCACGCTCACCAGACATCTGGTTTGTAACGCCAGAGTATTGCTTTTCTAAAATCTCAATTTCTTTTGTAAGATCTTCAAGCTGACCGGCCATATCTTGCATTAAAGATTGATTGCGAAAATTTTCTTGATCAATTTTTTTATAGTCTTCTTCTTCTTTTGAAATTTCACGTTTGAGATCATCAACAGCATTTTCTTTAAATTCTAATTCATCTTTAAGATTTGAAACTCTTTCTTCGAGTTCAGAAAAATCAACTTCCTCTTGGCCTTTTTCTTCAATTTCGGCCTTCTCTTTTTCTAAGGCCGCAACTTTATCTAAACGTTGAGTAATCGTTTTTTCTAATTCTGCGCGCTCTTTTTGGCGTTGATTAATTTGCTTTTCTTTATCTTGCGAAGAACTTTTAAAATAGCGCTCTTGTCCTTCGTTCTTAGCTTGTTCTTTTGAAAGTTCATTATATTCTTTTTGAAAAGCATCTACCTGCTCAGTCAATTCGTCTCGACGAATACGCTCTTCTTGGAGTGAGTTTTCAAGTGTATTTTTTTTCGTTGTAAGAGACTCTACTTCATTTTTAAGTTCAGTAATTACGGTACGCGCCTCTTTGTAATCACGAAGAAGATCCCACTCTTTATGAGAAGTCACAATTAATTCAGTATTTTCAATTTTTTCTTTTAAACGCTTCGCTTTCTCGGCCTTCTCTGCCTGATTTTCAAGATTTTTAAGACTCTTTTCAATTTCATTTTTAAGATCACACAGACGAATTAAGTTTTCATTAGTCTGTTCAATTTTTCTCATCGACTCGCGACGACGCACTTTAAATTTTGTGATGCCCGCTACTTCTTCAATCATCGTTCGACGTTCTTCGGGTTTTGCTTGTACAAGACGCGCAATTTCCCCTTGAGCAATAATTGAATAAGATTTCGCTCCGGCCCCCGTATCCATGAAAACTTCTTGAATATCTTTCAAGCGACAAGGCATATCGTTAATTCGATATTCAGTTTCACTGTTGCGATAAAGTTTTCGCGTGATTTTAATTTCACGGTGATTCACAACTGTCTGGCCGATATGAAAATGTTTCCCCTCTTCATTTTCTAAAACAAGAGAAACTTCAGCAAAACTTGCGGGAGTATATTTTTGTGAACCAGAAAAAATCACATCTTTCATGTTATCGCCGCGCAAGTGCTTGGCCGACTGTTCACCCATTACCCAAAAAAGCGCATCCACCACGTTGGATTTACCGCAACCATTTGGCCCGACAATCCCTGTAATGCCTTTGTCGAAGGTAACAACGGTACGATCTTTGAATGATTTAAAACCTTGAAGAATGAGTTGCTTGATTTTCACGAGGGGCGACTCCTAAACTTAATCGGTAAGAAAAACCTGACATTTTTACTAATATGTCACGATGCCATAACAGACTTAAACTGGCCATTATTTTCTCAAGTGACAAAGATAAATATACTTTTAAAATCAACATGTTACTTCAAATCCTAAAACAGGTTGTCGAAATATTTTAAATTTAAATTGAGATAGAGAATGTAAATTTACTACGATTATATTTAATTGTGCTCAAACTATACAATATCTGTTGCTAAAATTGCTTTGATTTGAATTGATATAAAAGTTATTATAATAGCTATATGGATAAATTTAACTCAAAAATAGCTAATAAATTAGACTTTAAACTTTCGAATCCCGAGGAAATTGGCCACGAGCTAGGTTATCGCCTTAAAGATCAGCGAATTAGCAAACATTGGACCCAACAGGAACTTGCTGATCGAACTGGTCTCGATGTAGGTACCGTAAAAAATTTGGAAAACAAAGGACAGTGTGCACTTTTAACTCTGATTAAAATTGCGATGGCCTTAGATTGCATAAGTGAACTAACTAATTTGTTTCAAGTAAAAATTTCTTCTATTGCTGAAATGGAAAAAATAGAAAAATTGCGCAATTCCAAAATAAAAAAGAGAGTTCGATGAAAAAATTGTCGGTTTTTTATTCAGGATGGGGCGAACATTGGCAATTAGGAGAGCTTGCTGATGATGGCACGAATTTACTTTTTGAGTATTCCTCCGAAGCATTAAAAAAAGGCCTTGAGCTTTCTCCCCTCAACTTAGCATTACGTCCTCAGGCTTACGGAAATTTTCCAAGTTATCAAGACAGACTTCCAGGCCTCATTGCAGATAGTTTGCCAGACGGATGGGGACTCTTACTCATGGATAGGGTTTTCAAAAAAAAAGGATTGGCCCTTTCAGAAATTTCTCCTTTAGATCGATTAGCGTTTCTTGGAGATCGAGCGATGGGAGCTTTAACTTTCGAACCGGCCTCTGGTGAAACCCTTGAGACTTTTCAATTCACTCTCAAGCAGTTGGCACAGGAAATCCACAAAATTGTTATTGATGGGCCGACTAAGGCCCTCGCACAAATTGCACAAATTGGTGGTTCTCCCCATGGAGCCAGACCAAAAGCCTTAGTTTTTTACAACTTAAAAGCAAAAACTATTTCAACAGATCAGCATGCGTCAGGTACTCCTTGGTTGATTAAATTTCCAGGCGAACACGAACACAAAGAAGTTTGTGCGATTGAAGATCTTTATGCAGATTTGGCAAAAAAATGTGGAATTGAAATGGAGAGCACAGAGTATTTTGATCTCGGTAAAAATCTTTCGGCCTTTGGTGCAAAAAGATTTGATCGCTGCAAGAATAGTAAAATCCCCCTGCATACCGCCGCTGGGGCGTTGAATTCAAACTTTAGGCTTCCTTCAGTCGATTATATAAGCTTGCTGCGTTTGACACGTTTAATGACCAAAGATCAACGAGAGGTCGAGAAAGCATTTTTACAATGCGTGTTCAATGTCACATTTAATAATCGCGATGATCATGCAAAAAATTTTTCGTTTTTATTGGACGCAAAGAAAAATTGGAAACTCTCGCCCGCCTATGATTTAACTTTCAATTCTGGCCCAGGCGGCGAACATCAGATGGATATTTGCGGAGAAGGAAAAAATCCTAGCAAGGAGCATCTTCTTCACCTCGCTTCAAAGACTGGTATAGACAAAAAGAAAGCACTTATTTATTTGGATAAGGTTTGTGGTGTCGCGCTCAAATTCAAGGCATATGCTAAGGATAAAGAAAAAGACAGAGAGATTCGCTCTGAAACTATTTCTGATATTGATAGAGCTATTCAATCTCACTTAAAAAGATTGAGATAGGTGATTAAACTGAAAGGTAACAAAAAAGATTTTTGGTCCATTACGATAGAGTTGCCATGGTGTATTACCTTTATTTTTAAAGATGCTGAATTTAGTGAAGTAAAAATTGAAAACTATCACAAAGGTTAAACTTATGATTCAAAACCTTAATCCTCTTCATCCTGGTATCGTTTTAAGCGAAATCTACATGAAAGAAATTGGACTTACTCAAACATCTCTTGCTGAACTTTGTGGTTGTCAACATCGCAAGATAAACGAGATCGTTAATGGCAAAAGAGGCATTTCTCCTGAGTTTGCCATTACTCTAGAGAAGGTTCTTGGCACAAGCGCTGAGATGTGGGTCAGGATGCAAGCAGAATATGATCTTACTGTTGCAAGAAAAAAAGCTGCTTAAGCGTCACTCTCACTCAATAGTTACCTGAGGCATCCTTGCGACGTAGTACCAGACATCGGCCACGTTAAAAATTTGCGGATCTTCCAAAATAAGTTTTTAAGAATTTACCAAATTTAAATGACCAAGCAGGTATAAAAATGATTGTCCATGTTTTTATGCAGATTCTATTTTACTTTTAATAAAAGTTCATTAAAAAGTAATTTGATAGAGAACAGGGCAGTGGTCAGATATTGTCCTATTATAAAAATCAAGATTTTGAAAACGAGTGCCTAAATGATTTTCGTTATTGCAAGGGCCCTTAACGTGTGCGCTTGCAGTAAGCACGTTACTTAAATACGCTTGATCAAATGATTTTGCCTGTGTGATCGTACGATAGCTATAAAGTTCGGGATAAGAAATATTTTTAAGATTTAGCGCTTCCCCAAATTTTTTTTCAAAATCAAATTTTTCATTTTGGTAAACATTAAAATCACCAATAATCATTGTCGGATACGACACAACATTTTCTTGAAGTTTTTGTGTCAACGCTTCCACTTGCTGGAGTCTGAATGCGGCCTTTTCTTCAAATGCTTTAAGATGAACTCCAACAATTTGCAAAAGAGGAATATTATTATTGTCCTTTAAAATGCCCCAAAGCCCAGGCCGCAAGTTTTTATTACCGGATTGAACTTCATACATTGCAAAGTTTCCATCCTTTTGGAATGGGACAAATTGATACTGATCCTTGTGGCAAAGTGAAATATATTGATGTAAGTCAACTGCTTGTTGTTCATAGCTATGACAGGTCATTTTCATTGGTAGCATAAGTTTTTTTAGTTCCTCAACTTCGATGACTTCTTCAAAAACGATCACATCAGCTTCTTTTAATTGCTCACTTAAAAACTCACTTAAAAATGGATTTCTATACTCGTCATTTGGTTGGCCTGTTGGATTTCCTCCCCTTCCATAATACTCAAGGTTAAATGTCGCAATATTTAAGGGAGCTGCCTTGGCTTGAATTGCCAAAAGATTAAGTAAAATAAAAAGTAGTATTATATTTTTGTGTGACATTTTTTTATCCTTCTTTAGCTTAAATTATTTGCAAAAATTGTATGGATTATTAGTGATGATATTTTTCACTTGAATACCATCAGCGTCTTCAATGTAGTTCACTGTAATCACTGAATTGCCACTATTCATGTTGTTTGGATTATTCACAAGAAAAACAATCATTCCATAATTATCGACTTCTTGTGCGCCCGGATAATCTTGTACAATATGAATAAAAGTTTCCTCTACGTTAAGGCCGTCAATTTTGCATTTTTTTAATAAACTCCATGTAATTTCTTTTTGTGTTTCTTCGGCAAGGTCACTTTTAAAAATCACTTCGGAAAATGCTGAAAATGAATGCAAAAATGCAAATCCTATGATGGTAGATATAAAAAAATTTCCCACACAATATCTCCTGTTTGTTTCTTCTGATGGCGAGAAAATAGAACGAAAATAGATATTAAACAAATTGAAATTTCTTAAAAAATATTTTAGAATTTCTTATGGACTTAAATCGACTAAGAACTTTTAAAATTCTTGCAGAAACTCTTTCTTTTACTGAAACGGCAAAAATCGTTCATGTAACTCAATCTGCAATTAGTCAGCAAATGAAATTACTTCAAGAGGATTATGGCCATAAATTGGTCCAGAAAATAAATAATAATCTTATTTTAACACCAGAAGGACAGGGGCTTTATTTTGATATCAAGGATGAACTTGAGCGTTTAGAAAAACGCTTAATTAAAAATAAAGATAAAGAACGCCCCCTTCTACGATTGGCCGGGCCTCAGAATTTTATTAATGAGATTCTTATTCCGAAGCTTCCTCGTCGGCCCTTTCATTATCAGATTGATTTTTTAAACTCTACTCAATGTAATGAAGATTTAATGTGTGGAAAAAAAGATATCGTTTTTGTTTCATCACCACTGGGCCTAAGACTTTGTGAAAGTTCTGTTGTTTTTACAGAAAAACTTATTTTAATGGGAGGGCCAAAACTACTTCAACACTATAATGAAAAAGGAACTCTACCATTTGTTGATATGAATCAAAATTTTAGGCTGCTCAAAAAATGGGAAGAGCTTAATAAGATGACTTTAAAGGTTCATTTAATTTCTGAAATTCCTAATATTCAATCAATTTTAATTTTTATTCGTCATCATCCTGTTGCTGCCATTATTCCAGAGCATTTGGCGCGTGAAGATTTAAAGTCAGGACGACTTATTTCTCTTTTTCCAAAACAAGTTGAATATACCAATCAAGTACATATGTGTATTTTAAAGCAGCAGAAATCTAAACTCGTGTGGAAATTCTTTGAGCAGCTTCGTTAGCTTTTGTCGACCTAAACGACCTCACTCCCACTCTATAGTCCCAGGAGGCTTACTCGTTACATCATACCAGACATCGGCTACGTTGGAAATTTGTCGAGCTTTTAAAATGAGATTTTTAAGTAAATTAAAATCCATTCCGTAAGCATCGGCCGTCATCGCATCCATTGAAGTTACAGGACGCATGAGAAAAATTTGACGATTTGTCGAATCATAAAGTGGTAAACTCACAACTGGCATTTGCCAAATTTCAGAAATATTTTTAAGACTTTTCATCAAATAATCATCAAGGCTTCGAAGGCGATCGGCCTGATCTTTTGTCAAAGTTGTTTTTTTCAAATAAACATTTTCTTTTAAGGGGAAAAGTGAAAACACAAGGCGATTGACTGTTGCGAGATGATTAATTACGTTCGTTGAACAAGTACGGATTGCATTCCAATCTAAGTTTTGCGTTTCTGATTTTGGCCAAATTACAGCGGGATGGCGATAGGTTCGAAAATCCCCTTGCACGCCCACACTTTTAATAGGAAGAATTTTTCCTTCAAAGCCGTAAGGAGAAATGAGTTCATTCAACTTTTTTTCTTCGTGATTAAAATCTTTTTCGGGAGTATCTGTACCAGAAGTTAAAATACGAATAGCAAGTCCTGGGCCCGGAAATGGATGACGATTAATTAAATCTGCTGGCAGGCCTAGCTCTAAACCAATGGCCCGAACTTCATCTTTGTAAAGCATTTGAAGAGGCTCAATCACTTGGCCGTTTTCAATCATACGCTCAATTTCAGGCACACGATTGTGGTGTGTTTTAATTTTGGCCGCTTTTTTATTCCCAGTTTCAATAGTATCTGGATAAATCGTTCCTTGAACAAGCATCCACTCATTTTCTTTCAGCTCGCTTTTTTCAAGGATTTTAATTTCATCTTGTAAGACATCGACAAATAATTTTCCAATGATATTTCGTTTTTCTTCAGGTTCAGTCACACCATCAAGAGCTTTTAAAAAGCGTTCTTCCGCTTGGGCAATTCGAAGATTATCAAAACCAAGTGTTCGAAGATAGTTCATGATTTCTGTTGATTCATTTAAGCGCATAAAGCCGGTATCGACGTGCAAAGAAACAACTCTTTCATTTCCGACGGCCTTTATAAGAAGCCCAAGGCACACGAGAGAATCAACTCCACCAGAGACAAGAAGAAAAAGTTTTTTATTCTGTGCTTTACGACGAATGTCTTCAATAATATTTTGACTCATTGAAGCTGGTTTCCAGTTTTTTTCAATCTGGCAAACGGACAAAAAGTTATTTAAAATATTAGATCCAAATTCTGAGTGAAAAACTTCTGGATGAAATTGAACACCAAAGACAGGTGAATTGTTTTTTGATTTTCCTTCGAAGGCCACAATCACAGATTCAGAAATGGCCGTTGATGTAAAACCTTCAGGAAGTTTCGCGACATGATCACCGTGGCTCATCCACACCTGAAATTGGTCTGCGGTTTTTAAAAAGAGCTGACTTGGAGTCGTTACACGAATTATTGTAGGGCCATATTCTTTGCTTGGGCCTTCTTCTACTTTTCCACCATAGAGGTGAGCAATTAATTGATGGCCGTAACAAATACCAAGGAGAGGAATTTTTAAATCTAAAATATTCCAAGTTATATTATATGCATCTTTTCCGTAAACAGATTTTGGCCCACCAGAAAAAACAATCCCGGCTATTTTAGAATCATTCGGTAAAAAGGTTTCAGGATTATATATTTCAGCAAGCACCCCTAGTTCACGAAAACGTTTCGTAATAAGGTGAGCATATTGCCCCCCAAAATCAAGGACTGCGATGCGCTTTAAGTTTTTTTCGAACATACTCGTTCCTTTTCGATTTGCTCTAAATTTTCAAGTGAAACCCCAGTAGGATAGTTTCCACTAAAACAGGCAAAACAACAAGGTTGATCCTTATAAATTTCCATCAAGTCTTCGAGAGATTGATAAATCATTTCATCTGCCCCAATATAATTCTTGATCTCTTCAATCGAGTTATTTGAAGCAAGAAGTTCTTGCTTTATGGACATATCGACACCATACACGCAAGGATGCGTAATAGGTGGTGATGCAGATACGAAATAAACTTCCTTAGCTCCACGCTCGCGAAGAAGTTGAACAAGATGTTTTGATGTTGTCCCTCGAACAATGGAGTCATCAACAACGGCGATTTTTTTATCTTTAATAATATCGCGGATAGGATTTAATTTTTGCCGAACGACACGTTCTCTTTCATCATGAGTTGGACAAATAAAACTTCGCCCAACATGATTATTTTTACTGAGGGCACGTCGATAAGGGACCTTTAATTCTTCAGCAAGTCCTGCCGCAAAGAAATAGGAAGAAGAGGGAATATCTATAACGATATCAGGTTTAAGATTTTTCTCCTTAAAATGGCGTGCCAATTTATGCCCCATAATTTCGCGTTCAGTAGCAACAAGTTTTTCGTTAAATAGCGAATCCTCACGAGCAAAATAAATATATTCAAAAACACAAAAAGCAGGCTTAGTAACTTTAGCGGTCACACGGCAATGAACCTGACGAGTTTTTGCATCAATAAAAACAGTCTCACCAGGTAAAAGATCACGAACAGTTTCGTAGCCTAAATAATCAAAACAAGTTGTCTCAGAAGCGAAAGCGTAAACAGTTCCTTTGCTTGTTTCACGTTTTCCCATTACAAGAGGACGAAGTCCGTGGGGATCTCTAAAAACTAAAAAACCGTGATTGGCAACAACACTAATGACCGAATATGAACCTTGAACTTTTTGTTGAGTCGTTGCAACGGCATCAAAAATTTCATGATGAGAAATTTTAAGTAAATCTTTTTTCTCAAGTTCTGCCGCAAGTGTATAAAGAATTAACTCGAGATCGTTAGAGGTTTCAATTAAGCGATGATAGTCATCGTGTAATGTTTTTTTTAATTCGTTAAAATTTGTGACATTTCCATTGTGGGCCATGGCTATCCCAAAAGGATAATTCACATAAAAAGGTTGGGCATTTATTAAATTCATCGAGCCTTGAGTGGCATAACGTACGTGCCCAATTCCTGCGTGGCCTTGAAGGTATTCAACATGTTTATCTGTAAACACTTGATTCACAAGACCGAGGCCTTTTTTTATTTTAAAGGCCTCATCAAAAACAAGCGCTCCTGCAGCATCCTGTCCTCGATGTTGCAATGAAGATAAGCCGTGAATTAATTCACTGCCTACGTTATCAAAACCGTAAATCCCAAGTATTCCACACATAATGTCCCCTAAATCTCTTTTGAGGTAAAAACTTTATAAAGCATCTGACTATAGAAGGTATGTTCACAGGAGAGGCCTCGTTTTTCGACTTCTTCAAGTGTATGACAATCCGTTAAGTCTACATCCATTTTTCCAATGACAGTTCCTGTGTCAACACCAGCATCTACATAATGAACTGTAATTGCCGTATTTTTTCTTTTTAAAGCGAATGCCCATTCATAAGCACCTAACCCTTGGTGCAAAGAGGTGTCGGCCGGATGAATATTAATAATTTTATTAGCGTAATTTTTAACAAAGGAAGATGAAAGAATTTTCATGTAACCTGCAAGAACAATATAATCAGGAGAAAATCCCTGAACACACTTTAATAATTCTTCCTCAAATTGATTTTTATTTTTTCCCTGAGATTTTACAACGCAAGCAGTGACACCTTTGTTCGTGGCAACTTGAAGGCCCTTCGCTTCAGGTTTGTTTGAAACAACGGCAACAACTTCAGCTACACCTTTTAAAATTCCATCTTGGCAGTGATGAACAATTTGTTCCATATTGCTTCCACGCCCTGAAATTAAAATGACAATGCGCTTATTTTGAGAAGCAATGTCACGTCTATATTGCATACCTTCAAAGTGAATTTTTCGAACTTCGCTATAAACATTTTGAACAGCTTGTTTTAATGTATCGGCCGTACAAACAACATTAAGAACTCTTCCCCCAGTCGTCAGGAGGTTTTTATTTTCTTTTCGTGCTCCTGAAATAAATACTAAAGTCTCAGGATTAAGCTTTTCAAGCCCTGTAATTATTTTTCCCGTTTGTATTTTTTGTGGGTAACCTTCGGAAGCAAGAACAACATCTACGGCATATTTGGGAAAAAATTTTATTGGATTTTTTTCAAGAAATATTCCGAGTCGATTTTCAAGACAGGCCTCAATGAGATTTGTAAGATGGCAATCAAGAAGGGGCATAATCACTTCTGTTTCTGGATCCCCCATGCGCGCATTATACTCAAGAAGCTTGGGGCCATTTGAAGTAAGCATGATTCCAAAATAAATGAATCCGCGATAATCTAAATTCTCTTTTTCAATCCCTTTAAGCGTGGGCGAAATAATTTTTTCGTGGCATTCGCGCATTTGTTCGTCAGTAAAATTAGGGACAGGACAAAAAACGCCCATCCCCCCTGTATTCGGGCCAAGGTTTCCATCTAAGAGACGTTTATGATCTCTCGCAGGGGGAAAGAGGGCAATGTCCTTTCCGTCTGTAATGCCAAGAATAGAAATCTCGGGGCCAACGATGCGTTCTTCAATCAAGTAATTTGCATCAGGTCCATAATTTAAAAATATTTTTTCAAGTGAGTCGAATGCCTCTTGTAAAGAACTGCAAACATACACACCTTTGCCCGCAGCAAGCCCATCAAACTTTAAAACTAAATATCCTTGATAATGTTCAATCAGTTCAATAGCTTTTTTGTCACGGCCTTTAAAAGAATGAAATTCAGCCGTTGCCACAGAATGCTTTTGCATAAATTCTTTGGCAAACTTTTTTGAACTTTCAAGTTGTGCGGCCTTCGCTGTTGGGCCAAAAGCTTTAATTCCTTTTTCACGTAAACGATCGACAAGCCCTTCATGGAGAGCTTGTTCTGGGCCAATGACCACAAGGTCCACTGATTCTTTTTGACAAAACTCAAGTACCATTTCGCAATTGTCGGTTAGGCGTATGACTTGAGCAGAAGAATTAATAAAATCATTATTAATTTTCCAAAACAAAGCATGCTCTCTGCCGCCATTACCAACAATGACAATTTTTTTCATAGCATACTTCTCCAACGCTGAAGTACCTTTTGCCCAACAATTTCTGCCAGTCCTATATAAGTTGATGGTGTTAAGGCCAAAAGTTTTTGTTGGATTTCGCAAGAAACATTGGTGCTCATAATAAATTTTTTTAACTCACTCGTAGTAATCTTTTTTCCTCTCGTGAATTCTTTTAATTTTTCATACGCATCACTAACCCCCACTGTTTTTAAAATTGTTTGAATGGGTTCAGCTAATAATTCAGGAGATTCATCTAATTCTAACTGACAACTACGCTCATCAAGATGCACTTTTTTTAATCCCTTCAACGTCTCTTGAAACGATAAATATCCATGCGCTAAAGCGACGCCCATACTTCTTTCCACTGTGCTATCTGATAAATCTCGTTGCATTCGAGAGCGCGTAAGTTTATCGGCCATGGCCCCAAGAAGTGCATTGGAGAGAGTAAGATTTCCTTCACTATTTTCAAAATGAATTGGATTAACTTTGTGAGGCATAGTCGACGAACCAACGGCCGCATGATCCACTTCTTCACGAAAAAGATCACGGCCAATATAAAGCCACATATCAACATCAAGATCGAGAATAATATTATTAATCTGTTTTACGAGATTAAAATAATGGGCCCAACTATCGTGACTTTCAATTTGTGTCGTGGCTACTGAATTTCGAAGGCCAAGCGACTCCACGAAATTTTGAGAAAAAGAAAACCAATCAACAAGAGGGCAAGCGCTGTGAAGTGCAGAAAAATTCCCCGTTGCTCCGTTAAGTTTCCCGGCGAAAGTGAATTTTTTTAGTTCAGTGTAAAATGGAATAAGACGATCAAGAAAAACCGCAATTTCTTTGCCCGCAGTTGAGGGAGTGGCTTTTTGTCCATGCGTTCTGCATGGGAAAGGGATTTTTAACCACCTCTCAGACATGGTTGCTAATTGATTCATGATCTCTTGTAAAAGCGGCATAAAGGCGCGCTCATGATACTGCTTGAGTAAATTCGAATAAGCTAAATTATTGACGTCTTCTGAAGTCAATCCAAAATGGATCATCGCTGGCTGTGAAAGTTTACAGAACTCACGAAGAAACAACTCGCAAGATTTTACATCATGATGAGTTTTGGCCTCAATCTCTTTAATACGTAAAAAGTGCTCATCTAAAAAGTTTTCACGAAGATGAATTAAATTATTTTTCTCATTTGAACTAAGAGGCAAAAAAGGGAGACTGTTTTTTTCCAATTTTTCTTCATCAAGAGCTAAAAGATAATTTATCTCTATCGAGCATCTTTCACGCATAAGTGCAAATTCAGAAAAATAAGTCGAAAGATGTTCTAAGCGTTGCCTATAACGTCCATCCAAGGGAGAGATTGTGTGAAATAAAGTCATGCTCGTCCTCGCATTTTTAAATCATCTTGTCTTAACTTCATTTTTCCTTCTTGAATTTTATCATTCAGAAGATTTTTTAATTCGGGTAATTGAAGACATCTTACAGCTGCTAATGCTGCTAACTCCGGATCGACAACAGTCATAGCAGGAGTTGATGATGGCATCATGAGCGAAGAATTTAAATTCACCATCAAGTCAACTTTATCTTTAAAGGGCGGACAATTAATCACAGGAATTGTTAAATTGTAAGCCAAGGCCCCACCTAAACCATTCGATCTTCCCGCAACAGCAATGGCCACACCAGGTTCAATGGAAGCATTGTAATCTTCAATCATCGCCACAATATCCTCGCCATTTTTATGGGCAGAAACAACTCTACAATCAACTTTTAAATCAAAAGGTTTAAGATGTTGAATAATTGTATCAACATGATCTTTATCGCCTGCTGAGCCCATGAAAATGGCCACGTAGCCTTTTTTAATTAGATTGGCCTTCGCAAGATTATCTCGCATACGTTCTAAAATATTTTCACTGCTATAAATAAATGAGGGAACCTGACCTGTAACTTTCTCAAAAATTTCCAAATATCTGCGCTGAGTTTCAAGAACAACTGACTCAGGAAGTTCACTTGGAATTTCATTTCCTTTTTTATTTTGAAGCAACCATAATCGTACATATTCTTTGTCAATTGAATCTGCATTCTCTGGGTATTTTTTGTAATCTTGTAAAGACCAAAACCGAGAAGAATCTGGTGTATGCATCTCATCAATTAATATTAATTTTCCATCAACCAAACCAAATTCATATTTAGTATCAACAAGGAGAATATCCTTAGTTTCTAAATACTCCGATCCTAATTTAAAAAGCTCAAGCGCGGCCTTTTCCATTTGCTCATAAATCTCACGAGAAACAAGCCCCGAGCTTACAATTTCTTCAGGTGTAATTTCACGATCAGACTCTTCTTTCGTTGTCGGGGTCAAAATTGGTTTAGGAAATTTTTGATTTTTCTTAAGTCCGTCTCCAACTGTTATTCCAGAAAAAGTTCGCTTGCCTTGTTCGTAATATCTCCACATAGATCCGGTAAGATAACCACGAACAATAACCTCAACAGCGATTGGTTTGGCCTCTTTCACAAGAGCAATATTGGGATCTGGTAAACTGATGAGATGATTGGGGATGATATTTTGAGTTTTATGAAACCAAAAACTGGCCATAGCATTTAAGATAGCGCCTTTGTGAGGAATTGGTGTTTTTAGAACTTTATCAAAACAAGAAATTCTGTCCGTCACAACAATCATACGAGTCGTAGAGTTAATGCGAAAACTGTCTCTTACTTTTCCACTATGAAGATGTTCAATTTGAGGGGTACGAAATTTTTTAAGGGTGTTCATAAAATTCTCTCAATTTTTAATGTTTAAAATGTCTTATTCCTGTCATAAGCATTGAAAGACCGAGCTCGTTACAACGATCAACAACAAGTGAATCCCTCATTGATCCCCCAGGCTGTACCACTGTTTTAATTCCCGCCTTTGCAATCTCATCAATCGCATCAGGAAAGGGAAAAAAAGCATCAGACACCAAAAGACATTTTCGAAGTTCCGTTTCAACATCATCGCAGTTTTCTAATTTTAGATTTTCGCGTGCTCGATCAATTGCTAAGCGAGTTGAGTTTAATCTATTAGGTTGTCCTGCTCCCATTCCTAGCATTTGATATGAATCTTTAAATTTTTCTTGTCGTGTTTTACGAACAATCACAATCGCATTTGATTTAACTTGTCGTACGGCCTTTAAACCAAACTCAACGAATTCATTATTTGCCATTTCTAGTTCAGGATAAGTTTTCGTCACACAGGTAATTTCATTATGAAGTTTTTCATCCTGATCTTGAAGAAGAAGACTCCCTCCCAAATAGCGAATGTCAGCAGGTCGAACTAACTGCTTAGGGTCCATAAGAATAACACGAAGATCTTTATGTGATTTCAAATATTCAAGAGCATCATCGCTGTAGGCAGGAGCAATAATAACTTCAACAAATTTGCGTTTCGATCGATCGCTATTTTTTAAATCAAAATACTGAGCAGTTTCTAAATCCATTATTTCATTAAAAGCGATGATCGACCCAAATGCTGAAACTGGATCTCCTTCCCAAGCAAGTTCAAGAGCACTTCTTAAATTTTCAGCTTCCGCAAAACCACAGGGAGTCGCATGTTTGACAATAACACAACCAGAACGCTTAAGAGAACGCGCCCCTTCAATGCTTGCATTAATATCAACAATATTATTAAAAGAAAGCATCTTTCCATGAAGGGCCTTCATATCATAAAGAGTATTGTTCTTATTTCTCTCCTTATAAAAAACGGCATTCTGATGGCCATTTTCTCCATAACGAAGAGTTTCTCCCTTGTTAAAAGAAAGTCGAATTGATTTTTCTCCAAAACGTCTATCCATTTCAGTGCTAATCATTGCATCGTAATCGGCCGTGTGATGATAGGCCTTTCTCATAAGTGTTGCTCGCGTATCGGCCGTCAATGCCCCCTCATTATTTTTCATTTCATCGATAAGAGAAGTATAATCCTCGGGCGAAACAACAACGCCAACAGATTTATAATTTTTGGCAGCAGCACGAATCATCGTAGGGCCGCCTATATCAATATTTTCAACAAGCGACTCAAGATCCTTATCCATAAATTTTTCAAAAGGATAAAGGTTACAGACGACAAGATCAATTGGCCTAATTCCAAGTTTCAAGGCTTCTTCTTGATCCCTCTCTCTGTCAAAAAGAAGGGCAGATCCAATTTGAAAAGAAATAGTTTTCATCCTTCCAGAAAAGGCCTCTGGATTTCCTGTCACTTTTTCAATGGCGGTGGAAGGAATCCCTTCGGCCTCAAGTGCCGCTCGCGTTCCCCCTGTCGAAATAATTTCGCTACCATTTTTTACTAAAAATTTTGCAAATTCAATCAATCCAGTTTTATCAGAAACACTGATTAAAACTCTTTTAACGGGATAATTCATCATGACTTCCTTTTAGCAAGCAGCTTCTCATCAATATGACGTACAATATTTTTAAAAATTTTTAAACCATCCCCTTCATCGGAGAGATGAGGATTTTCACGCTTCATGTGCGCCCAATCCGGATGATTATACAGAGTCAAAAATGCTTCTGGATGAGGCATCATTCCTAAAACCTGTCCCGTTGCATTTGTTAGGCCGGCGCAATTTAAAACAGATCCATTGGGATTCTCTTCATACGTTAAGCAGCAGTGTTGTTTCTGTGTTAATTTTTTAAGAA
>Ga0247844_1004454_pt1 | contig 19007 bp, 13 predicted proteins | sample LaCtaG_FD_192421 | JGI IMG/M metagenome (GOLD analysis project Ga0247844, IMG submission 192421) | Freshwater microbial communities from meromictic Lake La Cruz, Castile-La Mancha, Spain - LaCruzMarch201714.5m_1 | ecosystem: Environmental > Aquatic > Freshwater > Lake | place: Spain: Castile-La... | reverse complement strand
CAGCCAGGCCATCGACTCGATCACTTATTCCCTCGCGGCCTTGCGTACTACCTTGCAAACGACCACGAAAACCATTTCACGGGTGGATACTTTGGCGCAAAAACTGTCGAGCGGACAAGGTTCTGCTGGCAAAATGCTGACGGATGAGGCTTTGTACAATAACCTGGTAACTTCCACACGCCAAATTCAGTTGTTGATGCAAGATTTACGCCTCAATCCGAAGCGGTATAATACGGTGAAACTGAAGTTGTTCGGTAAAAATAAAACGCCCAATTACGCCAATCCACTCGAGGATCCGGCTTATCAGTTGTTGATCGACAGTTTGGAACGGGATTACCTGCTTAAAACGAAGCAATAGTTGAAACCGGACACGCCCATAAAATCCATCCGACCCTTGTATGAAGCCCTAGGTGCCGAAGGGTACTATAAAGCGCATGGGGATACCTATGAGAATCCGCATTTTTTGCAAATTCAGGCTTTGCTGGAGCGGAATTTTGATCGGATGGATACTTCCAAGGTGCTGGATTTTTCGGCGGGTGGGGGAGAAGTGACCCAGGTTTTGACGGCGCTTGGATGTACAAACATCGAAGGGAGTGATCCGTTTACCGCCGATTTGTACACCCGACAAACGGGTAAAAACTGCCAGCCGTGGTCGTTCGAAGCGGTGATAAAAAAGGGGATTCCTGAAAAATATTCGGTGATCATTAGTTCCTTTGCGCTGCATTTGTGTCCGCCGAAAGATTTGTATCCGTTGATGTGGCAGTTGTTTCAGGCAGCACCCAATGTGGTGGTGCTCACGCCGCACAAACGTCCCGAATTAGAATTGTTGGATGGCATTGAACTGGTTCATGCCGATGCTGTTGTAACGGAGCGGGGCAAACAGGTGCGCCTCAAAATGTATCAATTCAAGCATTTTTCAATATTTTAAAAAACTACCATCATGGCTCATTTCAAACGTACCGCAACTGCAGTATGGCAAGGCACCGGCGCAGAAGGCACGGGTAAATTAAACGGCCCATCGGGTGTTTTAAAAGACACGCCCTATTCTTTCAAAGCGCGCTTCCAAAACGAAGACGGCACTGCGGGCACCAATCCGGAAGAATTGATCGCTGCTGGTCACGCCGGTTGCTACATCATGGCATTGAGTTTTCAGCTGACCGGCGCGGGTTTTCCTCCCACCGAATTGCGCTGTTCTGCAACGATTGATATGGAAGGGGATGAAAAAGGCTGGGCTTTCCAAAAGATTACCTTGCACCTGGAAGCGAATGTTCCGGGCATCAGCACCGAGCAATTGCACGAATTGGCCAATGCCGCGAAGGCAGGTTGTCCTGTTAGCCGGGCGTTGTCGGCGGTTCCGATTGAGTTGGAAATCGTTTCTTAATGATGAATGATGAATGATGAATGATGAATGATGAATCGACCTCGGTGAGGTCGATTCATCATGATTTAGTTATGGTAGTGCCTGGTCTTTTGGCCAATTACGACCTCTTTGAGGTCGTAATTAGTTGGTGCTGATTGGTTTTTGTTACAAAGATACGACCCCGCTGGGGTCGAAATGATTTGGTCAATTTCAGGATAAATTGACAAGGATAATTGCTCACGAATAAATTCATCATTCATCATTCATCATTCATCATTCATCATTCATCATTCATCATTCATCATTCATCATTCATCATTCATCATTCATCATTCATCATTCAATTTCGTGGTTATTGGCGGCGGCATATTCGGTTGTTATGCGGCCCTGTATTTGGCGGACAAAGGTGCCCGGGTAGCGCTTGTGGAGAAAGAGGCACGCTTGTTTCAAAAAGCATCGGTGGTGAACCAGGCGCGGTTGCACAGTGGATACCATTATCCGAGGAGCATTGCAACGGCGGCGTTGAGTGATGAACATAAGGCACGTTTTACGGAGGAGCATCGGCCATTTGTGCATAGCCAATTTGAAAAGTTTTATGCGTTAGATCGGTTTGGTTCTTTTACGGATCCGCGGCAGTTTGAGCGATTTTGTGCATATCTCTCTATTCCCTGCACACCCATAAAATCGCATAATTTATTCAATTTCAATCGTTTGGAGGCGTTGTATGCTACGGTAGAGGCTACTTTTGATCCAGTTTTGCTGGGGATGCACTACCGGGAGCGCGTGCATGCGCATGCGGGTATCCACGTGTATACGAGCGCGCGCGTCACACAAGCAGTGGCCGACGGGGATGTCTGGCGGATGAACCTTGTCCAGCAGTTGGATGCCCAAGAGGAGCCGGTGTTGTTGGAAATCAGCAGCGCAACGGTGATTAATGCTACTTATGCGGCCAGTTCGGCTGTGAACCGCTTGTTTGGGGTAGCGGATCTGGATTTAACCCATGAGATTTCCGAAATTGCGTTTGTTTCCAGCAAAGCGTTTGAAAATAAAGGACTTACCGTGATGGATGGCCCTTTTGGGTCGATCATGCCTTACGGAAAAAGTGGGTTGTTGTCCCTTTCGTCGGTGGCTTATACGCACCATAAAATTTCCTACCAAAACCTGCCGCATTTTGATTGCCAAACAGCAGATGACCTGGCTTGTACTTCGTCGGCACCGGGGATATGTACCACGTGTGTGCGGCGCCCAGCGAGCAATGCGTATAAAATGATCGCCCAAATGGGGCAATATTTTAGCGATTCGGTGGAATTTGAGCACCTTTTTTCCTATTATACGATCAAATCCAAACTCAAAACCAGTTATATTGACGACGGCCGACCCACGGAGATTTCGAAGTTGCGTGAAAATCCGCACTTTTATTGTTTGTTCGCCGGCAAGATTAATTCTATTTATGAAGTAGAAAAAATTGTTTAATTGTATTTCTCCTGTTTGAATGCCCTCCTGTTCTTAAAAATCCGTTATTTTCGCGCCCCCCAAAAATATTCAACCATTCCGTGGTCAGTTTTTTTGTGGATCGTTTGTGGATCATATGTTTTTCTACAAATGCATGACCTACAAATGCACGACCTACAAATGCATGACCTACAAATGCATGACTTCTCCGAAGTCATAAGTAGGTGGCTGTCAATTGTTTTTTCTACAAATGCTTGACTTCTCCGAAGTCATAAGTAGATTCATCATTCATCATTCATCATTCATCATTCATCATTCATCATTCATCATTCATCATTCATCATTCATCATTCATCATTCATCATTCATCATTCATCATTCATCATTCATCATTAAAAAAAAATGTACACCCTAATCATCGGCAGTTTGGTATTAAGTTTTTTCCATGCGATGATACCCAGCCATTGGTTACCGGTGCTTGGTATTAGTCGAAGTGCTGGGTGGACAGTGCAAAAAACGTTGTGGGTGACTTTTTTGGCGGGCTTGGCGCATGTTTTAAGTACAGTATTGGCAGGGATTATTTTGGCGGTGGTGGGTATTGCCATATCTGAATATGTGTCCGTTTTTATGTCGTGGATTGCGCCGGGTTTATTGATCTTGCTGGGAATCTTTTATATTTACCAGCATTATTACCACCATCATTTTCATTTGCATAAACAGACCACGGGGTGGGGAGTAATTGCCTCCCTGGCGTTGGCCATGTTTTTATCGCCTTGTTTTGAAATTGAGGGCTATTTTTTGGCGGCGGGTCAATATGGCATCGGTTTCGTGTTGTTTTTAGCGCTTTTGTATGGGGTCATTACCATCGGCGGTATGTTGATTTGGGTTTGGATGGCTTTGCGGGGCTTGCAACGCTTAGATTGGCATGCGTTGGAGCACAATGCTGGCTTGATTGCGGGCGTAACGCTGATCATTTCGGGTGTTTTATTGCATTTCTAATTTTGCGCCATATTATAGAATTGCTGAATTAATTTAGATGTAAAATGTGTAAAATGAGTATTAAATATAGTTTAAGTTATTTACATAAGTTATATTAACAATTGAGCGCCAAAGAATATTTGCCAATTTTCGCGGAATTGCCTTATTTTCGCATTAGCAAAACCCTTTTTAGCAAATATTCCAAATTGATGGCACGTAAATATTGAACAGTGCCTGCTACCGCACACCTACATGACTCCACCACGCCTACTTTATGCTTGTTTTTTTACAATAGGTCTGTCTTTGCAATCGGCCATCTTATATGGTGTTTGTGTAGATAGTATTCGGGTAATTATCCAACCGGTGCAGTGTTATGGTTTGCGCAATGGGGCCATTCTTATTGATACCGTATATTGTGGTGAAAAGCCATTTTATTATTCCCTGGATGGACAGTCTTTTAGCACGCGCCCCATCATGGAGTCTTTATGGAGTGGCGATTATACGGTGTATGTGCGGGATGCATCGGGGTGTATTTATCCAACCCATGTATTTGTGCCAGAGCCGGAGGAATTGAAGGTAAGTCTGAGTGTTTCGGATGAAAGTGTCGAAGCGGGAGTGCCGGTTCAATTAAAAGCAGATGTAAACATTCCTTTCAAAGATATTCGGTCGATTGAGTGGCGCCCGCCCTATTTATTTGCGCAGCAGGCTATGTTGGAGCAAGAGGTGCGGTTGTCGGATACCACTACCATTGCAATTGAAATTACCAACCAGAAAAATTGCATTGCGCGGGATCAGATCACGATTCATATTGAAAAGACAAACGTGTATTTGCCGAATGTGATCAGTACAAGTAGTAATACCGATGCCTATTTTACGGTATTTGCCGGGGAAGGCGTTGCGCAAGTGCTCAGTTTGCAGGTGTACAGCAGAAATGGCAGCCTGGTATTTGAACGCCAAAACTTTCCGCCCAATGACCCGCTCAAAGGTTGGAACGGGCGTTGCAGAGGCAAGGTGGTGCAGAGCGGGGTATATCCTTTTCTGGCCGTCTTGGAATACCGCGACGGCCAGAAAAAGTCATTTCAAGGCAGTATTACAGTGATTAATTAATCACTTTGCCATTTTTCACTTTAAAGGAAATTGCTCGGATTTTCAGGATATTTACCAACGGATTGTCGCTCAAGACAATAAAGCTGGCTTCGTAACCATCTTCAATTTTGCCAATTTTGCGTTTTGGGAAAATGGCACGCGGGGTGTTCTCGCACATCACTTTCAATAATTTATCATAACCCAATCCACCCAGGTTGAACCAGTAATTGAGTTCCACCCTGCCAGTCCGTTGCGGATCATCGGAGCCCAAAACCAGGTTCACATTTTGGTCAAACAGGCGTTTGATGGTTTTGAGGTGAAATTCCTGCACAGCGGCATTGGCATTTCCCTGGGCATGGGAGAACAGGGTTGCCACGGGGATTTTCTTTTTGGCCAGTTTTTTCAGATCATCGTCTGATAAGGTGTATTGTTTTGCATCGCCGCTGCCGTCCCAGTTGTGTCCAGGAAGGTTTGCCAAGCCGTCTACGCCCAATTTAATCGCCAGCGCCACATCTTCGGCCGTTTCAACGTGCGCAAATACACGCAAATCGGATTTATGCGCTTTTTTAACCACCAATTTGGCCATATCTTCGGTCAGTCCTTTTCCTGCTTTGCCGCCATTTTTTTGTACATCCAAGAGATAAATGGAAATCACGTCTGGCTTTTGTGCCTTGATTTTAGTCCAGTTGGCTTCGAGGGCTGTTTTATTGTCTACAAACCAATAACCGTTGCCGAGCATTTTATTGCCCGTTTTGATCTGATCGTATTTGGCGGTCCATTGTTGCGGATTTTTCACGCCTTGGGCCGGGCCTTCATATTTCAAAAAAGGGTAGCCTAAGGAACAGGTAATGCCGCCATTGGCAAACAAAACATCGGGTGTTTTAGCGGTATTTACCATAGATTGTACGGCGGTGCGGCCTTCCTGGGTATTGCTGAGCACTTGCAGGTAAAACACGCCTTCATCCAGGTACAATTTCAGGGTGCTGGAAGCCGCTGGATTGTCGGCTACACTCGCGCTGAATACATCACCCATGGGCGGAATAACCCATCTTCCGAGCAAATCAACGACTGAATCAATTTTAGCGGGTGCTTTTTTGCTCAGGGTACCATTCACAATATACCAGGTGCCGTTGGTGAAATCTTTGCCGTTGTACCAGCTGGCATTGCGGTATTCGTAGTTTTTGGAGGTTGACTGCGCGTGGATCGCTTGAGCAAAAACGACCAAAATGAACAGGTAAAAGATCTTTTTCATAAGCATGTAGGTGTCTGAAAATGGTATAAAGCGCAAAAGTAGCGTTAAGCCGGGCAATTTTTGCCAGGTTAACAAAGGGTTTGGAAAATGAACCGCAATGCGCTTATTTCAGACCCAGTTGCGCTGCTGTTTGAAAGTCATTGTTGGCTTTTTCCTGGAGGCCCATGGCTTGAAATAAAAAACCACGGGTCTGATAGGCTTTTGCGTATTTTTTGTTGATGGAAATGGCTTTTTCCGCATCGGCCACGCCATTGCCCGGGTCGCCTTTTTGTAAATAGGCATACGCACGGTTGTTCCAAATCATTTCCAAATTTGGATTGATGGCAATCGCTGCGGTGTAATCTTCAATGGCTTCCGGGTAACGTGCCGTTTTTACATTCAGTAGACCGCGGTTAACCAGTGCTTCCAGGTATTGTGGGTTGAGTTGAATCGCTTTGGTATAATCTTCGATGGCCCCATTCATATCCTCTGTTTTTTCCCGTGCCACGGCCCTGAAATAATAGGTTTCGAACGATTTGGGCTCCAAAGTCAGGCTTTTTGTCAGATCCGGAATGGCTTCTTGCGGTCGATTCAAAATAACCAGGCATTTCCCTTTATTCATATACAGTTTTGGGGTAGAAATACCTGCCTGGATGGCTTTGGTAAAATCTTCCAGGGCTTCCGGAAATTTGCGCATTTGCATATAGGCCTGTCCGCGGCCATTGTAGGCTTCGATGGTATTGGGATCGTATTTCAAGGCCTCGGAGTAGTGCAAGATGGAATTGGTAAAATCGAGCGCCAGCAATTCATTATACGCCAGGTTGCACTGACACAAGGCCGATTCGGGTGTTTTAGCTACACAGTTTTTGAACAAAGCCACGCCTTCTTTCCAAACACTCGATTGTTGAAAGGCCAATAAACTAAACAAGCAAGCCATACCTGCTAAGGCAAGGTTCCGAATTTTAGGCTCCAGTTTTTCGGCCAACAAGGCCAACAGGAAAAAAATGCCGATGCAGGACAGGTAAACGTATCGATCTGACCGCAACTCAAAACTACCCACGGTGCGAAAAGGAAGCATGACGGTGAGGGGTAAAAAATACAGCGCAATGCCCAGGAGATAATCTGTTTTTGTGCGCAGTTTCCACCATATAATGTAGACCAATCCGGCAATCAAAATCGGAGAAATCAGGTACGTCAAATCCCACGCGCCATCTGTTTTGACAAAAGGGTAGGCGACGGAAAAGCCAATCGGGAGGAGTAACTTAACGGGGTAAAACAAAAGTGTCTGGCAAATCATCAACAAGCGATCGAACACACTGAATACCTCGGAGGCAGCCTGGATGTTGTGGCCCTCGGCTTCCCGGGTACTAAAAGTGTATAATCCAAAGCCAATACTAATTAGAATGTACGGTATTTTACTCAGCCAGGAATTTCTTTCTAATTTTTTAAAACTATAAAAATCAAAAAATAAAAGTAACAAGGGGAGGGTGACGGCGGCCGATTTGCTGAGGCAGGCACATAAAAACAAACCAAGCGAAGCGACATACATGGCCCAGTTTGGTTTTTCCTTCGTTGAAAACAGAAGGTAGGTGTAGGCGCTGAGCAGGTAAAAACTGCTGAAAAGTACGGTACTCATGGCAGCGGCCCAACAAACGGCTTCTGTTTGCATGGGGTGTACGGCAAACAACAGGGCGGTTGCAAAGGCAAGCCAGGGGCGTTTAGTCAATTGCAGCAATACTTGGTACACCATGCCGGCATTAAAAGCATGCAGCAGCAGCGCCACCAAGTGGTACCCCCAGGCATCCTGGCCGGAAAACATAGAACCCAGCCAATAGGCCATCCAGGTGAGCGGGGCGTACATCCCGAGGTTTTGTCCGCTGAAAAATTTCCCCAAACTGGGGTTTTGCAAAGCCCGGTTGTACAAAATGGCTTTATCATCGTCAAAAAACACAAAACCGTTGTTGACGGAGGCCCCAAAAACAGCAATGGCTGCCAAGGCAAGCAGGAGGAAAGGCAACCAGGGCCGGTCGAATATAGAAAAGGGGGTATTGGAAATCGGATCCGAAGGCACTGATAAAACAGGCGTTGGTACTGCCGGGGGAGTTTGCTTTTTTTTCTTCGTCATAACGCGAAACCATTCAGAAACAGGGTGTTACTTATCTTTTTTAGGTGTGTTGGGGTCATCGTAATCGATTTTTCCACCCCACATGCGCATTTGTCCGAGAATCCATTGTTGCCGTTCGCGCACTTTGCCCGAGGGCTGATCCACTTTATAGATGAAGGGGTTGGGCAACACCGAGGCCAGGAGCGCTGCTTCCTGTCGGTTGATTTGGAGGGCACTTTTTTTGAAATAAAACTGTGCGGCCGCTTCTGCACCGTAGATTCCATCGCCAAATTCGATCGAATTGAGGTAGGCGGTCATGATCCGTTTTTTACTCCAAATGGTTTCGATGAGGAAGGTAAAATACACCTCAAACCCTTTTCGGAGCCAGGATCGACTGGGCCAGAGGAACACATTTTTAGCCGTTTGTTGGCTGATGGTGCTGGCACCGCGTTTGCGTTTATGATTGCGGTTGTACTTGTAGGCTTTTTCAATGGCTTCAAAATCAAAGCCTTCGTGTTCCAAAAAGTCCTGGTCTTCGGCACAAACCACCGCAAGTTGCAGTTGGGAGGAGATTTTGTCGAAAGGCATCCAGTCGTGTTTCAGACGTAGGCTACGTTCGGCATCCCAACTTTGTTCCCAGCTGCGTTGCACCATCAGCGGAGTGAGGGGCACGGGCAAAAAGGCGTACAAAAGCGTCAGGCCAATGGTTATACCAAAAAACCATAAGCAAAAGCGGAGGAGCAGCCGCCTGAGATATTTTCCCCAAAGTAATTTACCGTATGCATCTTTTGGAACACTTCGGTACCAGGCGCGCAACCATCGTTTTATAAAATTCACGTAAGAGCAGTTTTACAAAGCAAAAGTAATTGCTTTTTGAAACTTAGGTAGCCGCTCTTATTAGAAATCCATTCCTTCTGATTCTTGTCGGGTATTTTTTCTGCGAAACAGGGAAACATCAAATTTGCCGAAGCGGTAGGAAAAGTTGACCCGTACCAGTTGTGGGTCGCGGCGGCGCCAGTTGTCCTGAATAAATACGGTGGATGCGGTATGCGAACCAGAGATCCGGGAGCGGAAAATATCCTGCATACTCACGGTGATGCTGGCGGTGCGTTTCCAAAGGTCTTTCCGTACACTTAAATCGCAAAACCAAACCGGGTTGGAGTAACCTTGGGCGGTGCTGCTCGGACCGCCGCCCCAACCGCCGCCGCCTCGACCACCCCGGCCACCGCCGTTGTTGTCGAACGAAAAGGCCGTGCGGCTTTGATAAGAACCATTGATTTGAATGGTGAAATTTTGCGGCAAACGAATATTCAGGTTTTCTTTAATAAACCAGGTAAATTGTTCTGCTTTCAAATCGGCAGCAATGTTGGTGCCATCCACAATGGAATTATACAGATTGAGGTTGCTGGTCAGGTCGAAAATTTTAAACAAGGTGTTTTTTACCGTAAATTCTGTGCCGTAGGCGGTACTAGATTGCGCGTTTTCGTACGTTGATACCACCACTTCCTGTCCCTCAATGACATCTGATTGACGGGTCTGATATCGGGTAATCAGGTCAGTCGCCCGTTTAAAATAGGCCGAAATCAGGATATTATGGTCTTTGTTGAGGATATTTTGATACGAAAACTCGAGGGAGTTGGTAAATTCTGGACGTAATGCCGGGTTGCCACGCGAAAGTTGGAGGGAGTCTGTAAAGTCTGGAAATGGAATGAGTTGAAAGAAATTTGGCCGGTTGATGCGCCGGCTCAAGCTCACCTGAATATTGTCTTCTTCGTTTAGTTTGTAGGTAAAATTGACGCTTGGAAACAAACTGAGCGGGTAGTTGTTGGTGAAACTTGTATCGGTATCCAGCAGGTAGCCGGTATAGGTAGAACTTTCCGCCCGCAAACCGGCTTGAAACCCCCATTTTACATAGGATTTACTAAAAGTACCGTAGGCTGCATATACCTGATCGTTGTATTTGTACCGGCCCGCAAAGTTGGGAGCCAAAACATATTCGTTGTTAATAAAGAGGTAACTGTCATTTTCACTTCTGAAATTTCGGATCGCGGCCCGCACGCCGGTTTCAAATTTCATTCCATTGCGCAAAGGATTGACAAAATCAGATTGAATGGTCAGGAATTCATTGGTTCCTTCGCCGTTTTGCCGTTGCACCGTTTCCTGATTGAGTCCGGTGTAAGTGGTTAAAAAATCCCCTTTGGTATTCGATTTGCTGCCATTTAAGTTAATGTCGGCCGTTAGTTCTTTGCCTTCTTTGGGGAAAAGGTGTTTGTATAGCAGTTGGCTGCCAAAGTTACTGTGGTTGCGGGCACTATTCGACAGCCTGTTTGAAAAGCCGGTGTGCGTTTCACTGTTGCGGAGGGTATCGGTTTGAATATCCAGGTTGTCTTCGGAGTCGTGGTGCCCCCGCATAAAATTCCCACTCAAGGTGATGGTGTTGCGGTTGTTGATAAAATAGTCGATTCCAGCGCGGCCCATCGCGAAATAGCCATCACTGACACTACGACTATCCTGAAAGACATTGGTGAGCGGGGAGCCCACGAGGTTGAAGCGATCGGTTCCGCCACTGCCTTTCGATTTGCGCTGGTTGAGGTTGCCACTGATAAAACCGTTAATTTTTCCTTCGCGCACGTTGATGTCGCCGCCCAGGTTAATTTTACCTCGACTGTCCACACCAGCCCGCACGTTGCCGTTGTAACCAATGCGGCGTTCTTTTTTCAAGACAATATTAACAATCCCGCTGCCGCCGCCGGATGCGTCGTATTTGGCGGATGGATTGGTGATAATTTCCACATTATCAATGGCATCGGAAGGAATTTGGTCGAGCGACATGTTGGTCGGACGGCCATCCACAAATATTTGCGGTGCGGCGTTGCGCATGGTCAGGTTGCCATCCACGTCCACATTGAGCGAAGGGATATTTTTCAAGGCATCTTCTGCGGTACCGCCAGCAGCCACGCCATCTTTATCTACCCGGTACACTTTTTTATCGAGCGCCAGGGTAATTTGCCCGGAATTGCCCTCAATGGTCACCTCTTTCAGAAGTTCGGAAGAAGCAGATAACTTGATGTTACCCAGGTCTTTATCGATGGCGCCAGCATTGGGCATACCACCGCCATTGCCGCGACCACCTTGGCCATTTCCGTTTCCTTTGCCTTGACCACCTGGGCCACCTGGTATACCGAACGACACCGTTTGTTCGATGGAGGCAAAACCGAGGTAGGTGATTTTTAAGGTAAAATCGCCGCGTATGGGTAGGCCTTCGAGGCTGAATTCGCCATTTGCTTCTGTTAACTGTCCCGCAAGCAGGGTTTTCTCCATTTTGCGGGTGACCGTATCAAACTTCATCCCGGTAAGTTGCACGGAGGCATAGCCGATTCCTTTTCCGGTGGTTTCATCCACGACTTTGCCATAAAAGCGGCCAACATTGAATTGGGCTGGATTCGTATTGCCGCCTGGTCGGCCAGCATTGGGTTGTTGGGCAGCAAGCAAAAACGGAAGCAAAAAAAGCAAGAAAAAGGTAAAATTGCGCATGCGGATGTGTAAACGAAGGTTCAAATAGAAGGCGGTCATTGGCTATTTAGTGAAAAAGCCCAAATGACTCATACTGCAAAGAACAGATAAAATTAATCTTGGTTTTAAACTTTTAGGTTAAACCATCCCTTTTAGCGGTATTGGAACGTTTTTCCCGGTACAGCATCTACCAAACGTTGTACAAAAGGTTGATCGGACGCCCCAAACAATTCATTTGGAAATCCGATGGCCTCTACCTTGCCATTGTCCATCACCATCAAGCGGTCGCACATTTGATGGATGACGCTCAGGTCGTGGGAGATAAATAAATAGGTGAGCCCAAATTTGGTTTGTAAATCGAGCAGCAGGTTTAACACCGTGGCTTGAACGGATACGTCCAGGGCCGATACGATTTCATCACAAATGATGAACCGGGGTTCGAGCGCCAGGGCCCGCGCGATGCAAATGCGTTGGCGTTGACCACCAGAAAATTCGTGTGGATAGCGGTTGTATTGTGCTGCTTCCAGTCCAACCGTTTCCAGCAACTCAATTACTTTATCTTTTCGGGCCTGTTTATTGGCTTGCAAACCATGCACTTCCATGGGTTCCTGGATGGCGGCGCCAATGCGCATGCGCGGGTTCAGGGAGGCATAAGGATCTTGAAAAATCACCTGAATTTCTTTGCGAAAAGGCCTGAACTCGGTTTCAGTGAAGGCGCTCAATTCCTGCTTGCGGTACCAAACCTTGCCCGCGTGTGCGGGTGTGAGGCGCGCAATCGCCCGCCCGAGGGTGGTTTTGCCGCAGCCCGATTCACCTGCTAAACCGAATGTTTCGCCTTCAAAAACGTCAAAACTTACCTGATCAACGGCTTGTTTCCAGCGAATGGGGGTGCCCAACCAGTTTTTTTGCGCCGGAAATTGGACGGAAAGGTTTTCCACTTTTAGCAATGGTTCGGGCGCGTACAAGCGCTTGCGTCGATCAGCAGTTTCAAGATCGGTCACTACCCGAGGGGCTATTTTTACCAAATGATCTTCTAAAAAGTCTTGAACCGTGGGTAAATGATGCACTTTTTGATGCAAAGAAGGCCTGCTGGCCAACAAACCTTTGGTATAGGGGTGTTTTGGATCGGTCATGATTTCTTGTACTGTTCCACTTTCCACCACATTTCCTTGGTACATCACCGCCACCCGATCACATATTTCTGAAATCACCCCAAGATCATGGCTGATAAACAACATGGACAGGCCGTTTTCATCCCGTAAACTGCGCATTAAATCCAAAATGGCCTTTTGAACGGTCACATCCAGCGCAGTGGTCGGCTCGTCAGCAATCAATATAGCGGGCAAACACGACATGGCCATGGCAATCATGACCCGTTGTTTTTGTCCGCCGCTGATTTCGTGCGGGTAAGCGTTGAAGATGCGCAGGGGATCGGGCAGTTTAACCTGTTCGAACAAATGCAGCGTTTTCGATTTTGCGTCTGAAAACGATAAATTTTGATGCAATTGAATGGCTTCCGTGACTTGCATGCCGCATCGAAACACCGGATTGAGCGAACTCATGGGCTCCTGGAAAATCATGGCAATTTCTGCTCCACGGTAGGCCCGCAATTCGGCTGCCGGGAGTTTTAACAAATCGACCGCAGTGGTTGCCTCTTTGGCGGTGTACAGGATGGAACCCTGTTTTATTTGTGCCGTAGTTTTGGGCAATAATTGCATGACCGACAAGGCGGTAACTGATTTACCCGAACCTGATTCGCCCACAATGCCGAGGGTTTCGCCGCGGTGCAGTTCGAGCGAAATATCATTTACCGCGCGTTTTGTGCCGGTTTCAGATTTAAAATCAACTTGCAGGTGTTTGATTTCCAGTATTTTATCAGCCATGTTGGTTTTTAAATTCAGATTATTCGCCATTGCGCATATTTACCTTGATTTTGGAAAGCGCCAGGTTTTGAAACATGGGCATGCGTTCTTTGATCGAAAGCAGGTCCCGTGGTTGGAGTATGGTAAAAGCCGCCTGTTGTATTTCCTGCAACTCCCTGATTATTTTGTCGGTGGGTTGCCAGTAACACACGTTTTTACCCAGCATATCGCGCAGTAAAGCGGCCTTGAACTGTGCAATTGCGGGCTCAAAGATGGCATGTGCTGCTGGATTTTGGTGCAAAGCCTCCAGTTTTTTGAACATGGCCAGGTGTTTTCCAGTGCCTAATTGGCTACACGCCTGATTTTCACCCGTTTGGATCATCCAGGAAGGGAAAAAGGATTCGATGCTATCGCTTGGAAACGCTTGATAGCAGCAGTTGATGAATTGGTCATCGCTGGGGTCGGCGGTTTTTTGCGCGAGCTTGCCCCAAAATTTGTAATCGATAAATAAATAAGGCTGTCCTTCCACCCATTGAAATACGAATCCGGGCATGGCAGGGGTTAACCAGGCAAAATCGGGCTGAAAATTGGCCTCATTGGGTTCGATGCGGGCTGCCAGTTTTTGTACCATGCTATCCCGCAAATGAACCGTTGTCTGATAAAGTTGAGCAAACTGGGCAGCCGCTTGTATTTGATTGAGGCCGAGCAGCCAGGTTTTGCGTTGTTCGACCAATTTTGGGCCTACATAGGCGGTGAGCAGTTGTTGTTGGTACCAGGCCGCCGGATCTCCGTCTTTGGGCGCGAGGGCTGCTGCATAGATCCAGCCACGCTGCCCGTTGGGGGTTTCTACATAACACCAGGGCGTTTGAAATTGCTGCCCATTCACTTCAAGCGGCGTTACAAAGGGACTGGTTGCGTGCAAATCGGCCACTAAAGTAAGGACGGGTAAATCGGCCAGGGGCTTGCCTTTTGCACCGGGTTGCTCCAAAAGCCGCACCGGACCGACCTTAACCTGTAAGTTAAACGCGGGTTTGGGCGTTGCCTCGGGGTTTTGGCAGGAAAACAGACAAAAAGTAACACAAAAAATAAGGTATCGCATGGTGCAAAATTCGGTAAAATGTTCATTTGTCGTACCTTTCCGCAACCTAAACAATTCAACATTCCAATGATCCGAACAGCACTATTCCTGTCCTTATCCCTTGTTTTTGTATGCCGGGCTGCGGTTTTAAATGCCCAAATTATTGATAATTTTTCAGATGGCAACTTTACCACCGATCCGGTTTGGGAAGGTGCTACGGCCAATTTTATCGTAAATGCAGCCGGAGAATTGCAATTGAACGCGCCGGCGGCCGGCACTTCGGTCCTTGCGGTGCAGGGCAATATCACCGATAGCACGATTTGGACGCTCGATTTTAGGATGGCATTTGCGCCGTCGCCCTCCAATTTATTGCGTATTTATTTGATGGCCGAGCAGGCTAGTTTGCTCAATTCCAATGCCTATTACCTCGAAATCGGGGAAAATGGCACGGCAGATGCGCTGCGCTTTTTTCGGCAGGATGGGGCTACCAATACCTTGTTGGCGACCGGAACTGCTGGATTGGTTGGCACCGACCCGGTTGCAGTGAAAATAAATATGAAACGCAGTCCTGCAGGGGTATGGACGTTGGAGGCTGGTGTGCAAGGCGGTAGTTTGCAGCCGCAATTTAGTTTTACGGATGCGACCTATCAAGGTGGCCAGACGCGGTATTTCGGGTTTTACTGCCTGTATTCTGCGACGCGTAAAGATTTATTTTACTTCGATAATATTTCCATCCTGCCCGATTTACCGGATACAAAGGCACCAACTTTATTGTCGGCAAGCGCGGGTAGTGCCACCGTGCTTACCGCTGTTTTTGATGAAAACCTGGAAAAGGCGAGTGCCGAGAATCCGGCGAATTATAGCATCGACAATGGGGTAGGGGCGCCTGCTTCGGCCAGTTTGCAGGCGGATCAAAAAACGGTGCAGTTGAATTTGACCAATGCCCTTGCCAGTGGGAATTATAAATTGGAGCTCTCTGGCGTAAAAGACCTGGCGGGCAATGCTTCCCCGATACAAACGGCTCCTTTTAGTTTTGTCAATGTGGAGCCAGCAGCGGAATTTGATATTTTGATCAATGAAATTATGGCCGATCCTGACCCTAGTGTAGGCCTGCCCGAGGTGGAATGGATTGAATTGTACAACCGTTCCTCTAAAACCATTGCACTCAACACTTTGCGTATAGATGATGGGGGCACGGCACAAGCTTTACCTGCGTATAATATGCTGCCCAATACGTATGTGGTGTTGGCAACTGTTGCAAGCGCAGCTATCTTGAGCCCCTTGTATCCCAATACCTTGACGGTCAATGGGTTTCCTACGCTCACCAACACTGGTGAAGTGCTGACGTTGAGCACGAGCGCAGGTGCCATTATTGATCAAGTAGGGTTTAGCATCAATTGGCATGATGTGGCAGATAAAAAGAACGGGGGCTGGTCGCTGGAGCGGATCAATCCAACGACACCCTGTTTGGGTAGTGAAAACTGGCGTTCTTGTCCTGTTTTGCCCGGCGGAACACCCGGCGCCGTCAATGCTGCGCTTAGCCTAACACCCGATGCGACCCAGCCTAGTCTGTTGAGCGCATTTCCAGAAAGTGCCACCACCGTGTTGCTCACTTTTTCAGAAGGACTGGATAAGGTGAATGCCAACAATGTAGCGGGTTACAGTTTTGAACCCACCCTCGATTTGCTTTCTGCCACCCAAAGCAATACCGATCGCCGCATCGTCACTTTGCAGTTGGGGACGAGTTTGCAAGCGGGCCAGGTATATAAGTTAACGGTAAACCAACTTATAACCGATTGTGCCGGCAACAGCATTCCGGCAAATAGCCCGGAAATTCGGGTCGGATTGCCGGAAATACCCGCAGTAGGGGATATGGTGGCCAATGAAATTTTATGCAACCCACTTTCCGGTGGATCGCGTTATGTGGAGTATGTGAATGTGAGCAAAAAGATTTTTAGCTTGGAAAAATTTTACCTCGCAAACTTCAACAATGGTTCGGATATTAAACCAGTTTTGTTGAAACGCCTGGTTTTTCCGGATGATTATGTAGTGTTTACGGCCAGTCCAGATGATATTATAAGCCGTTATGATGGTATTTTACCCGAACAAGTGTTGTCTCTATCGGGGCCGTCTTATGGCGACGATGCCGATAATTTGACCCTGTACTGGTCGAACAATGGCCAAACGGTGGTGCTGGACAGTTTGAATTATACCGATGATTGGCACAACGCCTTGTATAGCATCAGCGACCGGGAAGGGGTTGCGCTCGAACGCATCCGTACGGACCAACCGACCAACCTGGCGACGAACTGGACTTCGGCAGCGCCCATTTTGACCGGGGCGCCTGGCACGCCAACTTTACCGAATAGTCAGCAATTGAACACCGTTCCGACCAATGCAGATTTGATTCAGTTGCCCATCAAACGTTTATCGCCCGACGATGATGGTCGGGAAGATTTTTTGGATATCTTGTATGTGGTGTCATCAACGGGTTTTGCGGCCAGTGTGACGATTTATGATGCCGATGGCAGTCCGGTAAAGCGGATTGTGCGGCAAGAACTGGTTGGAACTGAGGGAAGTTTGCGCTGGGATGGCGATTCGGATGAAGGTATTCGGGTACGTCCGGGCATTTACATCTTGTATTTTGAGATTTTCCACCCGGATGGCACGGTAAAACACGAGAAACAGACAGTCTCAGTCGTTAAAAAGTTCTAAATGACCGTAAAAAGCGCGTAATTTGCAGTTTTTTACAATTCAATGGAAGAAACAACAACAGTAGCATCCAAACCAGCATTTCGATCTGGTTTTGTGAATATTATCGGGCGGCCCAATGCTGGCAAATCGACCCTGATGAACGCCCTGGTAGGAGAGCGCATGAGCATTATTACGCACAAGCCGCAAACTACCCGGCATCGTATTATTGGCATCTTGACGGGCGAGGATTTTCAAATCGTATTTTCGGATACACCGGGTTATGTAAAGTCGCCATCCTATAAAATGCACAATGCGATGAATCGTTTTGTGGAAGGCACGGTCGAAGATGCCGATTTGATGCTTTTTGTATTTGATTTGACGGAAGAACTTGAAAATGACAACCCGGTCATAGAGGTGTTGAAAAAATCCACCGCGCCCATTTTGTTAATTTTGAACAAATCGGATTTAGTGGACCCGCAACGGCACGATGATGCGGGCAATTGGTGGCGCAAAAGGGTAAATTTTACAGATACTTTGGCGATTTCGGCACAAAAAAACCTGGATGCGGACGCGGTACGGCAAATGATCATTCGCTATTTACCGGAAAATCCGCCGTACTATCCCATTGATCAATTGACCGACCGACCAGAGCGGTTTTTTGTGGCTGAAATCATTCGGGAAAAGATCTTTTTCCTCTATTCAGACGAGATTCCGTATTGTTGTGAAGTGAGCATCGACTCTTTTCAGGATAGTACGACGAATGCGGGCGTGGCCATTGCGCGCATACAAGCCTCTATTTTTGTGATGCGGGAAACACAAAAGGCCATTATTTTGGGTAGAAATGGTGATTCTATTAAGAAATTGGGCACCCAGGCCCGAATGGACATAGAGCGGTTCATCCAAACCAAGGTGTTTTTGGAATTGACTGTAAAGGTAAAAGACAATTGGCGGGATGACGAGCGCGCCCTTACGCGCATGGGCTACGTGTAGTTATTCCGGTTTTTTCCCACCTTTCAAAAAGCCTTGAATGGCTTTCAGGTTGTCCCACTGATCGTTTGCTGCCAAATTTGCCTGCGCAGGCCAGGTACCCGGGTCATGCATCGCCAATTGGCCGCCACCCGAAGCGAGGATTTCCTTTAAACGGTTCACATCGGTTTCGGCCAATTGCTGGTAGCTGTGGATGCCAAACTGGTTGAGCAACTCCTGGATTTTGGGTCCGATGCCTTCCACCACCGTTAAATCATCGTTTTCAGCGACAAAAGCGGCAAAAGGCACATGGTCTGAAGCCGGCGTTGTAACTTCAACAGGCACAAAAGCGTCCAATGGTTTTTCCAGGCGATCGTCTATGTCGAACGTTTCGATAGCGGGCATTGCAACGGGTGCCATAACAGGTGCAACCGTCTCCATTTCGAAGGCGGTTACCAGCTCCTGCGGTTCTACAGGCGCCATACCGGCCAATTCGATCTCCACGGCTTCATTTAAAATAGTGAGCGGCACGACCGTAGGCACTACTGTTGTAGCTGCGGGTTCGTCTTCAAAAAAGAGATCTTCTTCCGGTTCGTTCGAAAAGTCGAATCCGGCATGTGTATCAGTGGGGGCCGTAATGGTAGCGTCCAGTTCTAGTTCGATGGGCGCCTCTATTGAATCAG
>Ga0247844_1004448_pt1 | contig 19033 bp, 16 predicted proteins | sample LaCtaG_FD_192421 | JGI IMG/M metagenome (GOLD analysis project Ga0247844, IMG submission 192421) | Freshwater microbial communities from meromictic Lake La Cruz, Castile-La Mancha, Spain - LaCruzMarch201714.5m_1 | ecosystem: Environmental > Aquatic > Freshwater > Lake | place: Spain: Castile-La... | reverse complement strand
CCCCTGTCGCACCGGCCCCTGTCGCACCGGCCCCTGTCGCACCCGCCCCGGTGGCTCCTGCGCCGGTAGTGGTCATCCCGCCGATCCTGCCGCAGGTCTTGCCACAACTTCTTCCACAGCTTCTTCCGCAGATCGCCCCGCCGCCGGTTCGCGCAGTCCCGGTGCCGAGATCCCCGGTCGCCACGTCCACGACGTTAGCGACTCCTGCTCAGACCTCACCGCCGACGCAGTCTCCTGTTCCCTCGGCGACGCCGTCATCGACAACCGCACAGTCGTCGGCGCCTGTCGAATCCACCTCGAGCGCAACCGAATCCGCGCCCGACAGCTCAAGTGGCTCAGCGGCAGTATCGACGACACCACTACTGCCGACCAACCCTGCAGCGTAAATTGGCTGGCGTGGATACTGCTGCCGCTCTGATCGCTGAGAACAACGCGTTCGCGGACCTCCTTCGTGACGCGGATCTGTCGGCTCCGGTGCCGACCTGTCCCGAGTGGACGCTCAACCAATTGATGCGCCACGTCGGACGGGGCGACCGATGGGCTGCCCGGATCGTGGCCGAGAAGTCGACCGAGAGTCTCGACCCACGGACTGTCGCCGGCGGCAAGCCACCGGCCGGGCGGGACGGCGAACTCGGCTGGCTGCAGGACGGCGCACCTGCACTCATTGCCGCCGTCGAGAAGTCTGGCGCCCAGACCCCGGTCTGGACTTTCCTGGGTCTGCGACCGGCGTCGTGGTGGATCCGTCGACGACTGCACGAGACGATCGTCCATCGCGCCGACGCCGCACTGGCACTGGGCGCAGCTTTCACGATCGACCCGGCTACCGCCGCCGACGGAATCACCGAGTACCTGGAACGGGTGATGATTAGGGCCGCCGAGAACGATCCGGACTGGGGTGGCCAGGCACTGAGCGACGGGCAGTCACTGCACCTGCATGCCACCGATGCCGGCCTCGGCACGGACGGCGAGTGGACCATCTTCGGCCGGGCAGACGGCATCGGGTTCGAACATGGGCACGCCAAGGCCACCGTGGCGTTGCGCGGCCCGGCCCGTGACCTGCTGCTCGCGATCGTCCGACGCGGCACTGCCGCCGATCTCGGCCTCGAGATCTTCGGTGATCAGCCGGTCTGGAACACCTGGTTGGCCCGCACACCGTTCTAGACCGGTACTTTTAGTGGCCATGAGCACTTCGGAAATCGCCACCGTCCTTGCCTTCCACGACGCACTGAGCAATGCAGACATCGGCACCCTGGTGTCACTGGCGAGTAGCGATATCGAACTCGGCGACGCTGGCGGTGCTGCCCAGGGGCACGCGGCCTTGCGGGACTGGGCGCGACGAACGGACGCGACCGTCGACGTTGGCGACATCTACTACCGCGACGGCGTTGTCGTCGTCGAGGAGAAGATCACTTCCGGAATCGGTGAAGTCAGCACCGCGGCATCGGCGTTCCGGGTCGTGCACGACCATGTCACCTCGGTGTTTCGTCATGACAGCCTCGCCGCCGCCCTGGCTGCCACCGAATTGACCGACGAAGACTTCCAGGCCTGAATTCCCATGCGCGGAATCATCCTGGCCGGTGGATCAGGCACCCGTCTCTACCCGATCACCCAAGGTGTCAGCAAGCAACTCCTGCCGGTCTACGACAAGCCGATGATCTACTACCCGCTGTCAACACTGATGATGGCCGGCATCCGCGACATCCTGGTGATCACCACACTCCAGGATCGCCCCGCCTTCGAGCGACTCCTCGGCGATGGTTCGCAGTTCGGGATCACCATCACCTACGCAGTACAGGATCGTCCCGAGGGATTGGCCCAGGCGTTTGTGATCGGCGCCGATCACATCGGTACCGGCCCGGTCGCCCTGATCCTCGGCGACAACATCTTCTACGGCCCGGGAGTGGGAACCAATCTCAAGCGCTTCGCGGAAGTCGAGGGCGGTGCCATCTTTGCCTACTGGGTTTCCAACCCATCGGATTACGGTGTCGTCGAATTCGATTCCGCTGGAAGAGCATTGGCCCTTGAGGAAAAACCCGCCACACCAAAGTCCAACTTCGCGGTGCCGGGACTGTACTTCTACGACAACGACGTCATCGACATCGCCCGATCCCTGAAACCCTCGGCCCGAGGCGAACTGGAGATCACCGCCGTCAATCAGGCCTACCTCGAAAACGGCCGACTCAAAGTGGAGGTACTTCCCCGGGGCACCGCCTGGCTGGACACCGGCACCTTCGACTCACTGCTGGAGGCGAGCAATTTCGTGCGCACCATTTCATCTCGCCAAGGACTCAAGGTCGCCTGTCCGGAGGAGATCGCCTGGCGGATGGGATTCATCAATGAGGAACAACTCGCCGCGCGCGCCCAGCCCCTTCTCAAGTCGGGCTACGGCCACTATCTGCTGGATCTACTCCGGCGGCATTAGGTGTCGCGAGCACCGCGGCGATCGCCGTCGTCAACGGCACCGACAACGCCAGTGCGATACCGCCCACCGCGGACCGGGCGATCTCAATGGCCACGCTCTCTCCGGTAAGCACATCGGTCAGGGAACGGTTGGCCACGCTGAACAGCAGCAATAGCGGCAGAGCACTCCCGGCGTAAGCGAGGACGAGGGTGTAGACCGTGCTCGCGATGTGATCGCTACCCACTCGCATCGCGCGCTGAAAGATCTGTCCGCGAGTTCCGTGCCCGATGTGCGCGAGCTCGAACACCGTCGAGGCTTGGGTGATGGTCACGTCGTTGAGCACACCGAGTGAGCCGATGATGAACCCCGCCAGTAGAAGTCCGGTGATGGACACGTTCCCGAGGTATGCGGCCACCTCATTGTTCTGATCCTGGGAGAGCCCGGTCAGGTGGGTGAGTTCGATTGCGGCCCAGGACAGGACGGCAGCAAGGAGCATCGCCGTCAGAGTCCCGAGTAGCGCGGCACTGGTGCGCAGACTTACTCCGTGGGCCAGGTAGATCACCGCATAGAGAATCGCTGAGGATGCCACCAGGGCGACCGGCAGTGCCGGCGCCCCGTCGCGAAGGGCCGGCAGCATGAAGACGACCAGCACCACGAAGGCGATCCCGATACCCACCAGCGCACGCAATCCCCGCCACCGGGCCACCGCGACGATCACAATGGCGAAGAGCACCGCCAACATCGCCAACGGCCACGTGCGCTCGTAGTCGTAGAACCCGTAACTGGTGCCGCCCTGCTGGTCGATCTGGCGGAAGATGCGAATCTTGTCGCCGGCACTCAGATTCGGTTGGCCCGGTCCCGGGGCGAATTCCAGCAGCGTTTTGGCGCCGGTATTGGGTCCGGTGGCGACCGCGACCAGTGCCTGCACACAGGTGCTGCCACCGGCGGTTCCCGGAACGGGATTGCCGGTGATCACCTGACCGGCCGAGGCGCTGCCGCAGTCGGCCATGGCAGTTGAGATCACCTGTCCGCCTTCGGTGGTTACCGAACCGCCGGTGCCGTTTTGAAACGGCAGTGGAATATCGGGTTTGTTCCCGGAGGGCCACAGCAGTACCGCGCCAATAACCACGGCGAGTCCGATCAGCGCCAGTGCGGATACCACGATCCGGGCGGCCACCGGACCCAGGGGGGTTGGACCCAGTTGAGTTGGACCGGTGTGGGAATGCGAGTGTGAGTGCGTCACCGGCTACTGCCGGTAACTCGCCAGGAAATTGCCAAGCCGTTCGATGGCGTTGGCCAGGTCGCGTGCCCAGGGCAGGGTCACGATACGAAGATGGTCCGGTGTGGGCCAGTTGAAACCGGTGCCCTGTGTGACCAGAATCTTCTCCTCGAGCAACAGGTCGAGGACGAGTTTCTCGTCATCGACGATGTCGTGGACCTCCGGATCGAGTCGGGGGAAGACATACAGCGCGCCTCGGGGCTTGACACAGGACACCCCTGGAATCGAATTGAGCTTCTCCCAGGCGAGATCGCGCTGCTCGAGTAACCGACCGCCCGGCAGAACGAGGTCATCGATGCTTTGATGCCCGCCGAGGGCTACCTGAATGGCATGTTGCGCAGGCACATTCGGACATAGTCGCATGTTGGCCAGCAAGCTGATGCCTTCGATGAAGCTGGTGGCGTGGTCGGTCGGGCCGGTGATGACCAGCCAACCGGAGCGATAGCCTGCCACCCGGTAAGCCTTGGACAGTCCGTTGAACGTCAGGCACAGCAGGTCCGGCGCCACCGATGCCAGCGGAACGTGGGACGCATCGTCGTAGAGAATCTTGTCGTAAATCTCATCGGCCAGCAGCAGCAACTGATGCTTGCGTGCCAGGGCCGCGATCCGGCCCAGTGTCTCGCGGCTGTAGACCGCACCGGTCGGGTTGTTGGGGTTAATCACCACCAGCGCCTTAGTCTGCGGCGTGATCTTCGACTCCATGTCGGCCAGGTCTGGTTGCCAGCCGTTGGTCTCATCACACAGGTAGTGCACCGGCGTGCCGCCGGCCAGTGCGGTCGAGGCGGTCCACAGCGGATAGTCGGGAGCCGGGATGAGGACCTGATCACCGTTGTCGAGCAGGGACTGCAGGGTCATCGTGATCAACTCGGAGACGCCGTTGCCGAGGAAGACCGCGTCGACGTCGAAACGCGGGAAGTCGGCGACAAGTTCGTAGCGGGTCACCACGGCGCGGCGCGCTGACAAAATGCCCTTGGAGTCGGAGTAGCCCTGTGCGTTCGGCAGGGCCTGAATCATGTCGCGCATGATCACATCCGGAGCCTCGAACCCGAACGGAGCAGGGTTTCCGATGTTCAGCTTCAGGATGCGGTGGCCCTCAGCCTCAAGCCTGGCGGCATGGTCGTGCACCGGTCCGCGGATCTCGTAGAGAACGTCCTGCAGCTTGGTCGACTGCGCGAACGTTCGTGGCCGCGGGTGCTCTCTGGTGGGATGCCACGGCATCTGATGGGTGGACACGTCGTTGATTCTCCCATGGCGGGCGGTGTGTTTTCCCAGTCACATCTCGGACTCGGTTTCATATCTGCCGGTGTGCGGGCGGTTTTCCCTGCTGAAACGCTGCTAACTTCCAGCCACAACAAGGAGGTGCAATGACACTCACCATCACTCGCGGGCTGGTGGCAGCCTGCTCACTGGCGGCACTGATCGCACTGGGCACCGCCGGACAGGTGGGCACCGCCGGTCAGGCTCACGCCGACCCCCCGTTACTCAATGGCACCTATGACATCGACGGAGGTGACGAGGATGCCTATTGGACGGCGACCTCGACCTGCGCCACCGATGGTTGTGTTGCCCGGGTTTCGAGCAACGTCGGGTGGAGCGGCAATGCCGTGATGAACGGCGGTCGGTGGAACCTCACCGTCACCAAGCCCGACGGCGTCGTCTGCAGTGACGGCAGCTATGCCCCCGTCGTCATCGCCTACTCGGTGGACGCCGTGACCGGGGCAGGTACCGTCACGGCCGACTCCAACGGCAACTGCCCGGGCGGCCAGGTCACCGCCGCGCAGTTCCAGATCCGCAAAATCGGCTAAGGGCTTTACTTCCGCTTGCCGGGCGGCCGCGCACCCTTGGCCATACCCAGACCCTTGACCGCAGGTGCGTCGGGCGTTCCGTTGCCGGACTCCGTCTCCGCTGTCGCCTCTGCCACCGACGTTGGCGCGGCCGGTGCGTCGGGCTTGGTTTCGGCTGCGGACTCCGACGGGGCCGCCGCCTTCTTGGCTCCGGGGCGCTTGGCGCCCGCCGCCATGCCCAGGCCCTTGACGGCCGGTGCCGGTGCTGACGCGGGTGCCGGCGTTGACGCGGGTGCTGGTGCTGACGCCTCGGCCGACGAGGGGGGCGCCTTCTTGGCTCCGGGGCGTTTGGCGCCTGCCGCCATGCCCAGGCCCTTGGCCGGCGCGGCCGGTGCGGCCGTAACTGCCGGTGCAGCCGTGGCCGCGGTCGGGGTCGCCGCCGGGGCAGCGGCGACCGGTACAGCGTGCGGTGCAGGCTTGGGCGGTGCTGCCGGGGCAGCGGCGGCGGCGAGCTTGGCTGCCGTGCCCTTCTCCGGCAGGCTCAGTGTGCTGCGGTCCAGCGAGGCCAGCAGCAGCTGGGCCACATCGACCACCTCGACCTGCTCGGCCTTGCCGCGATCGCCCACGCCGTCGCTGAGCATCACCCGGCAGAACGGGCAGCCGGTGGCGATCGTGGTCGGATCGAGGTTCAACGCCTCGTCAACGCGTTCGTGATTCACCCGCTTGCCGAGGTGTTCCTCCATCCACATCCGGGCGCCGCCGGCGCCGCAGCAGAAGCCGGTCTCGGCGTGCCGTGGCATCTCGGTGAGGGTCGCGCCGGAGGCGCCGATCAACTCGCGGGGCGCGTCGTAGACCTTGTTGTGCCGGCCGAGATAGCACGGGTCGTGGTAGGTGATCGTGCCGCCACCACCATTCGATGAGTCGACCGGGATCAGCTTCTTGTCACGGACCAGCCGGTTGAGCAACTGGGTGTGGTGAAGCACGGTGTAGGTGCCGCCGACTTGCGGGTACTCCCGGCCCAGGGTGTTGAAGCAGTGCGGGCAGGTGGAGATGATCTTGCGGTCTACCCGCTCGACGCCTTCGAACACGCTGTTGATCGTCTCAACGTTTTGAGTTGCCAACTGTTGGAACAGGAACTCGTTACCGGAGCGCCGCGCCGAGTCGCCGGTGCAGGTCTCGCCGTCACCGAGGACGAGGAACTTCACTCCGGCCACCGAGAGCAACTCGGCGACGGCCTTGGTGGTTTTCTTCGCCCGGTCGTCCAGGGCCCCGGCGCAGCCCACCCAGAACAGATATTCGAAACCGGCGAACGAGTCGACGTCCTTGCCGAAGACCGGTACGTCGAAGTTGACCTCATCGATCCAGGTGAGCCGCTCCTTGGCGTTCTGGCCCCAGGGGTTGCCCTTGTTCTCGAGATTCTTGTAGAGCCCGGCGAGTTCGCTGGGGAATTCCGACTCCATCATCACCTGGTAGCGACGCATGTCGACGATGTGGTCGATGTGCTCGATGTCCACCGGGCACTGTTCCACGCACGCCCCGCAGGTTGTGCATGACCACAGCACGTCGGGGTCGATCACGCCGAGGGCTGCGGCGTCACCCACCAGTGGGCGGGTGGCCTGCAGTGGGGAGTCGGTGGGCACCCGCTCGAATCCGGACTCGGGGACGTGGTGTTCGGCGTCGACCTTGAGTTCAACCCCGCCCTCGATGTCCATCGGCCCATTCTTCGTATCGAAGATGTAGGGAGCTTTCGCGAACAGATGGTCGCGGAGGTTCATGATGATGATCTTGGGGGACAACGGTTTTCCGGTGTTCCAGGCCGGGCACTGCGATTGGCAGCGGCCGCACTCAGTACACGTGGTGAAGTCGAGGTACCCCTTCCAGGTGAAGTCCTCGATCTTGCCGCGGCCGAACACCGCATCCTCGGCGGGATCCTCGAAGTTGATCAACTCGCCCTTGGACTCCATCGGCAGTAGTGGGCCGAGGGCATTGGGCAGTCGCTTGAACGTGACGTTCAACGGCGCTAAGCCGATGTGTAGGTGCTTGGAGTGCAGCACGATCAGTAGGAACACCAGCATCACACCGATATGCAACAGCAATGCGACGGTCTCGATGATCTCGTTGGCGTGGGCTCCCAAGGGATGCAGGAGGGCGGCGACGCCGTGGGAAAAGAAGGCCGCCGGGCCGTAGGGCAGGTTGCCGTTGTTGACCGCTGAACCGCGGAAGAGCGCGTAGGTCCAGATGACATTGAAGATCATGAAGAGAATCAGCCAGGCGCCGCCGGTGTGGGAGCCGTAGAAGCGGGACGACCGGCCGTGCTCTTTGGGTTCGGCGCGAAGCCTGATGATCGCGAAGGTGATGATGCCGAGAAGGACGGCGACGGCGAAGAAGTCCTGGAGGAAGCCGAGGATGCCCCACGTGCCGACGACCGGAATGTGGAACTTCGGATCGAACAACACCCCGTAGGCCTCGAGGTAGACCGTGGCCAGTACGAAAAAACCCCACATCGTGAAGAAGTGCGCGATGCCGGGAATCGACCAGCGCAGCAGTCGGGTCTGGCCGAAGACCTCGCGCATCTGGTTGCCGATCCGCTCGCCGAGGTGGTTCTTGCGTCCGCGTTCATCCGATGTCGGCTGGCCCGAACTGATCAGCTTTTTCAGCCACAGCACTCGCTTTGCGGCGAGTGCGACCACGACGGCGGTCATGGCCAGGCCGATGATCAGCCGGATGAGAATCTGCGTATCCACGGCGTCCCTCTGCAGGTCTGGCAGTTACCCGTCGGTAACTCAGCGGTTGTTACCGGCCGGTAACTTGTACCAGCCGATACGCCATAGTCTCATCCCCGCGCGTTACTGCGGGGACCGGTCCCGAAAGCGTTATTCCTCAGGCGCCGGCTTGACCGTCGGCAGCGGTTCGTCGGGGATGATCGCCTGGGTCGTCGGTGGCAGCGGCTCCACCGTCGTGGTGGGGGGCGGGGCGACGGACGTGGTGGGAGGTTCGGCCGTCGTCGTGGGCGGCTCAATGCTGGTTGTGGGCGCCGCGGTGGTGGTGGTCGTGGTCGTTCGCGTGGTCGTCGGCGTCGTTGTGGTGGTCGTTGTTGTGGTGGTGGTAGTGGTAGTCGGACTGGTCGTTGTGGTGGTGGTTGTCGGCGAGGTGGTCGACGTGGTGGTGGTTGTCGGGCTGGTTGTTGTGGCGGCGGTGGTGGTCGCCGGTGTGGTGGTCGTGGGTGTGATCGTCGTGACCGTCGGCTGGCCGTTGCTGCCGGTGACGGTCACCGTCTGCGGAACCGGGGCGTTCGACGGAGCCTGCCCGGGCTTGGTGACGCGGGTCGTGGTGGTGGTCGGTGTGCTGTCGACGCTCGTCAGCTTGATGGCGAGTCCGCCGACGGTCAACGCGGCCAGTAGTGCCGCGATGCCGAACAGTAATGGCGGCTTGCGATACCAGGGAGCCGATATGACCTCTGGCGAGTCGCCGGGTTCGATTCGGACCGTCGGGCGCGAATCCGGCGGCGGGACACCGTAATTCGGTTCACGGTAATCCGCACGCCCGTATTCCGCACCGGCGTATTCCGCACCGGTGTAGGGAACTGGCTCTTCGCCGGGGCCGTCGCCACGGGACCAGGCGAGTTCAGGTGCGGACTCGGTCGGTGCGGCCGGCGCCAGGCCGGTGGGTTCGTCCGCGGGTGTTGGCGCGATACCGGTCGGGTCATCGGGTGCGGCGCCGTAGTTGGCGTACTGGGTGGGGTCGCCGTCGGGATAACCGTCCGGACCATCGGGAAAACCTTCGCGGGACACGGGACGAAATTCTAGCCGGGCTGGTGAATCTGGCGCATGACTGTCGCTGCGAAGAATTCAAGATGATCAAGGTCGGCGACATCCAGCAGTTGCAGGTACACCCGTTGCACACCGGCCTCGGCGAACTTCCCGAGTCGGTCGACGATCTCATCGGGCGTGCCGGCGAGGGGCGTGTTGGCTCGAAGCTCACCGACATCTCGACCGATCGCGTGGGCCCTCCGGGCGACTTGGGCGTCGTCGCGGCCAGCGCAGACCGCGAAGGCCGCGGAAAAGACCATGTCTGCGGTGCCGCGGCCGGCCGTCTCCAGGGCCGACCGCACGCGGCCGAACTGGATTGGTACGAATTCCAGCGCGGGGAAGGCGAGGTTGAACTCGTTGGCACAGCGTGCCGCGAGTGCGGGTGTGCGCTTGGCGCCGCCGCCGCCGATGATGATCGGCGGGTGTGGCTGCTGCACGGGCTTGGGCAACGCGGGAGAGTCGGTGACCGTGTAGTGCGTGCCGACGTAGTCGAAGGCTTCGCCGACCGGCGTCGCCCACATGCCGGTGATGATGTCCAACTGCTGTTCCAGCCTGTCGAAACGCTCACCCAGCCCGGGAAACGGGATCGCGTATGCCCGGTGCTCGGCCTCGAACCAGCCGGCGCCGATGCCGAATTCGACGCGACCGCCACTCATCGCATCGACTTGGGCCACCGATATCGCCAACGGCCCGGGATGGCGAAAGGTTGCCGACGTCACCAGGGTGCCCAGCCGGATCGAGGACGTCTCCCGCGCGATTCCGGCGAGGGTAATCCAGGAGTCGGTGGGGCCCGGAAGCCCGGCGCCGCTCATCGCCAGGTAGTGATCCGAGCGGAAAAATCCTGAGAAGCCCAACGATTCCGCGGCCTGGGCTACGGCGAGTTGTTGCTCGTAGGTCGAGCCTTGCTGTGGTTCGAGGAAGACGCGGAAATCCACGGCTCCAACCTTAGGGCTAGGCCTTAGAAGAACTCGACTCCCTCGGTGCTGATGAACATGCCGTGCCCGGTCTGATCGTTGGTGAACCGCGTCCCGCTGCTATTGGCCTCGATGGTCCAGCCGACCGCACTGTAGGTCGCGTAGCCGATCGTGATGGTGGGCATCGCTCCCAGGTTGCCGAGCACCCAGCGGTTACTGCCGCCTGCCGACACCTCGACCCCGTTGGCCGGTTCGCCGTCGACGGTGGGGGGATCGGTGAAGTCTGACTCGCAGCCGACATTGTCGGCGGAGATCTGGCAGCGGGTCTTGCCGGACTTCGTTTCGATGTAGACGTAGCCGGCTGAGTTGGGTGAGAGAGTTTCGCCGGTCGACGGCGGAACCGGGACCGGAGTCGGCATCGTCGTGGGCGCTCCGGGGCGAGCGTTCGGGAACTCCGGTTCGGTGCCGTTGCCGCAACCGATACAGATGGCGGCACCGTCGACGGTGTTGGCGCAACCGGCTGCGGAGGCCACTACCGCCAGCAGCCAGGCAGCGACGACCCCGGCCCTCATTCCGGTGGACTTCCGCACCCGTTCAGAGTACTTACTGGGTGACTAAAGTGACGCCAGTGACTCGCAGAGGTTCAGTTGACCGTCACCTCGGCGGTAAACGTCCACGCATCCTTCTCCCCGCCCGTCCATGGCCGCCCGTAGGTGGTGGAGACGGTGGTGGTGCCGGGTCCGATGGCCTGCAGTGCCCACACCTCCCGGCCCGCCGCTCCGGGCCGCCCGGCCGTGGGGGCGAGAACCTCGTGGCCGGCTTGCGCCATCACCGCCGCGTCGGTGATTTGCATGTCCGGTGTCCAGCGAAAACCGGTGGAGGAGTTGGACGCCAGGCTCACCTGGAGGGTGTCACCGACGTTCATGGTGACGGCGCGGGTGATGTTCACCTGGTTCAGCGCGTCGTCGTAGGACACCTCGATCGTGATGGTCTGCGGCCCCGATTCCGGCGCTTCGTCCGCGCAGCCCGACGCTGACAGCGCGACGGCCATCGCGGTCAGTAGGACACCCCATCGCGGGATCATGACCGGCTTTTTTGCGAGTACTGACGGGTCCGGCGGAGGTAGGACAGCAACCGGCGGGCCGGCACCGCCCGTGGCCAGTCGTCGGGCCGGAAGTACGCATCTGAGCCGCCATCGACGAAAACCACGCTGCCGCAGAGGAAGTCGGCTGAATCGGAGAGCATGAACACCACCCAGTCGGCGAGTTGGCCGGCGTCGCCGAAGCGGCCGATCGGGATGGGGAATTCGCGAACCGCCTTCGCTTCTACCGGATCGGCCAACTGCTCTTCGAGCATGGGCGTCATGATCGCCCCCGGGGCCAGTGCGTTGAGTCGGATCCCGGCCCCGGCCCACTGTGCCGTTGCAGCGTGGCGGCGCACCCAACGGCTGAGCGCGATCTTCGACGCCGCGTAAGCAACGGGCGGGCCGTAGCGCCCGAAAATCCGGTAGGCGCGCACCGCCTTCTCGATGTCGCCGACCAGCAGCGCCCTGATGGCCCGGCCGGGAACCGCTGGCACGGTGGTGGTCGAATTGCTGCCGAAAACAACGACTTTCGCGCGCTCGGCGGACGCCAGTGCCGGACGCCATGCCTGCAGCAGTTCGACCACGCCGAAGTAATTCACCTCGGTGATCGCTCGTTCGGCACCTTTGGTTGGTCCGAGACCGGCGGCCAGTACCGCACCGTCCAGGCGACCTGAACAGGCGGCAAGCACGTCGGCCGCGGCACCGCGGCGACCCGCCGGCGTCGACAGATCGGCGATGATGTCGGCACCTCGGATGTCGACGCCGATCACGGTGTGGCCTGACCCGAGCAATCTCGCGGCGACCGCGGCGCCCATCCCGGATGCCGAACCGGTGACCGCGTAAGTGCCCATTGGGGAAGTATTGCTTAGGTTTCCCTGATGTGGGGTTTCACTGATGGGGGGTTTCACTGATGTGGGGTTTCACTGATGGGGGGTATCACTGATGCGACGCACTGATAAGGGGCACCCATGACATTTGACGCCTTCGCCGACTTCCGGATGGACGGCCATGTCGCCATCGTGACCGGGGGCGCGCAGAACATCGGCGAGGCCATTGCCCGCACATTCGCCGGGGCGGGCGCGAGTGTGGTGATCGCCGACCGCAACGGCGACAAGGCAGTCGAGACCGCTGCGACGATCGCCGCGGAAACCGGTGCGGATGTTTCGGGGATGGCGTGTGACGTCACCGAGGACGCCGACGTCGCCCGAGTCGTCGAGGGCACCGTCGCCGCGTTGGGGGGCATCTCGACCCTGGTCAACAATGTCGGGTGGGGCAGGAACTGTGAGGATCCACTCGACATCGCAGTCGAGGACATGGTGGAGGAGTACAAAATCAATTGTGTTGCGGCGCTGAGGATGACCGCTGCCTGCAGGCCATATCTACTCGAGGCCAGCAACGCCACCGTCACCAACTCGGGGTCGATGGTCGCCGTGACGCCGGCGTTTGAGTTCCTCTCCTACTCCGCCGCCAAGGCGGCGCTGAATCACGCGATGCTGAGTGTGGCGCACTACTTCGGACCGCGGGTCCGGGTGAACTCCGTGCTGATCGGCACGGTGTTGACCGACGCCTACGCCGATATCGGTCTTGACGAACAGGTCCGCAATGCGCTCGCTAACCCCAGGAATCTCACCGGCCGGGCCGGCACCCCGCAGGACGTCGCCAACGCATTCCTGTGGCTGGCGTCCCCGGCCGCCGGCTGGGTGAGCGGTCAGACTATTCAGGTCGCCGGCGGCGGGGCAAGGTCACGCATCCTGCCGAGGTGATCAGACCAGGACGGCGGCCGGCAGGAGCACCGGCACGAACACCGAGTCCGCCGGCGGCGGTGTCAGCGGCAGATCCGTCGGGGGGATGACGCCGGAGCCGGTCAGGGTGGCGACCACCCGGGCCACTGCCTGGGTCACCCCGACCAGGATGTCCCCGGAGACCTGCACGACGAACTCTACGAGGCCGACCAGCGGGCTGATCAGGAAGATGTCCGCGTCGACGATCGCCTGCAACTGCGCAGTGATGGTGTTGGTGATGATCCCCAGGAAGTAGGGGACGCTGGCGAAGACCGTCCGGACCCCCAGTGCGATATCGGTACCGATGTTCGGATATCCGTACATGGCGACGGCGTCGTTGAGCGCCTGTTTCAGATCGACAGGAGTGACGATGCTATCGGTCTTGTTGGTTACCAGCGATACCCCGTCGAAGTCCGACCGCGGTGGCGCCCCGAACAGGTTCACGATCGTGGGCGTGATGTCGGCGTTCGAGTACCCAAGGTTCTGCTTGCCGTCATTGGCCCCGTCACCCTCAAGGTCGAAGATGACGAACGACGATGTCTCGTTGGGTGATTGGAAGCCGTGACCGAAGCCCACCGACTGCTGGTGGCCGTGGTCGGTAGTGACGATCACCGTCCACTCCTCACCCGGGTTGGCGTCCTCCCAGTCGTTAACCGCCGTCATGATCGCGGCGATGTTCTCGCTGGTGTTGACGATGGCGGCGGCATACTCCGGCGATCCGCCGCCGTAGGCGTGTCCGGCCTCGTCAACGGCTACCTGGTAGGAGAAGATGAAGGACGAGTCGGCTGCCTGGGTCGCGTTGATCCGCGCGATGGTCGCGGTTGTCACGTCATCGTCGGTGCCTTCCCAACTCGTGTCGAAGGGCACGAAGATGTTGTCGTCGGCCGCAACGGGGAAGGCGCCGGCGGCCCCGATGTCGTTGATGTACTTCCAGTCGGCGATTACGGCCGTATCGATCTCCGGGTTGTGTGCCTCGAGCAGGTTGAACACCGTCGGCCAGGCGTCGTACGGCGCCGGGTTGAAGATGTTGTTGATCACGCCACTCTTGTTGTCCCACACGCCGGTCAGGATCGTCGTCCACGACGGACCCGAGATCGTGGTGTGCCCGACGATACTGGTGGCGCCGGTGACACTCTCAGCCATGAGATCGAAGAATCCGACGTTGGCAGGGTCGGCCAGCACTTTGTCCAGGTTCGTGCCGTCGGTGCCGATCAGCAGTACGCGCTTCGGCTCGGTGACCTGAACGGCGACGACTGCGTTGGCGCCGCGGCGGGTCGTTGTCGAAGATGCACTGCTGACCGTCGCGGCACTGGCGGGGGCGACCGGCAGTGCTGGGAACGGAAGCAGTGGCAGAAGCGGAACCGGCGCCGGGGCGGGAAGCGCCGGCACGGCGGCGAAAGCCACGGGCGCGGCGACGACGGCTGCGGCGGCGGCCACCTGCGCGACCGGTTGCGGCGGGGCGAACCCCTCAGGTGCGGTGACATCCGCGGCACTGGAGGGCGCGGACACCGACTCGACCGCGACCCTGACGGTCCGTGGCGAGCGAATCGCTGTTGCTGCTGTTCGCGGCGCCCGTTGCTGCACCGACGCTCGGGGGCGGTCGTTGTTCGCAGTCTCTACGGAAGTGGTGGCGGGCTCCACGGTGGAGGTGGCAGCGCGAGATCTGGCTGAACGGTCGCGGGCTTCCGCCCGCGAACCGACGGGTGCCGATGAACCTGCGTCGGCGGCGTCGGCTGATTGGGTCGAGTCGGGCGCGGCGGGATCGGCCGAGGCGACCGCGGTCGCGACCGCCGATCCTGCGCCGGCGACGATTCCGGCCATAGCAACGCTCAGACAGATCTGTTTGACAGCTTTCATGAATGTGACTGTAGCCCCAGTTTAGGGACTTTCGTCACCTCATCGGCGGTAAGGGGTTGCCATTCGTGGGGTTGCGGAGGAGGGTCAATACCGCGGTTCCCCCGTGGGTCCGCAAATTCGGGGGATTCGATGAACGCTGGGTCAAATCTGATCAAAGCCGGAGCGTTCGTGGGCCGTGTCGGCCCCCTGGCCGCGACCCTGGGAATCGGTCTGGCCGTCATGGCGGGCGGCACGGGAACGGCCGCCGCCGACTCGGTCACCCCCGATGCCTCGTCGGCGATGGAACGGCCGACCCAACCAGTGGACGCTGGCCGACTGCGCGGCAACCGTGACGCCGGTGCACGGGGCGCATTGGCGAGGTCCGTCTCCGCTCCGACTGCCCGGGTGACGTCGCGGCCAGTGCGGCCCTCCCGGTCCGAGCTTGCCCCGGTCGCGGCGCTTGTTCCCGGGATCGGCGACGCGACGGCACCGCCGGTCGATGTGGTGCCACCGGCCCCGCCGCGCCGAGAGAATAGCGCCGCCGTCGCGCTCGCCGAATCAACTGTTCCGCAACCACTTTCCGCCCACGCCGTCGCCACTGATCCCATCAGTTCCTTCTTTCGGGGTGTGTCGGCCTTCTTCAACAACCAGACGCCGCAATTGCGCCCGACCCAAACCACACAGGGCGCCGCCGGTGTGGTCACCGGCCTCCTCAATGCTGTTGACCCCGACAGCCCTAGGCTCAGCTACACCATCACCGAGGGTCCCACCCACGGAGCCGCAGCGGTCAGCCCCGACGGCAACTGGACCTACACGCCGGACGCGGCGGTGGCGGCTGGAGTCACCGACTCCTTCCGGGTCACCGTCAGCGACGCGCCCAGCGGCTTCGCGATCCACGGCCTCGCGGGGTTGCTCAACCTGCTCTCCTTCGGGCTGATCGGCAGCCGCGGGGATTCCTCCACCAGCCCGGTTGCGGTGATCGTCGCGCCCTTCACCCCGGCCAATCGCGCGCCGGTGTTGAGTACCCCGGTGGTGGGAACGCCGAATGCTTCCACCGGTGTGGTGACCGGCAGTGTGAGCGCCACCGACGTCGATGGTGACACGTTGACCTACAGCGCCCCTGCGACGACGGCCAAGGGCGCGATCATCATCAACGCCGGCACCCGTGCGTTCACCTACACGCCGACCGCACCGGCCCGGCACCGCGCGGCGGCACTGGGTGCCACCGCCGGGGAACGCGCCGACTCCTTCACCGTGATGGTGACCGATGGGCAGGGCGGCACCGCGACGGCGTCGGTGACCGTCGTGGTCAGTCCGTCGAACGTGGACCCGGTCGCCAGCACCCCGGTGGTGGGAACGCCGAATGCTTCCACCGGTGTGGTGACCGGCAGTGTCAACGCCACCGACGCCGACGGCGACACCGTTGTCTACGGCGCCCCTGCGTCGACAGCCAAGGGTGCGATCATCATCAACGCCGGCACCGGTGCGTTCACCTACACGCCGACCGTTGCCGCGCGGAACACCGCGGCGGCACCGGGTGCGACGCCTGCGGATCGCGCGGACGGCTTCACCGTCACCGTGACCGATGGCCACGGCGGTACCGCGACTGCTGCGATCACCGTGGCGATCAGCCCCGCGGTAGCCCCGGCCAATCGCGCGCCGGTGTTGAGCACCCCGGTGGTGGGAACGCCGAATGCCACCACGGGTGTGGTGACCGGCATTGTTAGCGCCACCGACGCCGACGGTGACACGTTGACCTATAGCGCCCCGGCGTCGACGGCCAAGGGCGCGATCATCATCAACGCCGGCACCGGTGCGTTCACCTACACCCCGACCGTCGCCGCACGAAACACTGCGGCGGCACCCGGTGCGACAGCGGTGGATCGCGCGGATGCCTTCACCGTGACCGTCGTCGACGGCCGCGGCGGTACGGCCAGTACTGCGGTGACGGTGGCGGTCAGCCCGACTCCCGACGCGTCAACCCCACTCGCGGCGTTCCCCGGAGCCGAAGGGTTCGGCGCCAACGCCACCGGCGGCCGCGGTGGCAGCGTTGTCTACGTCACCAACCTCAACGCCGACGGCGCTGGCTCCCTGCAGTGGGCCATCGACCAACCCGGTGCGCGCTACATCCTGTTCAAGGTCAGCGGCCTGATCGACACCCAGATCCACCTGACGAACGGCAATGTGACCATCGCCGGACAAACCTCGCCGGGCGGTATCACCATCCGCGGGTTTGTCACTGACGAAAGTCCGTATCAGGACCAGGCCGTTCAAGCTCCGGCAGATTTCGCCGAGAACTGGATCCTGCAGCACATCCGCATCCGGCCGGGTGCCACTGGCCCGGCCGATGACGGATTGCGCTTGCGCTACACCCGCAACGCGATCGTGGATCACGTATCCATCGGCAACGCCATCGACGAGGCGATAGAGATCTCCTACTCCAACAACATCACGGTGCAGAACACGATCCTCGCCGAAACCGTTGGCTCGCACTCGTTCTACGGCGGAATCCTGATGAACTACTCCAACCCGGCCCATGGCTTCGGCCTGGATAACGTCTCGCTGCACCACAACGTGTTCAACCGCATCGAAGGCCGGCTACCCGAGGGCAGCCGGGAGTCCGCCGCCGCGGCCAACTCCTTTATGAATTTGGAACTGTCGAACAATCTGTACTGGGATCCGCGATTCTTCGTCGCCCTGGGCGTGGATACTGCTGTCGCCGGCGGACAACCGATCTACTGGAAACTCAATGCGGTCAACAACCTTTTCCACACCGCCAACAGCTTCCAATACGGCATGTTCGACGATCAGATCCTCAACGTCGCCCGCAACGAACTCTTCGTCAGCGGCAACAAGATGAACCTCTACCCGTCGCGGTCGGATTACCAATTGTTTTACTGCTGCAACGACTATCCCGCCGAGATCAGTCCGGATGCCACCTCGCGGCGAGCCCAGGCCCGGATCACGCGGCACCCCTTCCCGACGATCACCTACACACCGACCGACCAGTTGCGCACCTACCTGCTCACTAACGCCGGCGCCTGGCCGCGCGATCCGATGGACACTCGCTTGATGAGTTTCGTCGCCAGCAACACCATCTCGGGTGCGGCACCCAACACCAACCCCGCCGGGGACGCGCTGCGGCCGGCCTTCGCCGGTCCGGCGCCGGCCGCGCCGACCGACACCGACAGCGACGGCATGCCCGATGCCTGGGAGATCACCAAGGGAACCAACCCCAGCGTCGCCAACACCAACGCCCGCACGTTGTCCGCCGTCGGCTACACCGACCTGGAGGTCTACCTCAACGAACTGTCCACCAGTCGCATCATTGGAACGGTCTAGCGCCCGGCTATTCTGCGGCCATGCGCACCGTTGAGGTATTCGCCGACATCCTGTGCCCGTTCACTCACGTCGGGTTGCACACACTGATCGACCGACGCGCTGAGCGGGGCCTGGATGAGCCGCACCTTCGCATCCGGGCCTGGCCGCTGGAATTGATCAACGGCAAGCCGCTGGATCCGGACCACATCGATGCCGAGATCACCGCACTGCGTGGCTCGGTACGTCCTGATCTGTTCAAGGGCTTCTCGGTCGAGGCGTTCCCGAAGACCTCGATGACTGCATTCGCACTCACCGCCGCCGCCGACCGCACCGGCGACGCGGCGTTGAGCGAAACCGTCGGCATGGCACTGCGCGACGCGGTGTTCGAATACGGCCTCGACATCGGGCGACCCGAGGTGGTCGCGGCGATCGCGGCCCGCTTCGGCCTTGATCCCCTTGACGCCGACACCACCGAGTCGGCGGTCCGGGCCGACTGGGACGAGGGCAGAGCGCGCGGCGTGATCGGCTCCCCGCACTTCTTCACCGGCGAGGCAAGCTGGTTTTGCCCGGGCCTGGCGATCAGTCGAGACAACGTTGGGAACTTTGTCGTGGCCTGGAAGCAGGGCAGCGAGACCTTCGTCGACAGCGTCTTCGGCTGAGACATCTTTAGATGTCAGGGCGCTTCTACTGCGGATGCGTCGCCAGATAGTCGGCCACCGGTATGCGGGTGGACTCGGCAAACCCGATGGGCAGCAGCACCTCCCCGGCGGTCGTGTAGTAGTACACGTCCCATCGGTAGTAGCCGGCGAATGCGGCGGGGTCGG
>Ga0247844_1004442_pt1 | contig 19049 bp, 11 predicted proteins | sample LaCtaG_FD_192421 | JGI IMG/M metagenome (GOLD analysis project Ga0247844, IMG submission 192421) | Freshwater microbial communities from meromictic Lake La Cruz, Castile-La Mancha, Spain - LaCruzMarch201714.5m_1 | ecosystem: Environmental > Aquatic > Freshwater > Lake | place: Spain: Castile-La... | reverse complement strand
CCCTAGTGGCGTGCGTACCGCTGTCGCAATACTCTCACTCCCACGCATCATGACACCCTCTATAACCGCCTGTCCGCCCACACTGCTAATTTTACACTTATTATCTGACATTTTCTTCCTTCTTTTCTATTCATTTTATGTTAACTTTAACCTCTCTATTGTATATGTTTTGTGAAGAATTGTCAATTCAAACAACGCCACTCAAACTAAATGATTAAAAGTTGTAAATAATGCTAGGTTTTACTTGACTTGAGAGCCCTTATTTTGTATGATAATGTATAGTATAACGATAATTAAAAGGAGGGAGTAAAGCTGAAAAAGGGTTTCAACTCATAATAACGTTTTATCTATTGATTAAAAACTGCTATTAGACGGTTGAAAGAAAAAATCAATTTGCTTATTTTACTTATCATTTCTACTAAGCTATACTATAATGTGGTACGATTATGGTGTATCGAAACACTTCAGATGAGATCATATGATGTCTACATGTGCCAACAAAATTTTTTTAAGAAAAGGAGATTTAAAAGATGAGTGAAGAAAAACTGATGCACGACATTGACGCAACTCTTAAAGAGTTCGAGTGTTCACGTCAAGGTTTAACTTCAAGCGATGCCGAATCTAGAATTGCAAAATACGGTTATAACATGCTTGAAGAGAAGAAAAAAACTAAATGGGAAATTTTTATCCACACATTGAAGGGACCAGTCAACTACCTAATTGAGGCAGCGTGTTTGGTATCTCTATTTATGAAAGATTGGCCGGACTTCTTTGTAATTTTATTTATGCTTTGTATCAACTCTGGAATCGAGTTCTTCCAAACGATTCAAGCCAGTAACGCAATGGACGCTTTGAAAAATTCAATGGCACCAAAATCAAAAGTTATGCGTGATGGCAAATGGGCTGAAGTTGAGTCTAAATTCTTAGTTCCAGGAGATGTTATTAACATTTCAAACGGAACGATTATCCCAGCAGACTGTATCATGATTCACGGAGAGTATTTATCAGTGGATCAATCATCTCTTACAGGAGAATCACTTCCAGTAGATAAAATTCTTGGTGAAGAGGGATATGCTGGAGCAACAGTTAAATCAGGAGACATGGACTGTTTAGTTATTGCAACAGGAATGAACTCTAAATTTGGTAAGATTGCTGCACTTTCTACAGCTCCAACTTCTCTTTCAAAATTCCAAAAATCACAAGCAAGTATCGGTATGTACTTAACATACATCTCTCTTATCTTCAGTGCTATCGTATTAGTTAAACTCTTACTTAGCCATGGAACTATGGCCGATGTAGAGAAAATTAACGGAGTATGGGCTATTGAGCCTCACTCAAGTCATGTCGGAATGATTGTACAGCTTATTATGGTAATTATCGTTGCATCTATTCCAGTTGCGATGCCTGCAATTTTGGCAATCACAATGGCACTTGGAGCTCTTTCACTTGTTAAGCAAAAAGCAATCGTATCAAGACTTCAAGCAATTGAAGAGATGGCTGGAGTTGACATTCTTTGTTCAGATAAAACTGGAACACTTACTAAAAACAAGCTTTCTCTTAACGAACCAGTAATGTTTGAAGGAGCTGATGAGGCTGAGATTAATCTCCATGCTGCACTTGCTTCTAAAAGAACTTCTGATGAAGCGATTGACTCTACATGTGTTAAAAGTGTAGATGGATCTATTTTAGACAAATATACACAAACTAAATTTATGCCATTTGACCCTGTAACAAAAATGACCACTGGTTATGTTACAGATAATGCAACTGGTAAGAAATTCATCGTCATCAAAGGTGCTCCAAAGGTAATCATTGATAAATCTCACTTAAGTGCTGATATGAAGCAAAAGGCAAATGATTCAGTTCATGCGCTGGCTCTTCGTGGATTTAGAGCACTTGGAGTTGCATATGCTGAAGGTGAAGATTTAGCTACTGCTGAATTTAAACTTACTGGTATTCTTTCACTGTTTGATCCTCCTCGTGATGATTCTAAACAAGTGGTTGAAGAGGCTAAAGGATATGGTCTTAAAGTTAAGATGGTTACTGGTGATGACCTTGCGATTGCAAAAGAGACTTCTGGTCAACTTTCAATGGGTACAAACATCGTTCCTGCGGCTGACCTTTTCCATGGTATCACTGACCTTGAGAATCTTCCTGCTAACGTTAAGCGTAAGATTGTTACTGCTGATGGATATGCTCGTGTATTCCCTGAGCATAAACATGCTATCGTTTTGGCGTACAAAAGTATCGGACGTACTGTTGCAATGACAGGTGATGGTGTAAATGATGCTCCAGCGCTTAAAGCAGCTAACGTTGGTATTGCGGTTGAAGGGGCAACAGATGCAGCAAGAGCAGCAGCTGACCTTATCTTAACTGCACCTGGTCTCTCTGTAGTTATTCACGCCATTGAAGAAGCAAGAAAAATCTTCAACATCATGGTTGCGTATATGAATTATCGTATTGTTATGACGTTAGATGTATTACTTTTCATCTCTCTTTCAATCTTACTTTATCCATTACCTCTCATCGTTACTCCGATGTCTGCAATTATGATCATCCTTGTAGCTATTCTTGATGATATTCCTATGATGGCAATTGCTTACGATAACTCTGAAGCTGAACCTCTTCCAATGAAGTGGAATGGAAATGAAGTATTCATCATTGGTATCATTATGGGACTTGTTGCTATGATTCAAAACTTTATACTGTTTGCATGGCTTCTTAACCCTGAGATTCTTGGTCTTAACACATGGGCAGGATTCTTCACAACAAGTATGATTCCAACTAGTGGAGAGTTCTTAAGACATGGTACAGTGGATACACTTACACCATACCTCTCTTACTTAAAAGAGATTCAAACTATCATGTTCCTTCAAATTGCTGTTGCTGGTCACTTAATTCTGTTTATTTCTAGACATAAAACTAAGTGGTTCTGGCAAAAACCAAGACCATCTCAAATTCTTTTCTGGTCAATCATTGGTACTCAAGTAGTAGCTATGATTATCTGTATGTTAGGATGGCTTGATATGCAACCAATTACATGGAAAATGGTTGTTCTAGTTTGGGTATTTGATATCATCTTTATGTTTATCTTCAACTTGATTAGAATTCTTGTTGAAAGAGTATCTACTCCTAAAGCTGAAGTGGCTAAATACAGACTTCTTAACCAAGGTCTATATGTACATGCTAAAAAACCTGAGCATAACTAATAGTTTGCTTATAATATTAACCCCAGTAAGTTTGCTTACTGGGGTTTTTTATTTATTAAATTCACTAAAAGTTATACGGTAAAGCACATGAGAGGCAAGCCAACTCTCTTTTTCTATATTAGGGTGTTCAAATTTAGCTATTTTAATCATTTTTAGCCTCTTCATCACATTTTGTGATGGAAGATTATATATGGAAGTAAAACTCGTTATTTCGGACAATTTGAGCTGTACAAATCCTATCTTCACTATTTCACTAGCACCCTCAGTAGCGTACCCTTTATGCCAATACTCACTTTTAAAACGCCACCCAATTTCCACTGTTGGAGTAAAAAAACTGTTGAAATTTGGACTATTGAGACCTATGTATCCCATGAAATTTCCACTTTTCTTTTCTATACAAGCCATTAATCCAAATCCTTGTTCATCATATTTCTCAATAATCCTCTCTAGAAACTCTAAACTCTCTCCCCTTGTTAAGACTTTTGGAAAATATTTCATAACTTCTATACTTGAATTCAGCTTTTCAAATTCATCTATATCCTTTAAAGTAAACTTACGTAAAGTCACTCTATCTGTTTCATACATACACCCTCCAAAAAAAGTAGCCCTTTCAGGCTACTTTGGATTTTATTCTCTAGCAAGTTTATTTTCCATTGCAACTGCTCCAAGTTCTTCAACTGAAACTTCCGCATGATCAATCAACTTATTAAGTTTTCTGATGAATATAAACATGATAAATCCAATCACAATTGATAACACCCCAACCCAACCAAATACTGATGAATAATGTGGATTTGTTAACACTGTATTTTGAAGTTGTTCTGGTGTGAAATTCCCTACTGCAATTTGAGATAGATAGTTAGCACCAATGGCTGCAACCCCTGTCATCATACACCAAAGTCCCATCATGAGATTTTGTAATTTTCTTGGTGCAAGTCTTCCAATGGCTGCATACCCTATTGGAGAAATACAAAGCTCTCCAAAACTTTGAAGGATGTAACTCCAGAAAATCCAGCTAAATCCTACAAGTCCTGCTCCAGCAAGTTTGATTCCAAAAGGCAGTATTCCAAATCCTACTCCAATAAATATCAGCGCAAGTCCAAACAAGAATGGTAGTGAAACTTTTTTACCTTTTGCACGCGCTCTTTGAAGTAACCATGCCATAACTGGACCACCAACTACAATAACCACAGTGTTGATATTTGATACCCATTGTGGAGCAATTTGAATACCCAATATAGTCATTTTAATATTATAGTCTATAAAATACATCAAAGCAAGAGGCGCAAGCTGATAAAGCACCCAAAACACTAAAGCAGCAAGAAGTAAAAATACATACGCAATCATTCTAGCGCGCTCCCCTGAGCTCTTGCGTGTTGCCGCTAAAAACAGTACTCCAATGATGGTGATTAAAAATATTGCAGTAATGACAGCGTTTGAAATATTTGCATGGTGAATCAAAATAATCATAACAATAATCGTAATGATGATAACGCCAATCCCCTTCATAAACTGCTTGAAAAGGGTTGTTGTTCCATTTTTCAAACCTTCAGTAAGGAATGTATCTCTATCTTTTACAACTTTCCAATTTGCAACAACCAAGACTATCGCAATGATATTAGCAATTCCGCCTAGAGCAAAGAGCATTCCAAAGTTATTCGTATTAGTATAGTACCCAGCAAGTCCAAATCCGATGAAAAATCCTACATTCATTCCACTATAGTTCCAAAGGAATGCCTTCTCACGTCTTCCATCTTTTGGGTCATCAAAAAGTTGAGTGACCATACTGTTCATACACGTTACATTGATACCACTTCCTGTTAAGAAAATAGCAAGACCAAGCATCATAAATGTTAATCTTAAATCAAATGGTACCGCAACAGTACCCACTAAGAAAATGGCAGCAATTACCTGAATTCCCATTGCCATTGAAAAAAGAAGTCTGTTAGAGATGAATCTTCCACCCATGTATCCACCTAAAAAGTGAAGTCCATAGTTAAATGCTAAAAAACTTCCTGTCAACGCCAACACCTGATCTGTTGGTAGCTTCAGTACATTTGTACCAAAGAGTGTTAGAGTTGAATAAAGTATCGCATAGCTTAGGGTTGAAAAAATTTGTGTCACAAAAAGTGAACGGGTTCCACGCGTGATATCTGAATCTGTTGCAATATCACGTCCATTTAAACTGTTTTCTTGCATATATTTTCTCCTTTATTTAAAAATACTATATAAAAAGTATATCACATATCTCTAAGATTACAATAGCATTTTTTACTCATTAGTGATTAATTTTTAACATTTCTTTAAATTTTCTATAAAAATAGAAAAAGTGGACTATATGTCCACTTTTTAATCTAATTTTAGAACTTCAAAAAACGCCTCTTGAGGTATTTCTACATTACCAATAGATTTCATACGCTTTTTACCCTCTTTTTGCTTATCAAGAAGTTTACGTTTTCTCGATATGTCTCCACCATAGCATTTAGCCAATACATCTTTTCTCATTGCACGAATTGTCTCCCGTGCAATAATTCTACTTCCGAGTGAGGCTTGAATTGCCACTTCAAATTGCTGTCTTGGAATAAGTTCTTTGAGCTTTTCACAAATAGCTCTTGAACGGTGCTCAGCAAAATCGCGATGAACTATGAATGAAAATGCATCCACAATATCTCCTGCCACTAAAATATCTACTTTAGAAAGTGTAGACTCTTTATACCCTATGAACTCATATTCAAAAGAGGCATACCCTTTAGTTCCAGACTTTAGTTTATCATAAAAGTCAATAATCACCTCAGCAAGTGGAAGTTCATATGTAATCAAAGTTCTAATATCATCAATAAAATTCATATCTACATAGATACCACGTTTCTCTTGGCAAAGTTCCATAACGCGACCAACATACTCCTTAGGAACCATTATTTTACCCTTAATATAGGGCTCATCGGTTCTTGTTAATCCCTGTGCAAAATCCATTGGATTATCAATCTCAGTCATCACGCCTTTTGCGTCATATACTTGATACTCTACTGAAGGTGCTGTAGAAATAATATCTAAATCATACTCTCTTCTGAGTCTCTCTAAGATAATCTCCATATGAAGCAGTCCTAAAAATCCTACACGAAATCCAAATCCTAAAGCTGTTGAGGTCTCAGGCTCAAAAGTAAGTGCTGCATCGTTAAGTTGCAATTTTTCAAGCGCTTCACGAAGGATTTTATAGTCGTCATTTGATAATGGGTAGACTCCAGCAAATACCATGGGTTGAGCGGCTCTGTAGGTTGTAACTGGTGCAGCAAAATCATCTCCTACTAAAGCTAACGTATCCCCTACTGTGGTATCTTTAATGTTTTTAATTCCTGTTACAATATACCCTACATCTCCAGCCTCTAGGTACTCTGTTGCGACCATCGTTGGCGTAAAAATTCCAGTCTCAGTAATTTCAAGCTCTTTTCTCGTACTTAATACTTGAACTCTGTCGCCTTTTCTTATCACACCATCTTTTACACGTATATAGGTAATGACCCCTCTATATTCATCAAAGTGGGAATCAAATATAAGCGCTCTAAAATTTTCACTGCGTGTATCTTCAGGCGCGGGTATAAACTCTACAATTTTTTCTAATAAATCCTCAACACCTAATCCTGATTTTCCACTTGTGAGTGCGGCATTGGTCGTATCAAGCCCAACAACGTCCTCAATCTCTTTTCGAGTCGCCTCTACATCTGAATTTTGTAAATCAACTTTGTTGATAACTGGAAGTATTTCTAAATTATTCTCAAGAGCAAGATATACATTTGCAAGTGTCTGTGCTTCCACCCCTTGGGTAGAATCTACAACTAAAAGTGCCCCTTCGCAAGCAGCAAGTGCTCTAGATACTTCATAGGTAAAATCAACATGTCCTGGCGTATCAATAAGATTGAATGTATACTCTTGACCATCTTTAGCCTTATATTTTAAAGTTGTTGCCTTAGCTTTAATGGTAATTCCCTTTTCTCTCTCAAGCTCCATAGAGTCGAGAAGTTGCTCTTTCATCTCTCTTTTTGAGACAGTTTGAGTAAGTTCAAGAATTCTATCCGCGAGGGTCGATTTCCCATGATCTATATGTGCAATAATTGAAAAATTACGTTTATTCACTGAGTACTCCTTTTAAAAATTATACTACTTTTATTATATCATATTTTCACTAACTCTTCTATCATTAATACCTTTATCGCCAAAAATAAAATATCGCATAAACTGCCTTAAACATATTCACTTTATAGATATAGCGGTTTGTCTCTCCATACTCTTTCCATTTATTCGATTTGAGCCTTCCCTCGCCCGCATTGTAGGCTATTAAATCCTCATTTTTACCAGGGTATCTCTTCTCTAAATAGTTTAAATACGCAGTTCCAAGCATGATATTTTCCCTAGGGTCGTTCAAATTATCATAGGGCAAATTATACATTTCACCTATATAGGCTGCCGTTCTTGGCAACAGTTGCATGAGTCCAACCGCCCCTTTATCAGATTTGTTGGTTGGATTAAAATTGCTTTCCGCACGAATCACAGCGACAATTTTATCGGTTGGCACTCCATACTGCTGGGATGCTTTTTGAATGATTGGATAGTATTTATAAGGGACAATTTCAAAATAGGATATAATTACAATGATTATAAGTGCTACCACAATAAAAATGACATTTTTTTTTACTCTACTCATCTTCCATCCTAAAATCCAACTGCCTAAGTGCTTCATAGAGTACAATGGCAGCAGAATTTGAAAGATTAAGAGAGCGACCCTTTGGTATCATAGGAATAGTGATACACGTTTTTCTATTTGCATCACGAATATGAGGGGGAATTCCCTTTGATTCCTTCCCAAAAACAATAAAATCACCCTCTTTATAAGTAACATCACTGTATCTTCGCGTGGTTTTTGTGGTAGCAAAATAAAATGTACTCTCAGGATAAGCGGATTTTAAACTTTCAAAATCCTCCCATATTTTCACCTCTACCTCTTTCCAATAATCTAACCCTGCTCTTTTTATGCTCTTATCGTCTAAAGAAAACCCGAAAGGCTTAATAAGATGCAACGTGGTATTTGTCAACAAACAAGTCCGTCCAATATTTCCTGTATTATAGGGTATTTCTGGCTCATGAAGCACAATGTTAAGGGCCATATCTCCTCCAAATCAATATTTATCTTTTCTGAAAATGTGGAATATCATGAGTATTCCAAAAAACGCGGCGATAATGTATCCAAATAACCCTAGATAGGCGGTACTGGTTAACTTGCCTGCTGGGTCTTTTTCAATCAACATGGAAGACCCTATAATAAGGGCTGCAATAACCAAACTGATTGAAATTCGATTTGCAACTCTATCAAGAGTTCTTCTGAATCGATCTAACCCGTTAATTTTCATATCTAGACCAAGTTTTCCCTGCTTAATCAACTTTAAAATTTCAAACGCCTCTTTGGGTGCATGCTCTACGAAATCTACGTAATGAAAAAGTGTACGTTCAAGATTTTTAAAAAGTTTTTGTGGGTGATACCTTTTCAACAAAAGCTTTGTAATATAAGGCTTAGAAGCGTTAATCATATCAAAATCTGGATGAATTTGACGGCAAACACCTTCAGCGAGCATTAAACTTTTAGCCAGTAAAAAAAAGTTGGCTGGTACAATAATTTTATGGGCGGTTAAAAGTGTCGTAACCTCTTCTATTGCTTTTCCCATGTTAATATTTTTGAGTGATTGATTATAATAATTTCCTAAAACATCTAGTATATCAGATTTTAATAACTTTTCATCGACGCTACTCGGAAAGTGAGCGAGCTCTTTAAACCCATGTAGAATTTTATGAGCATCCTTCAGAATAATTCCTTCAATAATTTCAGCTAAATACTCTTGATCTTCTTCATTTAACGTTCCAACATTACCATAATCTATCAATATCAGTTCATCACTTGGGGTTAAAATAATATTACCTGGATGAGGATCTGCATGAAAAAAGCCATCAACTAGAACCATTTTCAGCATAATTTTTGCGCCCAAATTTGAAAGTTTTTCTCGTTTCACTATGGGAAGTGCTTCAAAATCTAAATCACTCAGTTTTGTACCATGAATGAGTTCTTGAGTTAAAATTCCATCTCGCGTGTAATCCCAATATATTTTGGGAACTTTAAAATAGCTCTCTTTTGCAAAATACGCTCTTACAACATCATTATTTTTACCTTCGCGTGTAAAATCAATCTCTTTATGCATTGATTTTGAAAACTCTGAGACCAGACCTACTAGGTCGTACATCGCAAAACCCTCAACGCGAGCCTTTAAAAGACGTGCTATACTGTATAAAATTTCGATATCTAGTTCAATAATTTGATCTAAATTTGGTTTTTTCACTTTCAAAATAACTTCTTGAGAATTTTTCAATACAGCCCTATGAGCTTGAGCTATTGAGGCTGAACCTAAACACACTTCATCGACGCTTAAAAACAAATCTTCTATTTTACCTTCTAAACTGGTTTCAATCACACTAACAATTTCATCAAATGGAATTGGCGCTACTTTATCTTGAAGCTTCTTCAACTCAACAATATACTCTAATGGAAGCAAATCTGAACGCGTACTCAAAATTTGACCTAGCTTAATAAAGGTTGGTCCTAACTCTTCTAAAGCCAATCTGAATCTAACAGGCCCTTTTTTAATTCGAATATTTTTAGGTTCACGTTCACCTATTTTTTTTCTAAAAAAAATTTTTTGCCCATTCTCTAGATAGTTCTCAATATTGAGTTTTTCCACAAACTGACCAAATCCATATTTTGCAAACACATGAAAGATATGTCTACTTCGCTTAAAGTAGTGTATCTTATGTCGAAGTCCCTTATGTTTAAAAGCCATCTTTTCCCCTTTTTCTGAAACACTCGAAGTTTTATTTCAAAAATTTACTGCCCTAAATAGCGTGATAGAAACTCTATTTTAAACTCATTAAATCGACTCTCTTTTATCGCTGTCCGCGCATCACGCATAAGCTGCATCAAAAAATGTAAGTTGTGATAGCTTGCGAGTCTTTGGCCAAGCGACTCTTGCGCTTTAAATAGATGGCGAATATAAGCTTTTGTATAATTTTGACACACCCAACAGTCGCACCCGTGATCAAGAGGCTCAAATGCCTTTTCAAACTTCTTATTTTTAATCACAATACGCCCATCTTTGGTAAACACTGCACCATGTCTTCCAAGTCTTGTAGGGTGTACACAATCCATCATATCAATTCCATTTTCTACCGCTTCAAGCATATCGAGTGGGTCACCCACACCCATAAGATAATGGGGTTTGTTTTCTGGCATTTTAGGGCCGATAAATTTTAAAATGCGATACATATCCTCTTTCGACTCACCAACACTCAATCCACCAATGGCATATCCTGAAAAATGTTCATCAAGTTGTTTAAGTTGATTTAGTGACTCTTCACGTAAATCTTCAAAAACACCCCCTTGTACAATGGCAAAAAGTCCTTGCTCACTCTTTCTACTATGAGCCTCAGCACATCTTTTAGCCCAACGCGTTGTCATATTAAGAGATTTTTTTACATAATCGTATTTTGATTCTCCTGCTGGACACTCATCAAAAACCATCATGATATCCGAACCAATGGTATTTTGAATGGCAATGGAATCCTCAGGCCTCATAAATATCTTTCGTCCATCTAAATGGGAGGTAAACTCTACCCCCTCCTCCGTTATTTTTCTAATATGTCCTAAACTGAATACTTGAAATCCACCACTATCTGTCAATATGGGTCTATCCCAATTCATAAATTTATGAAGTCCGCCTGCCGCTTCCATAACATCCATCCCTGGACGCAAAAAAAGATGATAGGTATTTCCTAAAATAATCTGTGCGTCTAATGTTTTAAGCTCATCTTGTGAAAGGGTTTTAACAGTAGCTACTGTTCCAACTGGCATAAAAACAGGTGTTTCTATCTCCCCATGTGGGGTTGTAATGACTCCAGCTCTTGCCTCTTTATCTTTAGCCTCTATTTCAAACTTTACTGGCAACATTTGGCCTCCTTCAAACATACTATCTCATTTTAACTCTCTATCTATATTATATCAAAAAATTGTGTATTATTCATCAAAAAAAAAAGAAGTGGTGGGGGCCACTTCTTTTAGGGGAGAAAATATGAAAAAATTATTTAGCAATACTTGCTTAAATATATTCTACCTCATCCGTGTGAATTCGCCGTGAAGTGGAATAATATTTTTAATGCTACTTTAAAAAATTTAATGCACTATTGAAACGCTGCTTCCGTGTATCTATTATTTGCATTCCACATAATCCAACCGGTATACCCAGCATCATAGGTTGCTTGTATTTGAGCCTTTACCTGAGCCACACCATATCTTTGATAATTTCCTGCACCTATCCAAGAGGCTGAAAAATCTTGTAAATACGGTCTCATTGTAGCACCGTAATTTGAAATTTTATTCATACGATTTTGGGCTTGTATGAGAGAGTTATAAACAACAGGGTATGGTTGTAAGTCCGGCTTCGCATAAGACTTTCCATTAATAACCTGCCCAAGTGCATAGTGTGACGGATATATCATTGGAGAGAGATAATTCACATTTTTTCCTATTGTATCTAAGTTTTGTCCAATATTTTCCGTGTCTCCTGGTGATACACAGATAATTCCAAATACATCTGCAGAAAGCACTGCATTTGGCATCTGCCCTCTTGCATAAGCTAAAAAGTTATTAATTACTTGATATCTTGGTCCAGTAAGTCCTGGAAATACCATATTCTTAGTTTTTCCATCATTTGGGAATCTCACATAATCAAATTGTATCTCATCAAAACCATTGGCTAAAGCCTCTTTCGCAATCGCTACAAGGTATGGCCAAGAATCTTTGTCAGCAGGATTAAGCCATGTAATCATTTTCCCATTACTCTTCGAATAAAAAAGTCCACCATTTTTATCTTGTACTGCCAAATCTGGACGTTTTTTAGAGAGTTGTGGATCTTTAAAACATACCACACGCCCTATCACATATATCCCGTTAGCATGCAATGTTGATACTACTTTTTGTACATTGTAAGCATTTTCAGAATTTTTCAGTGCTTTTACCATGGGAATGTTTGATTTATAGGCTACAAAGCCGTCATCTCCCTTAACATCAATAACATACGCATTGATACTGCTGTGTTTTGCAAGCCAGACATAGTGGTCTAACTTCGATTGTCTACCAATGGTCCACCCTGTTAAGTAGAGCGCACGAATATTCTTTGAATTGGGTTTTGACATTGGCATTACACTGCTTTTATTATTTGGACCGAACTGACCTAAATCACTGTTAGAGGCACTACCTGTTGATTCTTTAGATGCAATTGTTTCCTCATTTTTTGGTGTTGACGCTCCACTCACTTCCTCTACTATCTCTTTTGAATTAGAAGAAGTTATTGCGGTGCTATCCCCACTAACAGTCATTGACGCCACTTCACTTGTTTTAATTTTTCCATCATTTGCTTTTTTTCCACAGCCCCCAAGCACACCTAGTCCAATAGCAATAACAAGTATACTCGTTAAAGTTATTTTTTTTATTTTCATCTCTCCCCCATATTTTAGTTAAATTTTTTAGTAGTAGTGATTTCTATCAATCACTATTTAAATAATACCACAAATCAATATTATTTCAATAGGTGAAATTAAAAAAGTTTTTCATATTGAAAAATTAGCGCATTAAAAATGCTTTTACACACTCAGCTGCTTTTCTTCCCTCGTCGATGGCTGTCACTACCAATGATTGCCCAATTCTTGCGTCACCAGCAACAAAGACTCCTTCAATGACAGTATTATAGATCTCTTGTGTTGCGATATTGCCCTGTTTGTCTAACGCTATATCTCCTAATCCCTCAATATCTACATTTTGAAATCCTAAAGCCAATAGAACACTATCACACTCGACAACCCTTTCACTCCCCTTTATCTCACGAGAAATCCATTTCCCGTCAACCAAACTCCACTCGATTTGTAGAAGTTCAACCTGTTTTAGTCTGCCACTCTCATCACTGATAAATGATTTACACACTGTTTCAAACTCTCTGATATCACCATTCAACTTTTTTGAAGCTTCAGCATGTGAGGATGTTATCTCAAACTCTTTTACACAAAAAGGCCAATTAAGGTTAAAATCCCCTCTCTCATGGGTTGTATTGGGTTTTCGAATAATTTGTAGTATAGACCTAGCTCCTTCACGAAGCGTTGTACCAATACAATCTGAACCTGTATCGCCTCCTCCTATTATCAACACGTGTTTATCTTTCACACAAATAGGGTTCTCCAACGTTTTAACACCGCGATTTTTTCTACTCACTTGTGTGAGCCACTCCATAGCATGATACACCCCTTTTGACTCTCTGCCACAACATCTAAACTCACGCGGAATACGCGCACCTAAACAAAGCACAACCGAATCAAACTCACTTCTCACGCTTTCAAATGAAATATCTCGACCAATTTTTGTATTGAAGATGAACTTGACACCCTCCTCAACTAACTGTTTGACTCTTCGATTAATTATCGATTTTTCTATTTTATAATCTGGAATACCCATCATCAAAAGCCCGCCAGCCATTTCATCTTGCTCATAAACCGTTACATCAAATCCACTTCGCACAAGCTCTTGAGCACACGCAAGTCCGGCTGGTCCCGATCCTACTACTGCAACTCTTTTATCTAATTTTAATGTAGGTTTTTTAGAGAGAATCCACCCCTCTTTGAACCCCTTTTCAACAATAAATAGCTCTATCTCCTTAATGGTTACTGGGGAATTGTGGATGTTGAGTACACACCCTTGCTCACACGGAGCAGGGCAGACTCTTCCCGTAAATTCAGGAAAATTATTGGTACTCTCAAGTATTTGAAGTGCTTCTTGAAATTTTCCTAAATAGACAAAATCATTAAACTCAGGTATCACATTTGAAACTGGACAGGAGAAGTGGCAAAATGGGATGCCACACTCCATGCATCTTGAAGCCTGTGTTTTCGCCAACTCATCTTCTAAAGGTGGGTGAAACTCTTGAAAATCTTTCACACGCTCTTCTGCACTTCTCAGTATGCTCTCTTTGCGGTTTTCGGTTAAAAATCCACCTAGTTTTCCCATTAGACCCTCCCCTCTTCATAAAGCTTTTTATACTTTGGCGAGACAATTTTCACAATGTTTTTACAATTTTCATCAAAACTCTCTAAAAATTCATGTGCTCTCTCGCTCTGAGTATATTCAAAGTGTTTTTTTGCCAACCCTTTGATATTCTCTCTATCTTTTTCATCTAATCCATCCGAAATAACCATGCCAAAATTCACTTTTTGAGAAAAATCACCCTCTAAATCCCATACATAGGCAATTCCACCACTCATTCCTGCACCAAAATTTATCCCAGTACTTCCTAAAATCAACACCATTCCGCCAGTCATATACTCACACGCGTGATCTCCAACACCTTCAACAACGGATATTGCGCCAGAATTTCTCACCGCGAAACGTTCTCCTACCATACCACTCGCATAAAGTTCTCCACATATCGCGCCAAAAAGAAGAGTATTCCCTGCAATGACGTTCTCATGGGAAATATAAGTGGCTTCTTGAGGTTTTTGTATGATGATTTTGCCTCCATAAAGTCCTTTACCAACGTAATCATTGGCAAGCCCAAAAAGTTTAAACGTTATCCCTTGAACCAAAAACGCACCGAAACTTTGACCTGAGATTCCAGTGAAATTTACACAGACTCTATCATGGGGAAGCTTTTTCCCTTTCAAATTCTTTGAAAGGGTTCCACTTAACATCGCTCCTACACTTCTATCACTGTTTCTAATATTATGCTCAAATTCCACAGTACTCTCACTCACATAGGGAATAACTTTCTCACAAAGTGTTCTGTCAAGAATACTCTCCATGGCGTGATTTTGCGCTACTTTTTGACAGTTTTTTCCTATGACTTGATAGAGTATTTTGGAAAAATCCAATGTTTCTAATTTTCGATTTCCATTAAAATGATGTTTTCTTAGATACTCACTTTTCCCCACAAGTTCGCCTAACGTTTTCACCCCTAGGCTTGCCATGATTTCTCGAGCCTCTTGTGCCACAAATTTAAAATAATTTATCAGATATGCACTTCTTCCTAAAAAGCGTTTTCTCAACGTTTCATTTTGTGTGGCAATGCCCACAGGACACATATTGGTATGACACGCTCTCATCAAAACACACCCTAAAACCACAAGAGGTGCGGTGCTAAATCCAAACTCTTCAGCCCCAAGCATTGCTGCAATCACAACATCTCGCCCTGTCTTTATCTGTCCATCTACCTGTAATGTCACACGCTCTCTTAAATGATTTGCCTTCAAGGCTTGATGTGTCTCAGCAAGTCCTAACTCCCAAGGAAGTCCTGCATGACGAATTGAGGAAAGCATCGCCGCCCCAGTTCCTCCATCGTAGCCTGAAATCAAAATCATCTCAGCATGGGCCTTTGCGACCCCAACAGCCACTGTACCAACCCCAGCTTCAGAGACCAATTTGACAGATATGCGTGCCGTTTCATTGACATTTTTTAAATCAAATATAAGTTGTGCTAAATCCTCTATAGAATAAATATCATGGTGGGGTGGGGGAGAAATTAAATCAATCCCTGGTGTGGTATGACGTGTTTTCCCAATTTCTTCACTTACTTTCTCTCCAGGGAGATGTCCCCCTTCTCCAGGTTTTGCCCCTTGAGCCATTTTAATTTGTAACTCTGCAGCGTTAACAAGATAATCTGTCGTAACACCAAAGCGCCCTGAAGCAATCTGTTTTATCGCGCTACATCTATCACTATAGAGCCGCTCAAAACTCTCGCCCCCCTCGCCTGAATTGGATTTTCCTCCAATGGTATTCATAGCAATGGCAATCGCTTCATGTGCCTCCTTGGATATAGAGCCATAGGACATTGCTCCTGTACAAAATCGTTTCATGATACTTTCGACACTCTCAACTTCTTCAAGAGGAATCGATTCTCTTTGCTCAAACTCAAAACACCCTCTTAATGTAATTGGACTATCCCCTTGCTCATTAATCTCACGAGCAAACGCTCTATAAAATTCAGAATTTTCTTCTCGCGCAGCGTGTTGTAAATTTGAAACTGCAGACGGTGAAAATAGACGTTTTTCACCCCCTTTACGGTATTTAAACTCACCAAGTGAACTAATATCTCCAAGGGTCAGCGTCTCTTTTTCATATGCATTTAGAAAAAATTGTCGACACTCTTCCTCGATATCCACTATCTCTAATCCCCCAATACGTGAAATTACACCTGGGAAATGTTTTTCAATAACCTGTTTAGAAATCCCAAGCGCCTCAAAAAGTTGAGAACTACGATAGCTTGAAATGGTCGATATCCCCATTTTTGAAATCACTTTCAAAAGCCCCTTTGAAAGCCCTTGGATAAAACCGCTTTGAAGTCCTCCACTATTCCCTTCACTATAAAGTCCATTACGACTCATATACTCTATGGCTTCTAATGCAAAATATGGTACTACAGCTAACGCGCCAAAGCCAATAAATGTCGCACACTGCATAACCTCTTTTACCTCACCACTCTCAACGATGATGTCAACAGAAGCACGTTTGCCACACCTAATTAAATGGTGATGTAAGCTAGAAAGCATCAAAAGCATAGGAATTGGAAATTTACCTGTTGGTAGAGTAGATATCTCTCTGTCGGAAAGTATCACTAAGTTACACCCCTTATCAATGGCCTGCTCTACACTCATTTTTACCCTCTGTATCGCTTTTTCAAGCTCACCATTTTCACACACATCAAAAAGTGTCGATACACGAATGGATTTACCTATTAAAAAGCATTCTTCAACCTTTTTCAACTCACTAGGAGATATGACAGGGCCTGAGAGTTTCACCACCCTTTTCATCCCATCCTTATCCACTTTGTTCGCCCCTAAAATGGTTCTATTTGACATCACGCACGCCTCTCGAATTGGGTCAATAGGTGGGTTAGTTACCTGTGCAAATAGTTGTTTAAAGTGCATGTAAAGAGGATGAGGGTGATGAGAAAGAATGGCTAAAGCGGCATCATTTCCCATTGACCCTAAACTCTCTTGCTCGTACTTTGCGATATGCGCTATTTGAACTTCTAAATCTTCACGTGTCAGCATATTGAGTTTACAGAGTTTAAAAAAATCAGAGTCACTATAATTTGCTCTCTCTTCTGATTCTATTTTTTCTACACTCTCTTCTTCAACACCTTTTACTATTTTAGAGCGCACCAAAAATTGCTCTACCTCTTTTGAGTTATAGAGCTTGCCTTCATCTAAACGTATATAGAGCGCCTCGCCAGGCTTTACTCTTCCTTGTCTTGCAATCTCCTCCGTCTTAATGTCCACCGTTCCACTCTCAGAGGCTAAATAGAGCGTTCCTGAGTGTGTCAGCACAAATCGTGAGGGTCTTAATCCATTTCTATCAAGTTTTGCTACAATTTCATCACCGAAGTTGAGTACAATAGCTGCTGGTCCATCCCAAGGCTCACTATAGGTATTGGCATTTCGATAAAAGCTCTTTAGCTCACCGCCCATTAAAGGATTTTTCTCCCAAGCAGAGGGCACCACAATCGAAACTGCTTCTAATAGCGTCTTGCCTTCATGCACTATTTTTTCAATGATAGAGTCTAAATTAGACGAATCACTCTTTTCAAAACTTAACCCTTTAAATCCATGTTCTTGAGACTCGCCCCCACAACTCTCTCGACTTAAAAAGTTGTAGATATTTCCTTTTATGGTATTAATTTCCCCATTATGTGCAAGAAGTCTAAACGGATGCGCTAACTTCCACGAAGGGTAAGTATTTGTACTAAATCTTTGATGTACTATGGCAAACGCCGTTTCACACAAAGGATTTTTTAAATCTTTATAGAAATTACTCACTTGATTGGCGAGCAGTAGTCCTTTATATACAATCGTTTTAGAAGATAGTGTTGCTATATAGAATCGTTTACTCTCTACATCACTTCGCTCAATTTTACACCTCAACTCATAGAAGTAATTTTCAAAATTCTCACACCCCATTGGCTTTTCAATGAATAGCTGCCATATTTGAGGCAGTGTTTTAAGTGCCTCATATCCCACATATGTTAAATCTATCGGCACCTCTCTCCAACATATAATTTTAGCGTCAATGTGAGACTCTATTATTTTTTGTGTAGATTCAAGCTCGCCAGTAATGAAGATTTGCGCAACACCATACTCACCCTTTTTAGGCAAATTGGGTATTTCACGCATAAAAAGAGGATGTGGAAGTTGAAAAATCACTCCCGCACCATCCCCTGTACTCGCATCATACCCTACAGCACCTCTATGTTCCATCCTCTCAAGCATTGAAAGGGCGCTACTTAAAATCGCATGACTTTTTTCCCCACTTATATTCACTGCCATACCAATTCCACAGCTATCCTTTTCAAACTCTTTTTCAAGAAGTGATTTTTCATATATCATCTTCACTCAAATTCCCCCTGTGTTGATTTCATTTCATTTTAATATAGTATAACGTAAATTTGAAAAGATGACAATTCATAAGTTTGTAATTATCTACAATTCTATTAAAGACCAAAGTATTGGTGTAATTTCCTCTTGCCCTTTTCATTATCATTTTTATATGCTTAAAAAAAAACATCAACGATTTTACATCGTCAATGTTTTTTTAGTTTTTACCAATTTATGAAACCACTGGTTGTATTCGTTGTCGTCGTAGTTGACCCATCTGAATTTACCTTAGTACTAGAATTTGAATTTTGTGTTGATTTACTACCCGTTCCAATCAGA
>Ga0247844_1004440_pt1 | contig 19056 bp, 38 predicted proteins | sample LaCtaG_FD_192421 | JGI IMG/M metagenome (GOLD analysis project Ga0247844, IMG submission 192421) | Freshwater microbial communities from meromictic Lake La Cruz, Castile-La Mancha, Spain - LaCruzMarch201714.5m_1 | ecosystem: Environmental > Aquatic > Freshwater > Lake | place: Spain: Castile-La... | reverse complement strand
GGCTGGCTTTACAACAAGGTTTCCTGAGCTTGTTATTGTGGCTCCGCCTAAAACTGGGCTGGTCAATGTTTTATTTGTAAAAGTTTGAGTTCCAGTAAGGGTAGCAACCGTAGAATCAATATCTAAAGTATAAGTACCTGCGTTATCATTATAGGTTTTATCTAATCCAGTGCCTGCTACTAGAGTAGAATTAATTGCATCTTGAATAACCTCTAGCGATCCAGATGTTGAAATAAATTCTGTACCGTTGTAAAAGTACATAATATTATCTGCGGTATTGTAGTATACCTGACCAGATACTGGGCTTGCTGGTGCCGATGCTAGGTTTTGAATTCTAGCATTTTGTAATTCATTCTTGCTAAGATCTATACTAACTAAATATTTTCTTGCCATATTCTATTTCTCCTTAAGACAGGAACGCTGTCCCTGAAAATGGTTGTGCCATAGTCAGTGTTATTTGATTAATACTATTATAGTCTATCCCTGTTTCTAATACATCTCCAGAGCTTGCCTTTACGGTGACATTTGGACTAAACCCCAAATTGTGTGTTATTGCAATAGAGTACAGGCCCTGAGTAGGTCCTGACAGTTGTCCGACCTCCCAAGAAGATTGAAATGAAATTGGGGGATCTAGTATGATTATTGTTGCTCCCGCCCAGGTTGCATCGGATAACTTGGGTCCATAAAGACTGGTAGTTGTTATGTCGTAGTAAAAATCATTTTGAAACCCTAAATTGCTTGCTGGTGCTCCAGAGCCATTTAAGATTCCTTGACCACGAGGACCTTGTGGTCCAGGAGTATTTACAACAATCTTATTTACTTGTTCATTAACTACTACTGTAGGATTACTATTGTTATTTGTAATTGGCATTAAATAGTTACCGATCTACTCAAAGTTATAAATCCTTCAAGCAATTTTGTTTTATTTAAATTGCTATCTGTCAACATAATGTCATATGAAGACTTTGGATAGAATAACTTGTTTGTTTGTGTAGGGGTCATCTTGATAGTAATTTTGCCAAGGGCTTCGTCTATTAGTATACCGCCTGCTGGTGATGTAAGACTAAAAGCTAACTTGCTTCCGCCCTTAGTATCACGAACCTGCATTTTTGCGGAACAATCTGTAAGAACGATTGGATCTCCGTCGTCGTCTTTATATTCAACGGTAAATGTAAAGGTAGTGTTTTGATCCACTTCCCAATTCTTTTGACCTGCCATTTGCTAAATCTCCTAAATAGGAAAACTCCTATGCCCATTTTAGCATAGGAGCCGTCCTAATTACTTACTGAATTTTACTTCTTTGTAAAGCCAAATGAACTTTCATTTGGATTAAGTGCCTTCAAAATAACTGGTAGACAAGCCGCAATACCACCCTTGATTAGGTCTCCTGGGTCAGTATTTCCAGTCATGTAAAGAGCAATAGCCGCACCTAAAAAGTGACGACCATAGCTTGCTAACGCTGCTAGAATTTTCTCTTGCATAGTTACCTTTCCATCATTGTTAAGATCTTCTTTTGTTGCCAATTTAGATCCTCCTTATTTCTGGGCATTGTGCCCAGGAATTTTGGGTTTTACCCCAATCTTTATTATATACCTATTATGCGGAAATGTCTACAATCTCACAATTGCCGTCTGATGTACAGGCAAGGGCCTGTGTTCCGCTGGTTCCGTCTTCTGTTTCGTAGAATGATAGGTCTTCCCAACGAATTTCTTTAGGCATTCTTGAAAGTAGGTCTTCGTACTCTTCTTTAGAAACTTCTTGGTAAGGAGCTTGCTTATAAGAGTGATCTGAGTGCGGCAGGAATGAAATACCTGATACTTCATCAAAGTGCTTGTATACCCATGCCCCAACTTCCATCCACTCATCTTCTTTTACAGATACTGTAATAGATGGCTTGTGCTCACACCATGCACGTTGATAAACTAACCAAATGTTTAAGTGCTCAATTGCTGTTAGATCGTTTCTGACAATTGCACCTTCTGGTGCTTTTACTGGAAATGAAAATACGTATGTATCGTTTGGCTTCATTACATCATCTTCTACTGGAATTCCAACTTCCTTCAAAAATGTAGAAATTGGATCTCCCTTTGAACCACGAACAGTACGAATGTAATATGGAGAATGCCATGCATGCATTCCTGAAGACACCCCGACCAATTGAGATACTGTACCTGAAGGCTTTACACATGTAATAGCGGCAGACTGCGGAATCCCAATTTTCCCAGCCTCTTCTGTATTTACTTTTCTTGCTGATTCTCTGAGAGTCATTAAAAATGCTTCTAGCGAAACTAGGTCTTCTTTGCCTGACATAAACTTATGTCCGAATTGTCCAGTTAAAGAAACTCCAAGTAGGCGCTCTTCTTCTGTGTTGTCTTTCCAAATCTTGCGAAGGTACTTAAAATCTGTTAGTGTTGCTTGCCATGTCCCAAGAATTGTTGCAAGCTCGACTTTTCTTTCGATATCCTTCTTTGTATCCTTTTCACGTAATACGACTTCTGAAAGATTACAAAACTGATAAGGACGGAGAATAATTTCCGAGCAAGGGTTTGTTCCATAGTGTACTTCAGGATCCCTGCGTCCGTATTTAGCTGCCTGCTTTTGGGCTGCTGCAACGTTGTAGATTCCACGTTCACCAGACTTTGAGTCATAGAGTGATTTCCATTCTGCAATAAACTGTTCCATCTCTGGTTTGCGAGAATACGCAACAGAGTTATTTGAAAGAGCACGTTGTGAATTATTTTCCCACCAGTTACCAGACTTTGCTTGTGCCATTTCAATATCATTAATATTAGAAAGTGAAATCATTGCAGAACGACGAACTCCGCCAACTACTACAACTTCTCCAATCTTACACATAATATCGTGTGCCTCAATTGGCTTTAGCTGGCGACCAGCTGCAACCTTAAACTTTGCAATTGTAAAATCAAATAAATTAATCAATGGCTGTGGGCCTGATGAACGACCACCCATTGTCTTAAGACGTGCACCTGCTGGACGTAGTTTGCTTACATCAATTGCTGGAACTTGTCCTGCCCATAGCATTGCAAGCAGTTCACGGTAAGCCTTTGCCCAACCAGTTTTTGAATCTTCAACAACAATTACAGTTGTAGACTTTTCAAATGCTTCTGGAACGGCAGGAAGTTTATTAACATACTTGTATTCTACAGAGAAACCAACACCTGTTCCACACATTAAGATATACATTGTCTCATCAAATGAACGTGGTGAGTCTACTGGAACAAATGAACAGTTATATCCTGCAACATGATCTCTATCTAATGCAGCACCTGCAGTCATCACCGATCTCATTGATGGCATCACATTGCGATTATAAACTGCATCTTTTAATTCTTTAAGAAGTTTTTCATCTGGCACGTATGAATGATTTTTGTTTAGATGATCTGTCATAAAGTCAAAATATCTATCTACTGTTTCACCCCATGTTTCACGACGGTTATCTTCTGATATCCATCTTGCATAACGTGATAATGCAATAAAGTTTTCGTATGGGTTTTCAATAGTTCTTGACATTTTTAAATAACACCTTTTCTCCGCCCTGCGGTTATATGATTTTTTAGTTGAAGTCCAATTCTACCAAACTTTAATCCAAAGGGGAAGGGGTTATGATATTTTTTTAAATACTTCTTCAAAAGCTTTATTAGTCAACTGATCCCAATTATATTCTTTATGTATTTCAGTTGACTGAGCATAATAGTATCCAGAGTATGCTTTAAAATTAATTGCTGCATCTTCTATTAAACTAACTAAATGATTGCTGTCTGGCTTATAAACTTTTCCAGGATGCATTACATTCCAAGGGGAGTCTATAAGTGTGGAGTTCAACTTTAGGGGACCTAAATACTTTTTGTAGTCTGCCCATTCATATGTTGATATAACTGGCATGCCTGTTGCAAGTGCCTGGAAAGGAATAAATCCGAACCCTTCTCCATAAGTAGGATAGATCATAACATCATGTTGATGATACATGTCTACTAGCTCGTTATCTTCTAACTCCCTTTCATCTAACTTGATATTGCTGTACATTTCGTGGGGAAGTCCTAGAATGCTTCCCTCTTTATCATATACTCTTACAACGCTAGACTTGTGTGCCTTTATTGTTAATGTATAGTTAGGATTATTGCCAAAGGCTTTTATAAATGCGTTTACTGTATCTTGTCCGCCTTTTCTTTCTGCTGGTTCTCCAACATGTAAAAACTTTATAACATTAGTAGACTTACGCTTTTTAGGTGACCACATTGGATCTATGCCATGCGGGAAAACATTAGATACCTTAAATCCATTATTCTCATATACGTCTTTACACCATTGAGATGTTGTCCAAAATTCATTACAAGCATTTATTTTTTCTCTCCACAACTCTGGAATAACTGTTGATTCCCATGGAGTATAACCAATCTGATATTGATTTCTATGTAATTTATAATTTGTAGGTTGTGAAAAATTAATTTGTAATTTAGCTTTAGGGTTTTGATAAGTTAATCTATGACCCATTTTTGTCAACGCTTCCGCCACTTTAAATCCAGCGTGACCGTATCCATTCTTGGTTGTCAAGTTGGATCTAGGCGTAGAATATGATATTTCCATTAAATCTTTCTGGTTGACTAGCTTGACACCTACTGTCAAGTAATGCTACTATTATAGTTCGTTATCTCTAGAGGAGGAAATGCCAATGGAGAAAATTAAAGAACGTTTGAGTGATGTTGCTCATAACTGGTCTTATATAGGAATGATAACACTATTTCTATTTACTGTCCAGCCTGGTCCAACAGTAACACAAGCGTTAACAAATCAACCAGCAGTTAAGGTTGAAAAAACTGAAAGACAACTAAAGAGAGAAATAATAGATAAGTTCAGTAATGAAACTTATAAGCACTCAGAAATGCTTGCACCTGAAGATTTAAAAGATTTACTATGGGCTGTAGGCTTTGAGGGAATTGCTTTAAAAACAGCTTGGGCTGTTGCTCGTGTAGAATCTAATGGAAGACCATTAGCCCTAAACGATAACACTCGGACTGGAGACAAATCTTACGGAATTTTTCAGATCAATATGCTAGGGCAACTTGGTGATGATCGTAAAGATAAATTCGAATTAGTTTCAAATAAGGAATTATTTGATCCAGTAACAAACGCAGAGATAACGTATTACATGACCAAAGGCGGCAAAGATTGGTCGTCTTGGCCTAACTCAATAGGTAAGGCCAGGAATCTCATACCTGAGTTTCCAAAAAATTAAGGGGGATGAATGAAAAAGATACAGTACGTATCTAAATACATTCGCCTATCAGAAGAGGGTCTTGTTCCACGGCTTGAATGTCCAATGGATCAGGGCCCTCTTTTTTGTAATCAAAACATGGAAGATGAGATATACTTGTATTGTTTGTCCTGCAATTACAAGAAGGTGATAGGGAGCGAGTATTATGACACAATTAGAGAATCCGTTCAAAGACATTCAAACTGAAGGCGGGACTATAAAAGATACTGACGCCATGGGGCGGGAAAAGTTTTGGGAAGATTTAGGAAGACCATCTAATGACGGAAAATAAAGAACAACCACAGAATTTAGAAGATAACCTACCAATGGTTAATTATATTATGCTACACAGAATATACGACCTACTTACCCTTATATCAAATAAATTGGTAGGGTCAGAGGATACATCCAAAATGGTTGAATATCATAATCAAGGATACCTACTTGGGCCTACCCCATCATTTGTTCCAGATACTCCAGATACCGACATAAACTTTGTGCAAGACACTATTGACTTAGAACAGTAGTTATTTTATAATAATTATGTACTGGTTGTAGCATCCCACAGATTAAGCTCCCAGTATAATGTGTAGCAATACACTAGGAAAACCCAATCGGATCCGCCTCTGATTGGGATTTTTTCTTTTTGGAGCGAATAGCGGGAATCGGACCCGCACATTAACCTTGGCAAGGTTACGCACTACCACTATGCAATATTCGCCTGAATAATCATTATACTAAATATAGTGCGAAATTAAAAGTGCGCCCGAAAAAAGTGCGGCGGGAAGAGAAGACAATGTTTCACATGAAACAATATACTATTTACCCTTTTTAGCCATTCTTCTCACATGAGTCCTAATACGATGACAATTAGAACATACGATCTCACATTTAGCTATTTCTTCATCAATCTTCTTCTTAGACAATGTGGATACTAATTCCATAACATTTGCATGTTTGCGACCTCTTACGTGGTCAAAGTCCATAACATAGTATGGATAATTTATCCCACAGTCGATGCAAGGAGTCTTTGTCTTAAGGTCTCTAAGGTATTGGGCCAAATAAGCCTTCTGCTTGGCTATAGAGAGCTTTTCAGACTTCATTGGTACTTTGTACCCAAGATAGGTCTCATATGGCTTAATTGTAGCAAAGAAAATTTCTTAGCTATCCCGCCTTTTTAATTAATTAAGGTAAAGCTTCTTTATCTTTCTTAGTTAACTTATTACCTTTATAAACTTGAACTGAATCCATGAATGTAACTTTTCGTGATGTTACATATCCACCCTTATCATCTAGTTGAAGTCTAGCTGTTTCTTGATCTGCTGCTAATATCTGGATAATCATTTCAACCTTGTATGTAAAACAAGATGTATTTTCATTCTCTGGCATATATATCCTAGTCGACTAGTATTTCAATATTAACAAAATGTTAATAAAATTATTTTTTACAATTGCATTTCTTTGAACGCATTTTCCACCACATCCAGGTGTGATGAATAGCCATTATACACATTATGAACCACATGAGTTGCATTTCAGTGATTCCTGAACCTGTGGCTAAAGTTATATTATTATGATCATGCATAGTACAATTATATCACTTGCAGTTCTTTTGGTGATTAGATAATGTCATATGGGCAAATCCAGATCTTACTTCGATTTCCCGCCCACATTTATCACAAGTTACTAATCGAGTTGAGGCCATTGTTTAATTATATAATATTATAATATTCTAGTCAACTAAGATATATATCTAAGTATAGAAGTATGTGGATCCATCTGCATAATAAAAGTATTTAATTGTGTACTGGCAAGTAACATAGATATGTGTATAGCTACAGATAAAATTTTAGATGTTAAAGATATCTTACTTTTAGAAATTATTAACTCTACCATAGCTTACACTCATTGGCCAAATGCATTACAGTTTTTGTATTTACATTCCATAGCATTTTTTGCCCCTTATGAATTCTTCTTTTACATGCTTCACATTCAACATCTCTCACAGATTTTAATTCCCGCCAATCATATGAATTGTCAAATGGAATAGCACTTACTTTATCTCTAATTTTTGCATATTCCCAATTTATCCTTTTACCCAATTTAATCATCCTTTGCTACCTTGGGGGTTTGCTATATAAACCCTATGGGCATGCATATAGAAATTATATACATATCCCCGAAATCCAACGACTTTTGGTGCGGATTCATCGGTTGAACCTTTTACGGCCAGCTTCCTTGGTATGGTTGCTACACAAGTTTAAACCCTTGATGCGATCTCCGAAAACTACTGTGCTAGAGAATTATAACATGGGAGATTTTGTTGAGTCAACACTTTGAGTAAAAATATTTTTAGTTGATTAGGAATTTAGGTTTACTAAAATGTTAATATAGTTTTATTTTGTATGATCCAGGGTTTATAAATGTCCGTTTTGTCTAGTTAGTGCGCCCATATATATTTAACTCTGAGCGTGAGTGTGATGCTAATCACAAAAATAGTTTGTGAATACTTGCCAGTAACCCCCCTAAATGTCAGTCCCCCCTGCTAGGATTATAGTATAAAGAAAATTAAATAAAGAATTAAGTCTAAATGAGCCTCTGAGCCTAGCAAATAATCCGAAAGGTGAGCCTAGCAAATAAGAGCAAATAAGTTAGACCAACCAACACGAAAGTATCTTAGAAAGGATAACTAAAATGATAAATGAAACTACAATACTAAAGGCTCTAGGCTTTATGGCTCACTCTCCTAATGGAGAGAGCATAAGCGGTAATGATACCGACCTATCCGCTTCATGTAAGAATTGCGGTAAGACAATTACCTCATACTATAATGAGGACACCGACCGCCTTAGCGGTTGGACGGCTTGGAGAGCCTCTAACGGCTCATGTAAGGCTGTGGTATAAATCACACCGACACACCTAGCCCTATGCTAGGTAATGTCAGTAGCATACGCTACAATTACTAACAATAAACAAACTAACGAAAAGGAATAGAAAATAAAATGACAATAACATACTCACTATGGGACGGCGCACAACTACTAGGCGTTGACTTCAAGGCTTCATCAGCAGATGAAATGAATAAGGTAGTAAAAGACTTACAGAAAGTTTCTAGTAATGTCGTAGCACATATGCGAAAGGTAGAACAAAACTAATGATGACTAAATGGGATACTATCCAAGCAGATGTGGCAGATGCTTACCGCCACCTAGATGATGAACTAGAATTAGAAAATGAAGAAACCGAAGAAGAATATTTCGGTGTAGAAATAATTTCGCTTGATGAACTAAGCGATACAGAACTAGACGAATTGGAGATAATCTAATGACTATAAACGGATTTGAGTTAATTATATCTAACGAATATGGATTAGAGTTTGATAGTTTCTTAGGGGCTATCTACTTACCCTGGCACACTATCGCTATTACTACCGCCCTACTAATCGCTTATAAGATTTATAAGAGAAAGAATAAAAATGACTACTAATCGCTTATTAACTACACTAGTCCAATTAGCCTTGCTAGTTTCCGTCGTATCTTTATGGCGTATGGCGTGGCCAATGCTAAAAGAAGATGTGAGGGAACTCACAAAAGATTTGCGCTAATTATCGGCGTGTCGGCTTGACAAGCCCGCAGAGCTGCGGCGTCGGGCGTGTCGTTACGGGTGTGATATTAAACACCCTTGATTTTTGAGCGTAAAAAAGCGATGTGATTTTAAACACATTTCAAAATGTCCGATTTGCGGCATTACTGGTCAGTAAATGTCAGACCCCCCTGCTATAATTCCAGTATAAAGAAAAACAAGCGGTAAAGAAATCCGCTAAGAAAGGTGGTCAATAATGACTACACTAATCCGAGAGATTACTCTCTCTAATGTCCAAGCCGATGAGGCTAATCTAATTGTCTGCGTATTTTGCTCAGACTACGCAAGCGAATTCTATTGCGTAAAATGTAATGAATATAAAGGTCTTATGACTTTAGGCGAGTGGCTCGCTTATACTAACGAAAGTTGGTTATCATAATGATAAAAAAACTTTGTGAAATATGTTTTGCAAATACCGCTTATGTATCTAAGCACGGTATCCCTCCTATGTGTGATAATTGTATCGTGCTAAATTGGAAAATAACTAGTGCAGTTAATGCATTAACTAATGCTAATAATATATTAGAAAATACCTTTAATGTTAAGGAGGAAAATAAATAATGAACGATTACTTAAATTATCAAGATGAAATTTATGATGAATTAGTTTCTGAATTTGGAAATGAAATTACCGTAAATTATCACGACGCTAATGTTTCAGAAATGAAAAATTAGCAAACGGATCACAAATTAAAATGTGAGGTAAATCACACCGACACTACGGCGTGTCGGCTTGACAAGCCCGCAGCTCTGTGCGGGGTCGGGCGTGTCTTACGGATGTGATTAAAAACACCCTGAAATCTGTGGATAACTTTTGGGCGTGTCGTGGCGTGTCGGGCGTGTCGTCCACAGGCAAAATGTGATAAAGAACACACGACTTGAGCGTCTTACTATATGAGAATACTGGAAAGTAATATGAAAATGTCGGTGGGTTTTGGTATAATACTACTCTAAACAAAAAGAAAGAAGGTAGCCCAATGGCTAATCTATACACAATAGAAAGACTACTACAAGATAAAGAGTATAAGTCTAAATCACTTAGCGGAACAATTATCACCGCTGAAAAATCCGACCAATGGTATGGCTCTAATCGCCAAGCCTATAAGGTGCTAATCCGCACACCTTATTCACTAAAAGACCAATACCGAATTATTGCGGTGGAAATTGCGGAAGGTGAATAAATGGGATACATAGAAATATTTCGCCTAAATGATGAGGGTGCTGGCTGGGTAGATTTATCCGAAGCCACCCCCGATGAATTATTCACCCTTGAGGTGGGCTTGCTCAATAAGGGCGTATTCACTACCCCCGAAGCCGACTAAAAATGTCAGTGGCTTAGGCTATAATTACTAAACAAACAAACGAAAGGGAAAACCTAAAATGGGAAAAATGAAAGAAGCACTATACGACATAGTAAATTGCGAAATGTGCTACGGATACGGCTGGCTATTCTACGGAAATGAAAATGCTTATGATGTAGAAACCTGCCAATGTAATCCACACGCCTTAAATGTGGAAACAAAATAAATGGAAATATTTATTTGCGATAATTGCTCAACACTTGCCACCTTGTCGGTGGTAGGTGATACAATACAACTAACAAAATGCCAATGCTCAACTAACGAAAGGGAAACTAATGTATAGACTAGATACTTACTATGACGGAAAATTGGAGTTATCTGTAAAATACTCTGACGGACTAGAAGCCTTCACCGATTATTTAATTAAATGTATAGATGTAGGATTTGCTAAAGAATTAGCAACCTATAATTTATCTTTGCCAACGGGCAAAATGTATACTAAAAACTTTAATCGTGCTGGATTTATTGGAGGCAAATAATATGATGACCCGAAAAGATTATATTGCTACCGCTGAAATATTAAAATACGCAAGCAATAAAACGCACCCTGCTGTATTTTCTAAAATCGTAAATGATTTCGCTGAAATGTTTGCGAAAGATAATGAGCGGTTTGATGTAAAACGATTTCACGAAGCGAGTGGGTATAATGTTCCTAACTTCACTTCAAGATAAAGTAAAACGAATTCAGGAATTGCGTCGCAGTAATGCGGCGCAACCTGTTCGCAATAAAAAAAAATACACACGCAAAATAAAACATAAAAATAAAATGGATCAGTAAATTGTCGACAAAGCCCGCAGAGCTGCGGAGTCGGGCGTGTCGTTACGGATGTGATTAAAAACACCCTGAAATCTGCAGCGTGTTGCGTAAAATGTCAGTCAGTCCTGCTATACTTGCTATTCCACCAACGAAAGGCCAACTTATGAAATACGAAAATGATGAATTCTTTGATGAATTCTATGCTACAACCGAACCTGTAATTATTGCTAATTGTGCAGACTGCCGTGATGAAACGGAATTGTTTGACGGCATAATTTGCTGGACTTGTGACCTTGAGCGTTCAGAAATGAAATTCTTTGATTTATTCGAAAGAGATGAATTCCGTATGCAGTCAAGAATGGCTGATGCAGAAATGGGGGATTTATAATGTCAGACCTAATTGATATAATTACTCCAATGAAACTTAAACGGTCCCATGATAGAAAGGTGGCTAACCTTGTCACAAAAAATGGAAAGCAAGCCGCAATTGCGAACACGTTCGGTCTCCCTGCAGGAAAAAATTATTCATGCCCTGGTGCCACTAGTATTTGTGAGAGTGTTTGCTACGCAGGAAAACTCGAAAAACTCTTCCCTGCAGTAAAGAAAAACTTATTGCACAACTGGGAATTGCTACGCAATGCAGATAATGACACAATGGTGTCTTTACTTAAAGATATGATTGCAGAATTTGTAGTCGATTGTAATAAGAAAAATGCGCCTAAGTTATTTCGTATCCACTGGGACGGAGATTTCTTTAACGATACCTATACCTATGCCTGGAAGACTATTATCGAAACTCATCCCGATATTCAATTCTGGGTTTATACACGTGTTAAGTCTGCCGCTCTTATTCTTAAAGATATATCTAATCTTTCTCTATATTATTCAACGGATGATGAGAATAAAGAAATTGGTCACGAACTAAAAGTAAATGAAGGCATTCGTCTTGCTTATCTAGGAAAGACATTCGCAATGACTGAAAGTGTTATGAAAGAATTAACGGGCAAGCCTGGTGCTAAGTGTCCTGAAAATAATAAAAGCATTCCGCTAATTTCAACTAACGGTTCCGCCTGCGTGTCATGCGGATTGTGTGTTTATGGTAAAGCGGATATTAGATTTAGCGCAACGAAAAAATAAAGGAGAAATAAAAATGGCGGAGCTGAAATATTTTAATGCATTAATTAATTCCGTGGTTGGTAACGATGAAGAAAAAAAAGCTGCTAAAGAATATTTAGCAGAAGTGGATCCTGAGATCTGGAGCGAAGAGCTCCAGGCTTAGGCCCGCAAGAGAGCGGGGTCGGGCGTGTCGTTAAGAATGTGAGATTTATCACCCTGAAAATGTAGCCCGAATCCAATAAATGTCGGTGGCTTCCGCTATAATTGCTACTTACCAACAACGAAAGGAAACAAATGAAAACTATCAAACACTCTCTACAATTCATAACTGAATTAGATGAAACTAACCCAACCGCACAACGCCTGCTTGCGCTACCTCAAGAAATGCAAATTGCTATGCTAGAAGGTATGCTAAAAGAATTACTTGCACCTACTCTAAAGCCTGCCATAGATGAATTGAACGCAGGCAATTCTTATGCAACACTAAAGGTCGTTCTCTAATGTTATCAACCGCCTTAGCATTATTAGACGCAAGCAAAGAAAGCATGTTTGATGAGGATATCATGGGGCTTGCGGGTGAATTGCATGAACGCAGAAACGAATTACCTGATGAGGTATTCGCTAAATATCTATTTATGTATTCATGCGCCTTGTCTGCTAAAGTAGCGGATAGCATAACTAAGATATTGCTTACAAAGGCAGAAATGTCAGCCCTATGCGATACAATAGACGAAATGGACAACCTATCCGAAACTATCCTAGAGGAGGATAACAATGGGAAGTAATATGGCTTATGACTTGGCTAGTAATGATTTACTAGACTTGGACTTAGAAACACAATTACAGATACACTTGACGAGTAATCACTATCCACCCGTTCCCGTATCTATGGTGCAACCTTGCATAGATGCTCTTGATGCTTACTATGATGAGGATTTTGATCGAGAGATACCAATGCCCGAAGGCGTATTCTATAAGGGCTTCAATGTAGCCCCCGCTTGGGCTATCGTAGAACAACACCACTTAGAGGCGTGGCTTCCTGAGTGTGATTAGTATCACACAATAACTTTCTCAAATAATGAGATACGGATACTAAATGTCAGTAGTATCCGCTATAATAAACACCTAACGAAAGGAAACAAATGACAAACGCAACACTAGAGGTCGGACAGACCTACACAACCACAACGAGTGGTATTACAGGAATAATCAAGGCAGTAGATAACCACCCATCAGGCGTGGCTCGTATTCTGCTTGATGTAGAAGGCGCAGAACGCTGGACTAGCGTATCTGCTAAGTAATAAAATGGCGGGGACTACAATGTCAGTAGTCCCTGCTATACTTACCAACCAACCGAACGAAAGGAAAAACAAATGACAAGAGGAAAAGCAATACAGGTAAAAATACCTACTGCTAAGGTTATCAAAGCCTTAGAAACAAAGTTAGCCAAAGTAAAGGCTGACTACGCAAAGCAAGACGAGAACGAGGCTAAGTATCAGAAGGCTCGTGAGAAGTGGCAGAAGGAAATTGGTCAATGGGCTATTGCTAATTTCACAAAGGCTGAGAACCTTCGCACCAACTATCGCTCATACAACAAAACTCTCAATGTTGATTTTGACATAACTTGTAATGGCAAAGACTTCCCTGCTGAACCTGAAAAAGACTACGAGCAAATCCACCGCCACACTTACAACGAAATGTGCGAGGAAATAGATAACGCTATCCGTATTCTCAAAATGACAGATGAGGAAGTTGTAAATACTTCCACATACAACGCTATTGCTCGTTATCTATAAATAACAAGCAAAGTCCTGAGTATGACTATAAACTACTCAACCCACCTACTAACGAAAGGAAATCAAATGTCGCCAATACTAGATGTAAAGCGTGGTCGCTTCTACCGCAAGGGAGATATATTCACCACAGGTAAATCAGGTATTACAGGTAGCATAACTGAGATAATCTCTATCCGCCCTAATCTAACTAAACTAAGATTAGATACAGGCTCAGGTATGCGTTATGCTATGGTAAAAATCGGTAAGTAATACAGGTGGGGGCTAGACAAAATCTAGCCCCCAATGTTATAATTATTATCCCTACTAACAAAGGAACAAAATGAAAAATCGTTATCGTGTAGAAATCTATGACGAAAACAAAGCAAATGATTTGACTATCTATTCTGAACAAGGTGTAGATAAAGAATACCTAACTGAGTTAGTGTTTTCTAATTTGCGTAAGTTTGACGGAACTATTCGTGCTTATGTTTTTGATAATCTAAAAAAGAAAAAGACAACTGCTCTAATTCTAAATCGTGAATCGCTTCCACCAAAAACTGAACTAACTAAATTGCTTGGATAATAATCTTGGGGCGGGTTTGTGTCGTGTAATCATCTAGATCCCCGCCCCATTTCCCAAGCTGGCCCGCAATAGCTGCGGGGTTATCCACAGCCTTACGATAGTTATCCACAATCCCCCAAAATTTGTGAGATTAATCACATCGGACAATTTGGACAAATGACTAACTAATCTAGACAATGTCAGACCCCTTTGATATAATAAATCTAACAAACTATCGAAAGGAAAAATCTATGGCTCATAACCTAGAAACAAACGGCAACGATGTTGCCTTTGCTTTGCGTGGAAAACCCGCTTGGCATAATCTCGCTAATCGTATCTTCAATCAAGATGAAGATGTTAGCACTCAAACAATGCTTGATGAAGCAAAACTATCCAATTGGAATGTTCGCTTATCTCCATTGACCGATTATATTCCTGAAACATTCAACGATGTATCTGAGAATTCTCTAGTGCTACGCACTAACCCATTCAACGGCGGAACTGATGTTCTTGCTACTGTTGGTAAGCGTTATCACGTATTACAAAATGAAGAGTTATTCGCTTTCGCTGATAACATTCACGACGCTAACCCTGAGTGCCGTTGGGAATCTGCTGGCTCTCTCAAAAAAGGTAAAGTAGTTTTCGGAACTGTTGATATTCCTAGAACTATGGTATTAGACCCACAAGGTGCTAATGACCAAACAAAACTTTATTTAATCGTATGGACTTCACACGACGGCTCTGTTGCTGTTCAAGCAGCGATTACACCTGTTCGTGTTGTATGCCAAAACACTTTGAATCTTGCTATGCGTAATGCTAAGCAATCATTCAAGATTCGCCATACTCAATCTGTTGAAGGTCGAATTCAAGTTGCTCGTGAAACTCTTGGGCTTGCTCTCGGATACTTTGATGAATTTGAGAAAGAGGCGCAAGAACTCTTCAAGCAAGAGATTACTAACGCTGAATTCTCTAAGTTGATTCAAACAATTTATCCTAAGCCTGAAAAGGATTCTAAGGGTGCTTTGAAAAAGTGGGAGAATAAAGTTGTCTTGCTAGATGACCTTTATCATAACTCACCTACTAACGCTAATATCAAGGGAACAAAATGGGGTGCTTTCAATGCGCTTACTGAACGCCTTGATTACTTCCGTTCTGGTCGTGGCAATTCTGAATCACTAATGGCTGGTGCTTCTGGCTTTGACCCTGTTCTAACTGCTGAGAAAAATAAAATTCTCAAGTTGGTAAAATCATTCTAAAAAAATGATTTGCAACGGGGGAGAGAAATCTCCCCCGTTTTATTTGGTTCGTTAGCTTAGCGGTTAAAGCGCTACCCTGTCACGGTAGAGATCGTGGGTTCAAATCCCATACGAATCGCATATCAATATGTGAGACGCCCGCAAGCTTGAAGGCAGGATTTCTGTGTTACGGATCACATAAAAAAAGCCCTGAATTCTATTGTAAATGTCAGTAGCCAGGTGTACAATACTCGCATGACCAATGAATTAGTATCATCCAAATATACATTTGCCTGCGACCCTGATAAATGTGATTGCTTAATTGAAGTAACATCTTCAGATGGATTCGGATTCCCGTCGGGTGTGGTGGAAATCACATGCCCGTGTGGACGTAAGCCAACTTTATTGTCAGTTCAACATGCTACAATACAACCTACAAACGAAAGGAACACAATGGAAACAGATACATATGGAGCAACAGTAACACCTGCAGTTCCACTATCATACGATGCTAATGTTCTTGTGACATACAAGGATATTATCGACGGTACCGCAACATATCCAACAATCAAGGTTAACGAGTTGGAATATAAGTTAGATAGAATTAAGAGACTTGGAGATCAACTCTCTATTTCTAATGGACAGATATCTAAGATTATTGATAACTTAAGCGAAGAGTCTTGGTTTAATCCTAACACAGAGAAAGAAGAAATTCTTAATGACCTCTGCGAGATTCTTGATTACCAGCCAAAGAAGGAAGTTCGATTCGAAGGCACAATTTATTTCTCAGGTCGTGTAAACGTTCCTCTTGCAGAGTACGAAGACTTTGACCTCGATGACTTTGTAAATGATATTACAGTTGACTGCTATAATGGCGATGTAGTTATTGATGAATATCATACAGAAGATGTTAGAGAATCCTAATGTATTTTGAGTTGACTGCTCCCGATAGGCTATCCATGGAGATGGCTTATTGGGATGCACAAATAATGGGACTTGACCCTCAAGCATTATCGCCATTGACATTCAATGTTGGAACTGGTAGTATTGAGAAAGTAAGTCGCATTCGTGATAAGTTTAATTTAAAAGAAACTTATGTCTCAGACTACGAACCGACAGGATATACAGGGAGATAAAATGGATTACCAAGATGGCTTTGAGGACGGCGTTAAATTTACTCGTGAAGTAATTATCGCCAACATTAGACTATGGGCTGAAAAGTCTGAGGATGGTCCAGCATACGATGACATTGCTGACCGCCTAGAATTTGGAACCGTTGACTATGACCTCTGAGGATCTGGATCTAGTTTATTACTGTGATGCATGCAGCGTAGCTCGTGCCTCATATATAATTAAACTATTAGATGGTGAGCTAGCTATGTGCAGCCATCATTACAATAAACACAGAGGGGCCCTTGACAAAAAGGCTTACGAAGTGATAGAATTAAATAAAACAGAAGAAGCAGCACCTATACTAGAAAAGGCGGAATAAAATGGGAGATAGAGCAAACTTTGGCTTCGTACAGCCAAACGGTAATACAATCGTGCTATACGGGCACTGGGCTGGACATAACATGCTATCACAATTGGCAGAGGCAGTGTTTAAGGCACGTCCTCGCTGGTCGGACCCTTCATATGCAACACGTATCACAATCAGTCAGATGATTAATAACGACTGGAATTCAGAAACAGGCTGGGGTCTATATGTAAATGAGATTGGAGACAACGAGCACAAGATTGCTATCGTTGACTTCGACCAACAGACATTTAGTCTTCATGAAGAGGCACCACGCAATGACAAGGACAACAAGGTAAGCGGCATGAGCAATCAAGCAATCTTTACCATGGACCTGTCAAACTTCGTAGAAAAGTACGCAGACGTAACTATCTCGGTTTAGTTGCCTGCAATATGATATAATAGTAATTAGGTCCTAGCGGGCCTTTTTACTAAAAGTAAGGTGCGGCTACCAGGGACCTCCCAAGTCGCTAAGTAAAGCAGCGTTTACTAAATTCCTTTCGTTCTGCTAGCAGCCTTGCTTATCTTAAGATCCTCCAGCTTGCCTGGGGGATTTTTCATTTGGCCCGCAAAAGACGTGAGGGTATCATATCTCTTTTACGGTGTCAATATATAATCCCTGGAAATTTGTGATCTTGATCATATAGCTTTGATCAATGTGGTCCGTATCACACCCATATAGCATAGACAAATGTCAGTGGTCTATTATATAATTAGGTCATATCGAAAGGAGATATAATGCCAAATTGGTGTTACAACACATTAACTATCCAAGGACCTAAGTCTGAGGTAGATATGATTAAAGATAGATTGAATAAGCCTTTTACATTAGCAATAGAGACATATGGTATGGGTGATATTAATGCTCATGGATTCCCGACCAAATTTAAAGAGGTTACCTATAGTAATCCTGTCTTTGCCTTCTTTAATATCCACTCATATAAAGATGAAGGAATTACTGATGAGGAATATGCCTGCCAGCCTGACCGTGGCAACTTAGATATGAATGACCCTGATTGGTTTAGAAAGTCTGTTGAGTTTGCTAAAACTCAGAAGGATTGGTATTCATGGAATAACTCTAATTGGGGAACTAAGTGGGATGTAGCCGTATCAGATGACGAGAAGTATCCTAACACGGAACTAATTGAATATAAGTCTGAGGGTGATGACAATTGGGTTATCTATAAGTATGAGACTGCTTGGTCTCCTGCAGTAACTATCTTAACTAAACTAAGTAATCTTGTTCCTAACTGCCTGCTCACATTAGAGTTTGAGGAAGAAACAGGTTGGGGTGGGGAGTATGAGATTGTCCGTGGTGAGGTTAAAGAACTAATTAATTATGATAATCGTTGCTATGCATGTCAGTCTTTTGACTGCATTGACTATTGTGAAGACGGCTGTGGTGAATTCTGCTCAGAATGCAATCAAGGTTCTTGGCAGGATGAAGAGGCTATGGCAAAATGTCAGACCCACATGGTATTATTGGAATCTACAGAAAAGGCGGAAGTATAATGGAACAATTTATAGATACAGTAGCAGAGCACATTACAGGTGCCATGATACAGGAAATTGGCGAGGAACTATTTGATAACTGGAGCAATGCAATGTTGGACGAAGGTACCGATTATGCAGAATATCGGTTTATGGAATATGCTTCACCTGAGTTAAAGCAACAGTACAACGAGTACTATGGCTATACAGAAAAGGATGAGTACTACCTATGTTAGGATATACTGAATCTGATCTAAATAAGATGATTAATGCTGTACATGACTCAAAGATTTTTTATCTTAGGACCCCGTCCGATTTAATGGACAAGAC